>JAESGF010000304.1_pt1 | contig 16466 bp, 22 predicted proteins | sample 9269621 | NCBI WGS metagenome assembly JAESGF01 (sample SAMN14515066, study PRJNA621663) | algae metagenome | isolation source: Tolypothrix carrinoi HA7290-LM1 and co-occurring heterotrophs from dry rock... | place: USA: Makauwahi cave, Kauai, Hawaii | collected 2011-01-06
TACTACGCACTTTGGGGAGCTGGGAGAGTGATGTTATCCGGATGGCTATTTGGGTTGCATGGCATTACGATCGCCTGCAAGGTGACTATCAGCGTGTGCGAAATGACACCTCAAACTACCCTGCACCCGCTTAAGGTTTACGACCAGCTTCCTTACATGGGTGCATCTGTGCAAAACGTCATCGATGTCGCTGCAACAACTGTAACCGAGCCGCCAGAAATCATTACTGATATCGTTGCTGCGATTGAAGCCAAGCAGCTAATGATTATTGGCAACTCAGGCGCTGGAAAGTCTGTAACAGCACAATACTTGGCTTACACAGTCGGCGGAAGGGTAAGAGTGCTGGAGTGCGAAGGCACGCCTACGGACTGGCAGGGGCTAGAGGTTGTTGGACGCGGTGAAGATTGGAAAGCAATAAATGCGGCTATGGAGGCAGAGCTAGAAGAATTGTCACGTCGGATAAGCATCCGTAACGAGCGGGGTGACTACGTCAAGACCGATCGCACTGCTTGCTTGACGATAGTCCCTGTAAATTGCCCTCTTACAGGGAAATGAAAGTTGTAGCGAGCCGGAGTGGTCAGACCATGCTGCCACCATCACCGCGCCAACGCGAAAGCAGACCAAAATGAGGGTGAAAATGCCCCAAAAAGCGCTCTGGGGGCGGGTTTAGAGGAAAATTGTTCTGACGCGGACAAGCTGCTTTGGCGGATAATCCAGCGATTTGGAGCCGAAAAATCTGACAGCGATATTGTCACTGAGATTCTCGGTTTCACCGGGAAACGCTACTCGGAAGGCAAAACCGTGCTGGAGAAGTTGCGACGCCATTTTGGATAATTTTGGTGCGATAGCGTTCGCGCCCCTCGTCCTTTATAGCGGAAGCGCTGCCGCCTTGCGGCGGATCGCGCTTTTTTTGGGGGAGTGCGATCGCGCTGAAAATTACTTTGGCGCTGACGGTAAGCCAGAAGTGAGAATTAGAAAAGGCAGAAAGTCTGGAAAACCTACCAAACGTTACTTATCACTACGCCGTTTTCAAAAGTCTTTGGGGCTTGCACCGTCCCTGGAGGCAAGTGGTGACAAGAGTAAAATTAAAATTGTCGGTGGTTCTGACTTGTGCCGTATCGCCAGAGGCAAGTGGGTTTTTACCCGCATTGAGGTTAAGCGCTGCCGGATTAATAATGAGATTGGTAAAATACTGGGAGCTCGGTTGGATGCTGAAAAGGCTGCTGGTCGTCCGGTTCGATTAGTGCGATCGCGCTGCCTTCGCCTTCTTCTGCAAAGTTACTATTTAGGGAATTGGTAAAAGTTATTTTATGAGAAAACCGCCAAAAGGTTATTACTTTTGCATATATTGCGGATGTAGAACTTTGCACGATTGGTATAGTCCCTATCCGATGCAGCTTTACGAAACGCTATCAACTAACGAGCCAATACCAGATGACGTTTTTCTCTGTGTAAAATGCACGGATAACTAACTAGAGTGAAGCGGAACATACTTTTATGCGCGATGATGGTTATCGCTATGATTCTGCTGCTACTACTTCTGCTTGGTCGGAAATAGTAGCTTTCTTTGAACGGGTGTTTGCGGTTTGAAGAAAAACAGGATTTATGTACGAGTCATGGAATAACGAACCGCGTACTGCTAGCCTTCGGCTTCTCCAACGGAGTACGCGCTTATCCGCAGGCTAGGCACGCTCGTACACGTTCGCCCTTGGCGTCTGGTGAAGGAGAAGGAATAAGAGTTAGAGAGGGTTATTGCCCAGACATCTGTTTAAATTGCTGGTATTGTTTGTCTTTGGATTCAACGTATTTATTTACGGTTTTTTTTGTAGCGATGTCTGACGACAAGCCGCTTCGCGTCTACGCATTATCATAATCTTCTCCACCAGAGGAAATTATACGCGATCGCACGCGCTTGCGAATGTCTGAAACTATTTTGCCGTTTATCAATCGAGTTTTTGACCAATCTAAAATAGGTGCGGGATATTCACCTTTGTTGATGTATGCTCCTTCGAGTATTTCGCTTAAGCTGTAATTATGTAGTTCTCTCAGCCAATAGTTGAGAAAGCGACCATTTGCATCTTTTTCTGCAATGTTTTTGTTGGGATTGTAAATGCGGAATGTGTCACTTAAAGGATTGGTAATACCAGCTTGCATTTGCCATTGCCAATTGTTAATTGCTAAATCACCATCTACTAGATAATTCATGTAGTGACGTGCGCCGTGATGCCAAGATATACCACAATTAATGCATAAGAATGTAGCACACATTGCCCGCATCCGAAAGTTCATCCAGCCCATTATTTGCAATTGCCGCATACTGGCATCGATCAGCGGGAAACCTGTTAATCCTTGCTGCCAAGCTTGAAATAATTCTTGTTGCTGTGGAGTTAATTCATTGGGTGTATAATATTCATCAAACTCAGGATAACGATTGGTGTGTGCTATTTCTGGATGAAAGTACAATCGTTGAGTAAAACTATCGTGCCAACGCAAGCGATCGCGAAACGCTTTTAAAGAAAATTCCGCTTTCGGCTCGTTGACAAGTTCGGCGGCTCGTGCTTTAGTACGTTGATACACGTTTCTGACGCTGATTGTACCAAATGCGAGATGAGGTGAAAGGTGAGAGGTTGACCCTGCTTGAGCTAACCACGGTTGTGAAAGCTTCCAGTGATAACCGTGGAATCTCCGCTGCAAAAATGAGTCTAATGTGGTCAAAGCTTGCTTTTCTCCACCTTTAAAGTAAACTTGCTCTGTTGACCAAAAGGTGCTGTACTTTTGCTTAAGTTGTTTTATGGTGATTTGCGGTAATTTAAGCGTTCGCTTCAGGGTATTTATCTGGGTTGGAGTTGGGTGTGGCGATTGTCTAATATAAGTGTAATATTCATCAAACCATCGGTCGCGGTGTTCGTCGTCAGTTTGCAGAAAGTTATTTAGACCGATGTGACAGTCGAGATTAAGTTGTTGGTAGAAGTTGACGATCGCGCGATCGCGTTCAATACCATACTCAACTTGCACATCTCGATTGAAGAAAAGCTTCGGTTTCTCAGACTGCTCCATCAGTTGTCTTGTCAACTGCTGTAAAATATCTAAAGAATTACCCTCAAATAAATACAGCCGACTACCCAAAGAACGTAAATTGCGGTCTAAATTTTCTAAAGACTCAAACAAAAACCTGACACGCGCTTTACCTAACTCAGGTTGCTGATAAAACCACGGGTCAATGATAAAGCAGGGTAACACTTCTGCATTGTTAGCAGTCGAATTCGCTACACTTTCGTTGTCATTTAGCCGCAAATCTCGTCGAAACCAAAGAATGTGCATACATATGTACTAAAATCTTATTTATATTTTGGCATTTTTCGCAGAGTTCGCCCTTCCCTGACTTTTAAGGGGAAAGTCACCAAAGAAGGGTGTAGGGTGTGGGGGGTAGGGTGTGGGGAAACCCCATAGATGAATCGTCAGTTTTGAATTTGGACACCTTGTTGCTTCTCGCTACGCTACTCGCAACATTTTTTGCCTCTCCACGACTGAAGTCGGGGGCTTGCACCCAAAACGGGGTGTGGAATAAAAGTCTTTCTCTACACTGACAACACACCCCACACCCCACACCCCACACCCCGTTCTCGGTCAAAGCCTCTCTCCGCATCGGAGAGAGGAATGGAAGCGAGGTCTTTTTGATCTACTTAACTGAAAATTGCTGTAAATAACTTCTCCACTCCTTCATCTGTCGTGCCAACGATAATAAAGATAAAGCATTAGGAGGAAAAAGCGTGAGTGCAATATTGGTAGCAGGTGCGACGGGTGGTGTCGGTAAGCGTGTGGTGCGACGACTGCGGGAAAAAGGTTATAAAGTGCAATGTCTCGTCCGCGATATCGACAAAGCACGGTCTATTTTGGGTAATGATGTTGACTTAATTGTTGCGGATATTACTAAACCTGAAACTTTGACTTCTCTGGTGATGAGTAATATCGAAGCTGTCGTGTGTTGTACAGCGGTGCGGGTGCAGCCAGTTGAGGGAGACACGGCAGATAGAGCCAAATACAATCAAGGCATCAAATTTTACATGCCGGAAGTAGTCGGCGATACTCCGGAAAACGTGGAATATCAAGGTGTGAAAAACTTGGTACAAGCTGCGGGGAAATCTCTGCAAAAATCGGGTGAGAAGGTGATATTTGATTTCACCAATATATCAGAGGAGTTGAAGAATAGTTGGGGTGCGTTGGATGATGTAGTCATGGGTGGTGTGAGTGCAAGTAATATGCAATTTGTAGAGGATACAGCTTTATTTACTGGCAATGTTTCCACGGCAAATTCTGGGGGTTTTGCTTCTGTGAGAACTACAAATTTCACTCCACCTTTTAATTTATCCGGTTACGAAGGTATAGAATTGCGCGTTAGAGGTGACGGTAAACGTTATAAAATCTTTCTGCGGACAGAAGCAGTATGGGATGGCATTGGTTATGGCTTTTCTTTCGATACTGTCGCGAATACTTGGATAGATGTTCGCATTTCTTTTGCCGATTTGATTCCGGTATTTCGGGCAAAAAGTGTTAAAGATTGTCCCCCAATTGATAAAAGCAAAATCTGCTCATTTCAATTGATGTTAAGTAAGTTTGAATACGATGGTGCTTTAAATCCTAAGTTCTCCGATGGTGGTTTTGCTTTGCAGTTGCAATCAATTAAAGCCTATGGTGGGGAAACTTTACCACAATTTGTCCTTGTGAGTTCTGCGGGTGTAACTCGTCCCGGAAGACCGGGAATTAATTTAGCAGAAGAACCCCCAGCAGTCAGATTAAATGATGAATTGGGAGGAATTCTGACTTGGAAGTTAAAGGGAGAAGATAGTTTAAGGGAAAGTGGAATTGCTTACACAATTATTAGACCTTGTGCGTTAACTGAAGAAGCTGGAGGAAAGGAATTAATTTTTGAACAAGGCGATAATATCAGAGGAAAAATCAGCCGCGAGGATGTAGCTGAACTTTGCGTGCAAGCGCTACAACTAACAAAGGCGTGTAATGTCACCTTTGAAGTGAAAGAGAAAGAAGATAACGCTAATTATATCGATTGGCAGAGGTTATTTTCTGACTTACAAGCAGATAAATAATTGACAGTAGGGGTGGGTTTCCCCGCCCGTTATGAGGTATGAAGAAAATCTGGGCGCTTGGTGTCGCCGTGTTTGTGGTAATTATTATTTGGGGCGGTTTTTTGTCGTACCCGGCGTTATCGCAACAAATAGAATCCCGTCTCTATAACTTAGAAGCGGATGTTAATCGTGTGGAGTCGCGGTTAAATCAGATAGAGTCTGTGCTAAATCAAAATCGTTCCCCATCCTCAAGATTACCAGTTACATTACCACAGCCGGCGCGTAACAACAGACGTAATGTATCACAACAAGACCCGATGTTTGATAGATTAGCAACTTTAGTAGTTGAGTTGAAGCAACAAGTCAACAAATTAGAAACGCGAGTTTCTAAGTTGGAGTCACGCTGATAGGAAATTAACATGACAACGAATATTAATCAAGCAGCAAGTTATGAAGGTGGATGTCATTGCGGTGCAGTGCGCTTTCGGGTGGTAGTTGATAATCACAAAGTTGATGATTGTAACTGTTCTATTTGTAGAAAGAAAGGCTTTTTACATTTAATTGTGCAGCAAGATAAATTCACTTTGTTGCAAGGGAAAGATTTGTTGAGCAACTACAGATTTAATACGGGAGTTGCTGAACATAAATTTTGCTCTGTTTGTGGAATTCATTCTTTTTATATTCCGCGCAGTCACCCCGATTGTATTGATGTGAATGTGCGGTGTCTTGATGGTGATGTGATGTCAAACTTTGAAATTGTCCCTTTTGATGGGGCGAATTGGGAAGATAATATTCATAAGTTGATTAATTAACTCTGTTTCAATAGCGTTTTCAATTGAATGAATTATATTCAGGAGACCTAACCCCCCAACACCCGAACCGATGAGGGAAGGGGGAGAAATTCAAAGCCTCTCTCCTTGCAGGAGAGAGGTTTGGAGAGAGGTCTATTAACGATCGCCTTTTAAACCTCATCATTCAGCTTCCGAACACGAAACTTCAGCTTCCGAACACGAAACGTCAGCTTCCGAACACGAAACTTCGAGTTCCGAACTCGAAACTTCGAGTTCCGAACTCGAAACTTCGAGTTCCGAACACGAAACTTCAGCCTTTTATCTTCAAACTTCGAGTTCCGAACACGAAACTTCAGCTTCCGAACACGAAACGCCGAGTTCCGAACACGAAACGTGAAAAAATAAGTGCGATCGCTACTCTAATTTTACATTCTTGAGATATAATCCTTGACATCAAGCAAGTAACGTGTATATACTTTAACCTAACGTCAGCACTCCTGCGGTCAAATCTGCTACCAATCGCTTTATCTGCAACCAACGTACACCCAAGAGGATATCTTGCAGTTCATCTCCTCCTAAAACTTCAATGATGAACTCTTCTCCATCTAAAAGTACAGTTCCCTCATAAAGATTAAACCGTGTTTCCCCACGTGCAGTTAACATATTCAGTTGTTCATTAATCTTAAGAGTCCATCCCAGAGTCAAAGCATCTTGGTTGTCAATTGCTAGCCAACCCGTAAAACCCGTATCCAGTAACGTATTAACTGGGATAACATCTTTATCAGCACTAATCAAATTAATTTCAAAGATTAACTCACCCTCATTATTAAATTCACCTGAAATCATATTGTGCCGCAAGTCCCGCTTTCATTGAGACGCATAATTAAGCGCATTTTATCAGGATGTTTTTCACCAGCTTTCTGTCTAGCAACATTTTCATCTGGATCAATAAAATAATCTCCGCTTTCTGGCTCAATAACTATAAACCAGTTGTAGTGGTCTTCGATCAATTCTGGTTGAACTTTGTCAAAAATCATACGACAACGCTGAGAAAATAATTCATCTTCAGTTTTACGTCGTGCTTTCTCTTCCGGTGAGAGTTGATTTTCGGGAAATACTCGTCCTCGACGCGGGGTGCGATTAGAAGATAGTGTCATGTTTTTTACTAGCTTTTAAATAAAGTAGTCGTTTACTTGCTGTGATAGATTGATTTTATCTAAGATGAGTGGATGAAAAAAAGCGATCGCAGCTAGAAACATTTCACGAGTGCGATCGCATTTACCCTAACGTCAGCACTCCTGCGGGAAAATCTGCTACCAATCGCTTTGTCTGCAACCAACGTACACCCAAGAGGATATCTTGCAGTTCATCTCCTCCCAATGCTGGAATTGCAAACTCTTCTTCATCTAAAAACACGCTTGCCTGATATAAATTAAATTGTACTTCTCCTCTTGCCGTTCGCATTTCTTCTTGCTGACCGAGAACGGGGTGTGGGGTGTGGGGTGTGGGGTGTGTTGTCAGTGTAGAGAAAGACTTTTATCCCACACCCCGTTTTGGGTGCAAGCCCCCGACTTCAGTCGTGGAGAGGCAAAAAATGTTGCGAGTAGCGTAGCGAGAAGCAACAAGGTGTCCAAATTCAAAACTGACGATTCATCTATGGGGTTTCCCCACACCCTACCCCCCACACCCCACACCCTTCTTTGGTGACTTTCTTTCAGCCATCCCAAACTAAAAGCATCTTGATTTTCAATCGCCAGCCAACCAGTAAATCCCGTATCTAGAAGCGCCTGGACTGGAATTATATCACCATCAGCAGAAATTAAACCGATTTCAAAAATTAGCTCACCCTGGCTGTTAAATTCTCCATAAATCATATTTTGCCACAGGCTCCAGTCTCATTGATTCGCATCATCAAACGCATAGTATCACCAAATTGCTCGCGAGCTTTCTGTCTGGCAACATTTTCATTACATTCAATAAAATAATCTCCGCTTTCTGGCTCAATTACAATAAACCAGTTGTAGTGGTCTTCGATCAATTCTGGTTTAACTTTGTCAAAAATCATACGACAACGCTGAGAAAATAATTCATCTTCGGTTTTACGTCGCGCTTTCTCTTCCGGTGATAGTTGGTTTTCGGGAAATACTCGTCCTCGACGCGGGGTGCGATTAGAAGATAGTGTCATGTTTTTTACTAGCTTTGACAAACAAGTAATTTGCTTGTTGTTATAAGTTGTTAGACTTACGCAAAACTAAAGCCTTGTAGGGGCAATTCATGAATTGCCCCTACCTAAATTCAAGCTTTGACGACATGAGTGCGTAAGTCCTAAGTTGATTTTATCTAAGATGAGTGCATGAAAAAAAGCGATCGCCTGAGAAATCCCCAAGCGATCGCAGCTATTATTTAATTACTGACAAAAATTAACCAGCAACAGGTTCTAACAACTTGATATTCGAGAAGATAAATTCTTGAGTTGAAAGTTGTCCTTCTGTTTCGGTGCGAATTTCGCGACGATTGAGGATGAAATAGTTATCAACCTTTTCATACTCATCTGTAAATTCGCTTCTACCACCTCTTTGTTCGCCGGTTTTCGGGTCGTGGTATACAGAGTCATAAGTGTGGGATAAATAGCCTTCACCAGTATCGTGACTGCTGAAAGTATTAATCGTCACAACAATATTGTGAATGTGACGGTGAACCAGACACACTTCATTATTGCGGATTTTGTATCCATCGCCTTGAGACTTACCACCGACGAAAATCTCGACAGCACCAGTAGAGTCAGTGTCACCATAGCTGAAAGTATTCGCGCTGTGGACATCTTCAAAGCTGCGACGGACGCGGTGAATTGCTATTTCCCAAGCTTGATTGTGAATAACTTTCAGTGCTTGTTCATCTTCGACATCAAACACTTCTGCTTTGAGATCGGCGTTAACGCGAACTTTACCAGTAATTACCTTATCATCCTCCTTATAGGTGATATCTGCGGTATAACCGGGAAAATTCTTATCCCAAGTGTAACGGTTTTCATAAGCAGCCTGGAGAAGTTCTTGGGCAGAAATTTGTGTAACAGTCATTTGTTGTCCTATCGCTACTAGTTATTTTAACGTTTTACATGCGCTGGTATTAGCATAGAAGTAATTATGGAGCCTTGCCTAGTCCCCAACTGGGTACACTTATGCCTAATTCACTTCATAGCGTATTTCATGCGATCGCCAGCGCCCAAAACGAGCAAGAACTGAAACTTGCTGTCATGGACACAGTTGGCGAACATTTTGGTGTGCAACGTTGGGGTATTTATCTGCTTGATGACCACACAGCAAAGGATAATATTCAAGATATCCCGGACGTGTGTATAGAAAGCAACCCTATCGGACGCTACGTCGTTGAGCGTCATGCACCGACTCACGAACAATTAATATTATCACCAACCAGCTGGAAACAACTTTGCCCGCGTCAAGACCACGAACACGTCATGACCGGTCCAATTATTTGCGATGGTCGTCTAATCGGCACCCTCAACCTTGCCCGTTTTAGCGGAAATCCTGCCTTTGATGCCAACGATTTAGCCGACCTGAGCGCTTTGTGCTTGCATTTGTCCGCAAAACTGGCAACTTTACGCACCAAATCAGTAACATTTAATTCTCAGTTAGCAAGTAAGCTGACACCGCGAGAATTAGAAATAGCTGAATTAGTCGCGCAAGGTTTAACTAATGCGGAAATTGGCGGAAAACTTTGGATTAGCCAAAATTCAGTCAAGCAAGCTTTGAAGCGGATGTTTCGCAAGCTAGAAGTTTCAGCGCGTGCCGAGATGGTAGCGAAATTACAGGATGTGCTGAATTGATATGCCTAGAATTATGCTTATACAGAGCATAACTCTAGGGATGGGGGGTAATTGCTAAAATTGTTATTACTTCTTGGTCTGGACCGTAGTACCAAAAAACCCTAAAAGCAGCAGGCGTTTTGTTCTCAACATAAGCCTCAAATACCTCCTCCCCATTTAAACCTGAAAGCGCATCATATTTGTGAGTTTGGAGACTGGGATGGCGCAGATTAATTTCCATTAATGCCAGAGTTTTTATCACCTTGCGGTACTTTTTAGGCTCTGTTTGTTCAAGATTAGCTAAAGTATCTTTTGCTTCAGTAGAGAATTGGAGTCTAAATTGCATTAATCTTCGATGTCAACGTCTGCATATTCAGCAAAAGAACCTAAATCGTGTACTTCTCCTTCCTCGGCTTGTTGAATTCCTCGCTGTACAGCAGCTAGTGCTTCTGGATTTTGCCATAACCACTGCTGTTGTTCATGAATGTCTATTGGGTCTAATAAAATTTGTCCAGCGTCATTGAGCATCACTCGGTAAACTTTTGTTTTAGCGTTTTCTCCTAGTATTATGCGACCTTGCGTGTCTGTAGAAACCGCCTCTTTAATGAGGCGGAAGTTTTCATTAGTGAGCATCAAGTTTTTCCCTTTGAATATCTTTTTTAAACTATAGCAATACTCACAAATGGCGATCGCTTAACAAGCTTGTGCGATCGCCTGAGTCTGTGTTAAAGATGCTTGTATGAATTCCTCTCCAAATTTCTTCACTTGCTGCACTAAAACATCTCCAGCATTTTCTGGAGAACCAGCGTTAAAAGGTGGTGCGGGATTATACTCCAAAAGCAGCTGAATCATCTTAGCTGTTTCCTCGCCGCAGAGTGTCGCAGCAATTACCAATCCAAAGTCAATTCCAGCAGTAATACCACCACCTGTAATGCGGTTGCGGTCAATGACTACTCTTTCTGTTCCCACGTCAACACCTAACATCCCCAATTGGTCGCGAAATGCCCAATGACAAGCAGCGCGGTAGCCTTGAAGCAGTCCGGCAGCAGCTAAAATTAAAGAGCCAGTACAGACCGATGTGATATATTTGGCTGTTTGTCCCTGCTGCTGAAGAAATTTCAGTACTTCAGCATCCCCCATCATCTCTACTTGTCCCGATCCACCGGGGACGCATAAAACATCTAAAGCTGGACAATCATCAAAAGTCGTAGTCGGCAAAATTGTCATTTTTTCACTGCTTGTGACTGCTGCTAAAGTCTTCCACAACAGATGCACGCGAGTATTAGGCATCATGGCAAACACTTGATGCGGTCCAGTTAAATCAAGCTGAGTCATGCCAGGGTACATTAACAAACCAATATTGTATTCTGGGTTAGCCATATTTGTTATTTCTCCATGCTTTTCCTAAAGCTAGAGTAATATTGATGACTTTGCCTTGCCTAGTCCTCGAAAGAGTACATTGCTGAACGAAAATGGCTAAATCTTTACAAAGTTTATTTCAGGCGATCGCCCTTGCCCGTAATGAGCAAGAATTAAGACATCGATTTATGGATGGAATTAGTGATAATTTTGACGTGCAGCGCTGGGGTATTTATTTACTCGACGAGCAGTCAAATCTTGCTAGTGTCGATGTTCACGGCGTAAAAGATGTGTTTGTGGAACGTTACGAAAAAGTAGGTAGAGCAGTTGATCCAGTGCTGCATTATGTACTTGAACGCCATGCATCAGCACATGAAGAATTAGTATTACCCCCCGGTGGTTGGAAGCAATGCGAACTGTATAAAAATTGTTGTTCTGTCTACGACCACGAACATATTATGACAGGACCAATTGTCGGTGGTGGTCGTTTGATTGGTACAATTCATTTTGCCCGTGTCGGCGTCGAAGCTGCATTTGATTACCAAAATCTTGCAGATTTAAACGCTTTGTGTATGCATATGTCAGCTTGTCTGGCAACGTTGAAAACCCCAGAAATTGAATTTAATTCTCTGTTAGCAAATCGCTTGACACCGCGTGAATTACAAATTGTTGAACTGGTAGCGCAGGGATTAACTAATGCGGAAATTGGCGCAAAACTTTGGATTCAGGAGAATTCAGTCAAACAAGCCTTGAAAAGATTGTTTCGCAAGCTGGAAGTATCAAATCGTGCAGCGATGGTGGGTAAGTTGCAGGATATTTTTGTTTCTGTTGAACGAGGGACTAGGGATTAGGGACTGGGGAGCCAGTCGCGTGCGGTGAGTCCACTCGGCGGTGTCGGTTTCCGTCCCGTCGAAGTGGCGAACCCGAAGGGAGGCGTCCTCCGTTGAGCGAACTGGCGTGACTGGGAAGATTTAGATCGGGATTGGTGTCCCGACTCAAAGAAGGAAAAAATAAAAAGGGCTTACGCACGCATAAGAATTTTTTGTAATATTTGTAGCTTGCCAACTACCACTTGATTTTGCTAAATTGACCAAGTTGAAGCTAACATGTTAGTTTTCAAATCTTAAGGCTAATCTTCAGGTGTTGCAGCAACTACTAAACAAAAGTAAAAGCGAGTTTGAGTTATCGGGTGATGTCACGCTAGCCAGTGCAACATCCCAGTTCTTCAGTTCCATAGAAAATCGGATACATGAAACAAACGCAATTGTGGTCTGTTGTCACTTTGTCAACAACCGTTTTAGGGCTACCGTCAGTTGGTCGTGCTGCAACAACCAACGGAAATTCTACCACTCCCGGCGAGACAGCTTCTAGTGATGCGGTGAATGTGAAAAAGTCCCAATCTTTAAGGGAAAAACTTACCTCGCGTGGTATAGTTACTGAAGTTCATCCTCATAACTTAGCAGGTCGTCAGGCGGCAACGCTGTATATCCGCAATATTCCGTTTCTTACCTTTGTTAGTCAAGCCGATATCAGCAACCCAACAGAAAAAGCGAGTGCGATCGCTACTAAAATCAACCAACTAATAACAGACAAAGTTGATGCTAGCCAAATTACAGTAAGTTGGAAAGCAGCCAGCTATATCATCAAAGTCAATGGCAAAGAACTGGTAGAAATCGATGGAGACACAACACGTCTACCAGATACAACCAATAACCTCTCACAAGATGCGCTACAAGCTACCAATCGCTTGCGGAGACTAATCGATGTCACTCATGCCTTAAACCAGATTAATAGTATCCCACTTCAACGACAAGAACCGATTAAACAGCCGCAACAGGTGAAACCACCACAGCAAAATGCTAGTGAAAAAGTGCAAGCCACCTCTAAAGGTATGGCTTCATATTACAGCTATGAAGGTGGTAATCGGACTGCAACTGGTGAGAGATTTAATCCTCAAGGATTCACCGCAGCCCATCGCAGCTTGCCTTTTGGTACACTAGTTCGTGTCACCAACACTGGCAATGGTCGTTCTGTAGTCGTGCGAATAAATGACCGAGGTCCATTTATTCGCGGTCGAGTAATTGACCTTTCTCTGGGTGCGGCAAGAGAACTAGGAATGATTAGCAGTGGTGTTGCCGCAGTGAAATTAGAAATTTTGAGTAATTAATCCTCACCGACACCTTAAAAGGTGCGGCTACACGTACAAGGAACACCTGCGTGGGCTAGAATCTTTTAGCCTGCGGAGGCAGGCTTTGTTCGTATAGCCACAGGCTTACAGCCTGTCTTCCTCACCAAATCCGCCACCACCTGGGGTTTCAATCACAAAAACATCCCCAGGTTGCATTTCTACTGTTGCTGTGCTATCTAAATTCTCTTGGGTTCCATTCTGACGTTGTATCCAGTTGCGTCCCACCAGTCCGGCTTCTCCACCATTTAAGCCAAAGGGACGAACAAATCGATGTCCGGAGAGAATATTAGCTGTCATCGGTTCTAAAAACTTGATACGGCGAATTACTCCATTTCCGCCGGAATGTTTTCCTTTACCGCCGCTATCACAACGAAGACTAAAGCTTTCTAAAAGTACAGGATAGCGGGTTTCTAAGACTTCTGGATCGGTGAGGCGAGAGTTTGTCATGTGAGTTTGGACACCATCAGTTCCATCAAAATCAATTCCTGCGCCGGAACCGCCGCAAATGGTTTCATAATATTGATAGCGATCGTTTCCAAAAGTAAAATTATTCATCGTTCCCGCAGATGCAGCCATCACCCCTAAAGCACCATATAAAGCATCGACAATAGTTTGCGAAGTCTCCACATTACCCGCGACTACTGCTGCTGGATAAGTTGGATTCAGCATACAGCCAGAAGGGATAATAATTTCTAGAGGATTAAGACACCCCGCATTCAGAGGAATATTATCATCAACCAGAGTCCGGAAGACATATAAAACTGCTGCTTGAGTTACAGCTTTAGGAGCGTTGAAGTTACTATTTAGTTGTTCAGATGTGCCTGTAAAATCAATTGTAGCGCTGCGATTTTTTCGGTTGATAGTCACTTTAACTTTAATTTGCGCTTGGCTATCCATCACATAGGTAAATTCGCCATCTTTTAAAACATCAATTGCTCGTCTAACTGCTTCTTCGGCATTATCTTGCACAAACTTCATGTAAGTTTGAACTGTCTCAAGTCCATATTGTGAAATTATTTTTCGCAGTTCTTGCACTCCCCTTTCATTGGCGGCAATTTGTGCTTTGAAATCAGCTATATTTTGGTCAGGGTTACGAGCCGGATAAATATGATTTAAAAGATGCTGCCGTACTAATTTTTCTTGAAAATTACCCTCTTCAACTAAGAGAAAATTATCAAATAAAATTCCTTCTTCTTCTACCGTGGTACTGTGGGGAGGCATTGAACCGGGAGTAATTCCACCGATATCGGCTTGGTGTCCGCGAGAAGCAACGTAGAAAATAACTTGTTTTCCATCTTCGTCAAAAACGGGGGTAATTGCAGTTACATCAGGAAGATGTGTTCCGCCGTTGTAGGGATTATTTGATAGATAGACATTTCCTGGTTTTAAAGTGTCACCTTTATCGTTAATTAAACTGCGAACACTTTCACTCATTGAGCCTAAATGTACAGGAATGTGGGGGGCATTAGCAACTAATAATCCAGAAGAATCAAAAATAGCGCAGGAAAAATCTAAGCGTTCTTTGATATTTACTGATGCTGCTGTATTTTGCAGAACAATTCCCATTTGTTCGGCAATAAATTGATAGAGGTTTTTGAAGATTTCTAAGCGAACTGGGTCGGGTTGAGATGTTGTATACATTTATGACTCCTTAAAAAATCGTAGTAAGCGCTTAAGCGCTTTTTTAAGCACGCGCATTGCTTACTACTAGCTTTTCATTCATTAGTAGACTGTAGGTTGAATTGCGCCTAAACGCGGAGCGAACCTGAGTCAGACATGCTTAACCAAGCTACTAATTAATTTCTACAATCATTTCTCCCTGTCTTAATCTTTCTAACGCATCGGGCAAAGTGATTGTAAGAAGTTGACGCAAGTTTCGATTAGTAACGTTACCACAGGTTAGCCATAAGATTTGTGGCGGTGTTCCCAACCGACATACCAAATCAACAAAGTCACTGTCTTTTGTCATTATTACGACGTTAACAATTCGTGCTGCCTCAAAAATCTCAATATCTTTAGCGTCTCGCAGTCCAATATCTCGCAGCGACGAAGCCTCTACACCAAACGTATTGGTCAGCCAATTTGCCAATGTCGGTGGTAACTGAGCATCAACCCAGATATTCATGCTGTCAGTCGAGGAAAGTCAGTGCGTCGTGCAGCGAACAATAAACAGGCTTGGATATCTTCAGGTTCTAAGTCTGGGAAATCATCTAAAATTTCAGTTACACTAACGTTTTCAGCCAGCATTTCGAGAATGTCGCTCACCCTAATCCTCATACCACGAATACAAGGGCGACCGCCACACTGACCGGGTATTTGGGTAATGCGAGTCAATAAGTCAGTCATTGAGTGCATCCAGTTATTTGATGACAGCAGCATTTTCTTATGATACAAGGTTGCGTAGTGTAAGCGCGATCGCGCTTGCCCAATCTATGGCTACCACTGTCTACTTGCGTCCAAGCGAAATGTGCAAAATTTCGCCTGTTATAGAAAATCCGGCACGGGTGTAAATTCGCACTTACTCTTCATGTGCTGCCATGAGAAACGCCACCGTAACACCTGCATCGAAAGCTTCTCGCACCAGTCGAGTTGTCAACGCTGCCGCTATCCCCCGTCGGCGAAAAGCAACACGCACACCGATACCAGCGACTTCTGTTGTTTGATTTCCCGGCACGGTACACACTCCAGCCCCCGCAGGTTCTTTGTTTGATGCTACACGAGCAAGTACGGCGATTCCACCTGCTCGCAGTCTATCGCCAAGACGTTTACCATCTTCGGGGCTAGGTGCAGATTCTCCGTAAGCCTCGTTTTGCACCGTAACTGTAGCAAGCATCTGGGAAGAGGAAACTGGTACGATTAATTCGATGTCTGGGGGAACGGGAAGCAGTTGCTCTGAACCAGGAGTACAAGTCATAAGTGGCAAGCGTCCCTCAACGGTGAAACCAGCAGCTACCAGTGCCTCCTCGACAGCAGGTGCGAGTGTTGCAACGTACTCCAAACGCGGCTTTCGTCCGCGACTTTCATAGGCAGCGATTAAAGCGTTTACGTCGCTGAGTGACGGTGTAGCTGCGTCGTCGGGGATGGCATAGTTAAGAAAGGGGTTAGTTGCTGTTCGCTAATATCTGGACAAGCCTACCCATCATTTCCCGTTTGTCCAGCTATCAACCGTTCAACGTATTCTCTAAGCCGTTTTTGCCAGTTAGGAACGGCTTTCAATTTGT
>JAESGF010000305.1_pt1 | contig 16215 bp, 13 predicted proteins | sample 9269621 | NCBI WGS metagenome assembly JAESGF01 (sample SAMN14515066, study PRJNA621663) | algae metagenome | isolation source: Tolypothrix carrinoi HA7290-LM1 and co-occurring heterotrophs from dry rock... | place: USA: Makauwahi cave, Kauai, Hawaii | collected 2011-01-06
TGCCTACGAGGGGGAGAGCGTCCATTACGCCGTGCGCCGTATGGACGCCTTCCGCGGCCACAAGCTCGCGATCGTGGGCGGCGGCGACTCGGCGCTCGACTGGACGCTCAACCTCCACCCGCTCGCCGAGCGCATCACCCTCATCCACCGGCGCGACGAGTTCCGCGCCGCGCCCGACAGCGTCAACAAGATGCGCGCGCTGGTGGCGGCGGGCGAGATGGATCTCGTCATCGGCCAGGTCTCGGCGCTGCACGGCGAGGGTGGCCGGCTGGAGGCGATCACCGTGAAGGGCGAGGGCGAGGTTCGCGTCCCCGTGACGCGGATGCTCCCCTTCTTCGGCCTCACGATGAAGCTCGGGCCGATCGCGGACTGGGGTCTCAACCTCGAACAGAACCTCATCCCCGTCGATACGGAGAAGTTCGAGACGAGCGAGCCCGGGATCTTCGCCATCGGCGACATCAACACCTACCCGGGCAAGCTGAAGCTGATCCTGTCCGGCTTCCACGAGGCGGCGCTGATGGCGCAGGCAGCGAAGCGCATCGTGGCGCCGGGCGAGCGGATCGTCTTCCAGTACACGACGAGCTCCACCAAGCTGCAGAAAAAGCTCGGCGTCGCATGACGCCCGGAACGCCGCGTCGCATGACGCCCGGAACGCCGCGTCGCATGACGCCCGAAACGCCGCGTCGCATGACGCGCGTGGCCGGCTGATGGCACGCTTCACATCCGAGGGCGTCGGGCTCGACTACCTCGACGAGGGGGAGGGGATGCCGGTCCTCCTCGTCCACGGCTTCGCCTCGAACAAGGCCGTCAACTGGGTCAACACCGGCTGGGTCCGCACGCTGACGGCGGCCGGCCACCGTGTGATCGCGCTCGACAATCGCGGCCACGGCGCGTCGGACAAGCTCTACGACCCGGGCTCCTACGCAACGCAGCTGATGGCGGACGACGCGGTGCGCCTGCTCGACCACCTCGCCATCCCCCGCGCGGCGCTGATGGGGTACTCGATGGGTGCCCGGATCGTGGCGTTCGCGGCGTTGTCGCATCCGGAGCGGGTCGAGGCGCTGGTCCTCTCCGGGCTCGCGGCGAACCTCGTGAAGGGGGTCGCCGGCGGCGAGGCGATCGCCCGCGCGTTGGAGGCGCCGACCGTCGCCGACGTCACGGACGTTTCCGCTCGCGCCTTCCGTGTCTTCGCCGAGCAGACCGGCAGCGACCGGCGCGCGCTCGCCGCCTGCATTCGCGCCTCGCGCCAGACGCTCACGGCCGAGGAGGTGGCGCGGATCGCCGCACCGACGCTGGTGGTGGCGGGCGACAACGACCCGATCGCCGGCTCCGCGGAGGAGCTCGCCGCCCTCATCCCCGGCGCGAAGGCGGCCGTTCTCCCCGGCCGCGACCACATGACGGCCGTGGGCGACCGCGGGCACAAGGAGGCCGTCGTCGCCTTCCTCGCCGGCCAGGCACGGTAGCGCCAGCCGCGCATTCCGCTCGCGTTTGCCGGGCGGCTCCGGTGCGCCTATGTTCCCGCGCAAACGGCGCGCCCGGGATGGGCGAGGAGGACGCCATGAGCCAACCCGCGGTCAACGTCACGACCCACGACCCCGTCTGGCGCCACGTCCGCGACCAGGCGGAGGAGATCGCCCGGCGCGACCCGACGCTCGCCGGGATGATCCACGCGACGGTGCTCGATCAGCCCTCGCTGGAGGACGCGCTGGCGGAGCGCGTCTCGGCCCGCCTCGCGGACCCGCACCTCATTACCACCCACATCCGCAACGCGTTCCGCGACGCGCTCGACGACGAGCCCTCGCTCGCCGAGGTCTTCCGCGTCGACATGGTGGCGGTGCTCGACCGGGATCCCGCGTGCGACCGGCTGATCGAGCCGCTCCTCTTCTTCAAGGGCTTCCACGCCATCGTCGCCCACCGGATCGCGCACTCGCTGTGGAACCGCGGACGGCGCGACTTCGCGCTGATGCTGCAGAGCCGCGCCTCGGCGGCGCTGCAGGTCGACATCCACCCCGCGGTGCCGATGGGCCGCGGCATCTTCATGGACCACGCGACGGGGATCGTCGTCGGCGCGACGGCGCGGATCGGCGATAACGTGTCCATCCTGCAGGGCGTGACGCTCGGCGGGACGGGCAAGGAAACCGGCGACCGGCACCCGAAGATCGGCGACGGTGTCCTCCTCGGGGCGGGTGCGAAGATCCTCGGCAACTTCGAGATCGGCCACTGCTCGCGGATCGCCGCGGGGTCCGTCGTCCTCTCCGCGGTGCCGCCGAACGTCACCGTGGCGGGGGTGCCGGCGAAGATCGTCGGCCACGCGGGCTGCATGGAGCCCGGCCGCTCCATGCACCAGATCCTCGCGGATTTTGCCGCGGAATAGGACCGGACGCCGCTGTCGCGGTTGATCGGGCGCGACGCATCGGGCAGCGTCGCCCGCTCGCAGGGCTCGGTGCGGGGGTAACAGCCTCGCGCCGTCCCGTGGCCTTACCTTGCGCGCACCGCCAACCGGCCGTGCCGCGCCCTCAAGGGAGATCTCCGGTGGAGAGACAGGAACTCGCCAAGCTCGAGGCGTACCTCAAGCGCACCTTCAAGAACGACACGATCTCCGTGCGTGCCCGTCCGCGCAAGGACGACAGCGCCGAGGTCTACATCGGCGAGGAGTTTATCGGCGTCCTCTACCGCGACGAGGACGAGGGGGAGCTCTCCTGGAACTTCACCATGGCGATCCTCGAGGTCGACGTTCAGAGCGCCTGATGCCGCTCTATGCGCTGGAGGGGATCGCCCCGGAGATCGCGCCGGACGTCTTCGTGGCACCGACGGCCGTCGTCGTCGGACGCGTCCGCCTCCTCCCCGGAGCCTCCGTCTGGTGGGGCGCGGTGCTGCGGGGCGACAACGAGTGGATCACGGTGGGCGAGGGGTCGAACATCCAGGACGGCGCCATCTGCCACACCGACATGGGCGCCCCGCTCATCGTCGGCGCCGGGGTGACGGTCGGGCACGGCGTGATCCTGCACGGCTGCACCATCGGTGACGGCGCGCTCGTCGGCATGGGATCGGTGGTCCTGAACCACGCACGGCTTGGCGCGGGCGCGCTCCTCGGCGCGAAGGCGCTGATTGCCGAGGGGAAGACGGTGCCGGACCGCTCCCTCGCGCTCGGCGCGCCGGCCAAGGTGATCCGCGAACTCACAGACGCGGAGGTGGCGGGGATCAGGGCGGGCTCGGCCGCCTACGTCGCCAACGCTGCGCGCTTTCGCGCCCATTGCCATCCGGCTGGCTGAGCCCACCTGTCGCCCATGACCCCGCCCCCGGCCGTGCGCCGCGCCTGCCGATGACTCACGTCCCCCGGATCCCCGCGCGGCCCGAGCCGGACGCGGACGGCGGCGCCGGGCCGTGGTCCGCCGCCGGGGGCTCGGCCGCAGGCGACGACCACTCACCGGACCCGCGGCCGCTTGATCCCCTGCCGCCACCGCCGAGCCAGCCGGTGCGCGAGCCGGTGTTCACCCTGCCGGGCACGGTCATGGCCATGGCCGGCATCATGGTCGGGGTGCAACTCGTCCGCTCGGCAATCCCGTTCCCGTGGGACCTCAACGTCCTCGTCTGGTTCGCCTTCATCCCGGTCCGCTACACCACCGAGTACACCGGCCTCCCGGGCGGGCTTGCGGCAGACGTGTGGACCTTCTTCACCTACGCGCTGCTGCACGGCTCGTGGATGCACCTCCTCTCCAACGCGTTCTGCCTGGTGGCCTTTGGGACGCCGGTCGCACGCCGGTTCGGCGCCGCGCGCTTCTGGACATTTTCCGCCGTCGCGGCTGCGGGCGGCGCGGCGGTACACCTTGCCGTCCACCCGTACGACATGGCGCCCGTGGTCGGTGCCTCGGCGGCGATCGCCGGGATGATGGCGGCCGCCGCCCGCTTCGTGTTCGACGCCGGCGGCCCGCTCGCCGGCCTCCGCCGCCCGCACGACCCCGCCGCCTACCGCCGACCCGCGCGCTCGCTGGGCGAGACGATGACGAATCGGTCGGTGATCGTCTTCGTCGCGCTGTTCCTCTTCATGAACATCGCGATCGGCCTCGCGGGCTCCGCCGTCATCGGCCAAGCAATCGCATGGGAGGCGCACCTCGGCGGCTTCCTGATCGGGCTGTTTGCCTTCCGCGTGTTCGATCCGGTGCCTAAGGTTTAGGCTCTCTGTAGGCAACCACGCCAAAGTGTGGGAGCATCGTTGCCGAACTGTCACTCGGGACAGGGGAGCGACACATGACTGTGCAGCAGATCCTGAAGATGAAGGGCAACGCCGTCTTCACGATGGCGCCGACGGCGACCCTCGCCGAGGTCGCCCGCGAGCTTCACTCGCGCAAGATCGGCGCGGTGGTAATCCTCGACGGCGAGCGCCTCGCGGGCATCCTGTCGGAACGCGATATCGTCCGCCTCGTCGCCGAGCGTGGCGCCAAAGCGCTCGACGTGCCGGCCTCCAGCGCGATGACGCAGCGCGTCGAGACCTGCGGCTGCGACGACCTCGTCGACGAGGTGATGGCGCGGATGACCAACTCGCGCTTCCGTCACCTGCCCGTCGTGCACGAGGGCCGGCTCGTCGGCCTCGTCTCCATCGGCGACGTCGTAAAGCAGCGCATCGACGAGGCCATCCGCGAGGCGGACTCTATGCGGGACTACATCCACTCGATGTAAGCGTCCCGCGATTCGGAGGAGCGGCGGCGGCTCAGTCGCCCCGCACGACCCGCTCGATGGCCGCCGCGGCGGCGAGCACCCGCTCGTCCTCCCCGCCGTTCGCCGAGACGAGCAGCGACACGGGAAGCGGCGAGTTCGACGCCATCGGCATCGCGACGCCCGGCGTGTTCAGGAAGTTGCCGACCATCGTGTTTCGCAGCGTCTTGAGGTTCACCGTGTTGAACACGGCCGGATCGGCGTCGAGCGGCGCGATCTCCGGGGCGACGTGCGGCACCGTGGGCCCGAGGAGGAGCGCGCCGCCGAGCCGCGCCTTCAGGCTGGCGGCGAGGTCGCGGCGGGCGTCGATGATGGTGATGAGGTCGAGCGCCGTCATCGACTTGCCGCGCAGGATGCGGGCGACGACGCGCCCGTCGATCTCGGCGACCTCCGGGCTCTCCACCCGATCGTAGTGGTACTTGTAGGCCTCGACCGCCGCGATGGTGCCGTGCACGGTCATGATCCGCGCGGCTTCGGCGAGCTCCGGCACGTTGGCCGTCTCGACGGACGCGCCGGCGGCCTCGAGCCGGCGGACCGCGTCCTCGAAAGCGGCGGTGACGGCGACATCGCACTCCTCGACGAAGAACGCGTCGGGCACCACGAAGCGGAGCGCGGCGATGTCGGCGCGGCGGACCGATGGTGCGGCGCCGCGAAGCGCCGCGTCGAGGAGGATGCAGTCCTCCACCGTGCGGGCGATCGGGCCGACGGTGTCGAGCGTCGAGGACAGCGGGAACACCGCGTCCTTCACGATCCGCCCTTCCGACGACTTGTAGCCGACGAGCCCGTTGAGGGCGGCCGGCACGCGGATCGAGCCGCCGGTGTCGGAGCCGATCGCGACGGTCGCGAGCCCCGCCGCGACAGCGACCGCCGAGCCGGATGAGGAGCCGCCGGGAACGCGCGGCGTCACCGGGTCGTGCGGGTTGGCGGGCGTGCCGTAATGCGGGTTGAGGCCGAGGCCGGAGTAGGCGAACTCGGTGAGGTTCACCTTGCCGAGCGCCACCATGCCGGCGGCCGCGAGTTGGGCCACCACCGGCGCGTCCCGCTCGGCCGGCGACGCGTGACGCAGCAGCGCCGAGCCTGCCGTGGTGACGACGCCCTTCATGTCGAAGAGGTCCTTCCAGGCGATGGTGACGCCGTCGAGCGGGGAGGCGGGCCGTCCGGCCCTGTAGCGGGCTCGCGCCGCCTCCGCCTCGGCCCGTGCCCGCTCCGCAGTCACGGTGATGTAGACCGCCGAGCCCTCGGCCTCCGCGATGCGCGCGAGGAGCGCCTCCGTCACCGCGACGGGGTCAGCGTCGCCGGAAAGGAAGGCGCGGGCGAGGGGAGCGGCGGCGAGGTCGGCAGGGTCGGTCATGGAGCGTCCGTCGGTTGGTACCCCTGACTGGTAGCCCATCCGGCCGGCGCTGGCACGTGCCTGACCCGCGGCGCCGCCTGTGCTACGCAGGGAGGCCCGCAACGCTGGAGCTGCCGCCATGGACGCCCCGATCGGCCGGCCGAACGACCTCTCGGCCTTCTGGATGCCGTACACCGCCAACCGCGCCTTCAAGGAAGCGCCGCGCATGGTCGTGGCGGCGAAGGACATGCACTACACCGCCGGAGACGGGCGGCCGATCCTCGACGGCACCGCTGGCCTCTGGTGCGTCAACGCCGGCCACGCGCGACCGCGCGTCGTGGAGGCGATCCGGCGGCAGGCCGAGGCGCTCGACTTCGCGCCGACCTTCCAGTTTGGACACCCGAGCGCCTTCACGCTGGCGTCCCGCCTCGCCGACATGTTCCCGATCGGGCTCGACCACGCCTTCTTCACGAACTCCGGCTCGGAAGCGGTCGACACGGCGCTGAAGATCGCGCTCGCCTACCACCGGGCCCGCGGGGAGGGGCAGCGGACGCGCCTCATCGGCCGCGAGCGCGGCTATCACGGGTCGGGCTTCGGCGGAACGGCGGTTGGAGGCATCGTCAAGAATCGCATGCACTACGGTGCCGCCGTGCAGCCGGTCGACCATATTTGCCACACGCACCTCCCCGAGAACGCGTTCAGCCGCGGCTGCCCGGCGAACGGCGCCGAGCTCGCCGAGGACCTCGCCCGGCGGATCGCGCTGCACGATGCGTCCAACGTCGCCGCCGTCATCATCGAGCCGGTCGCGGGGTCGACAGGCGTCCTCCTTCCGCCGGAGGGCTACCTCGCCCGGGTGCGGGAGATCTGCGACCAGGCGGGCATCCTCCTCATCTTCGACGAGGTGATCACCGGTTTCGGCCGGCTCGGCACGCCCTCGGCGGCAGACTATTTCGGTGTCACGCCGGACCTCATGACCCTCGCCAAGGGCCTCACCAACGCCGCGGTGCCGATGGGCGCGGTGATGACGACCGGGGCGGTGCACGACACGGTCGTGAACGGCGCCCCGGCCGGCATCGAGCTCTTCCACGGCTACACCTACTCGGGCCACCCGCTCGCCTGCGCCGCGGCGCTCGCGACGCTCGACACCTACACGGAGGAGGACCTCTTCCTGCGCGCCTCCCGCCTCGCACCGTTCTGGGAGGAGCGGATCCACGCGCTGCGTGGCCGGCCCAACGTCATCGACATCCGCAATCTCGGGCTCGTCGGCGCGATCGAACTGAGCCCACGGCCGGGTGCCCCGGGCGCGCGGGCCTACGAGGCGATGGTGCGGGCGTTCGACGAGGGGATCATGATCCGCGTGACCGGGGACATCATCGCCCTTTCGCCGCCGCTCATCATCACCGAGGCGCAGGTGGACGAGCTGTTCGGCACGCTGGAGCGCGTGCTCGACGCGCTGCCCTGAGGTTCAGGACGTCCTCGCCACCGGTTCGGCAAGGACGCTGTTTCCTTGCGGGCGTGCGTCAGGAGACGCGGCTCATCGTGAAGGTCTGCCCGACTGACGGGGTGCACGCGAGCTGACGCGACGTCACGAAGCTGCACGCGGCCGAGCGCTGCTCGTTGGCGGCGAGCGATGTCCAGGACAGCGTAAGGCCGTTCGCCGCGCGAGCGTAGCGTCCGTCCGACACCACGGTCTCTCCCGTCGTGAGGCGGGTCGTGAAGGCGCCGTTCTGGAACGTGGTGATGAACGGCGGGCTCGCATCGTCTGACGCCCAGCTGCCGTCGACGGAACTGCCCCCGCCCTGGAGACCCTGGCAACCGGCCAGCATAAGGCCGACCGCGAGGCACTGAAGAAGCGTCTTCACCCGTCCCCTCCCGCGACTTGGAATGGCACTGACGCTGCCGCGCCCGCGCTTCTCTGGCAAGGCCGCGGGGGCTCGCGACGGGGTGAGACACGCGAGATCGGGGCGCGTTGCGGGAAATCGGCAACGGCGGCCAAGTCGGGCGATGAACGGCCCGCTGGCCGACCTCGGGTGGTGAGGACGCTGCTTGTGACCGTGGTGCCGTCGCGGTCGAGACGGGCGTCCTCTGTACCGACGCGGCACGGTGGTGATGGCAGCCTCGCCCGCGCGGCTTTGCGGAGCCTTTGTGCTGGCTGAAAATAGGGGATTGTGTGCGCGGCCGGGTCGGGGAGCTCGACCGCGCCAGAGCGTTCGCCTTGGATGCGCACCGCTTGAAACCGGTGAGGTCGCATGGAGCGCGCGCGGCGGCTGGGGAGAACGTTCATAAGCTCGCGCCGCGGCGGGTAACCGCTCGTGAGCGGCGCGCATTCCCCTCACGCAAGAAAGCCGACCGGGGTGCCGGTCGGCTTTCGGGCTCGGCGCGTTGCGCTCTGCCGGTGCCCGCGGAGCCAGAGCCCCGGGGCCTCAGCTCACTTGGAGTTCTTCGGCTTGGCGCCAGCCGGAGCGGGCTTCTTCGGGGCAGGGGCAGACTTCTGGGATTTGCCGGCCATGGGCGTTGTCCTGAATGCGGCTCAAGTGTCCGCGGACTGCGCAACGGGGATCGATACGCGGGATCAAGGATTGTGCAGGAGGCGATTCCCTGCAAGCCATCCAAGGCATTGTTACGCAATGTGATCGAGGTGTGACAGCGTCCGCGTGCCCTGCGATTGATCGTCATGCCCGCGAGGTGTGCAGTCGTCAGCGGGACCAATGATTCGCGGTTCGAGACGATCGTGTCCGGACGTCCGGCGCTGTCGTGCACTACTCTGCCGATTGAAAGCCGGGCATCAGCGCAGGACTGAGAACGGGGCGGGACGGGCCGGTGATGCCGATCGCCGACGTCTTCGACACCCAAACTGCAGAGCACGGTGGTCTGCCTCATGACCCTCATCGCCGGGTGAGCGCTCGCGAAGGACGCGCTCGGCGGCGCACCGTTTCACCTCATCTTCACCGGCGAGGCTTGGCTCACGAAAGCGAGCAGACCGACGACGCGGTTTGCACCGCGCTTCCCGCGAGTGGTCGACAGGTAAAGGGGAGGAGGAATGGTGCCCAGGGGCGGGATCGAACCACCGACACTGCGATTTTCAGTCGCATGCTCTACCAACTGAGCTACCTGGGCGACCGCGTCTCCCGGCGGGCGGGAGGCGTCGAGGGCGCGGTTATAGTGACGGATCGGCGGGCTGTCCAGCGCCTCCCGAACCCGCTCAAGAGGTGACGATCGCCGCGTCCGGACGCGTGCGATCACCGCGGCGCGCCTCGACGATCGCCTCGATCTCGCGCCGCAGTGTCGCGTCGCGGTTCAGCATGGCCCGGAACTGGTCGCCGCGCAGGACGAGCAGCTCGCCGTAGCCGAGCATCGTCACGTCTGCCGACCGGCGATCGCCGGAGAAGGCGGCGAGCTCGCCGACGCAGGTGCCTGACCCGAGCGTAATCCGCTCCGCCCCGGTGTTCACCTCGGCAGCGCCGGACGCGATGAAGAACACCGTATCGTCCCGCTCACCGCGGCGGATGATCCGCTCGCCCGGCACCACGAAGCGAGCCCTCAGCGCCTTCAGCACCTCGGCGAGAACGGCGTCGGGCAGAGAGGCGAACAGCGGCACGGAGAGGACGAGCGCGCGCTTGTCGACCGAGAGGTCGAGCCGCAGCGCGCCGGCAGAGCGGCGGTTCGCCTGCGCGAGGCTCTCGCTCAGCGCGGACGAGATCTCGGCGCCGATGAGGCCCTCCTCGCGCAGTGCCCGGTACTCGCGCTGTTCGACGGCGAGGGCGATCCGCTCGAGGAAGCGCTGCTCCATCGCCGCCGCGTAGTGGGGATACTGGAGGCCGAGGGCGGCGATTGCCGCATCGAGCGTCGCCTGCCGGCGGCGGATGATGCGCTGGCACAGCCCCGCGACGGCGCTGCCGAGGACGGGGGCGATCCGCGCGTCGGCAAAGGGGGCGAGTTCGGCGAGGATCATGCGGCGGACCATCAGCCTCTCGAACCGCTCGGCGAGCGCCTCCGACAACGGCCCGCGCCAGCCGGTGAGGCGATGGACGAGAAGGGCGAGGCGGAAGCCCGGGCCGAAGCGCAGGATGCGGCGCGCTGCCTCGAGGTAGGCCGTTCGCCCGCCGGCGCGCGTCGCCTCGCGCATCCTGAGCGCCTCTCGGTTGAGGACCTCGGCCACGCGCGGCGAGATCACCTGGTCGTCGACATGACGGACCAGGGCGGCGCGCTCGGCCTGGGTCATGACGACCAGCGCCAGCGCGAGGCGCTCCCGCAGCCGGACCGGCACGGAGCCGTCGAACGCGCTGTCCTCGTCGTAGGCGGCGAGCGCCTCGGCAGCGACGCCGGAGGCGATGCGGTAGCGCGTGGCCGCCGCCTCCACCTCGCTCCGCGCGATCATGGTGGCGAGCGCGCGGGCGCCCTGGCCGAGGCTCTTGTCGAACGGCGAAAGGCGGTGGAGGCCGAGGAGGCGCGTCAGCGGGCGCAGCGTCAGCCCGTTCACGAGGATGGTGAAGAGGACGAACAGCGTGGCGAGCACGGCGACGAACTCCTGCGCCTCGGTCCCGACAGTCTCGTGCTCGGTGACTGAGAGGGCGAGGAGGATCGTCAGCGAGCCGCGCAGGCCTCCCCACCACAGGAGGATCTTCGCCCGTCCGCCAATCCGCTGGGAGCGCGAGATCCGCCGGATGAGCGGGAGGACGCCCCAGAGGACGAAGGCGCGCGCCGCGAAGGCCGCGGCGATGAGGACGCCTGTCGCGAGGATGGTGTCGGCGCCAATCCCGCGCAGCAGCGTCGGCACCAGGAAGGCGGAGAGCACGAAGACGAGCGAGGACGCCCAGAACGCCACCTGCTCCCAGATGTCCTTAACGTGCCCCCACGCGCCCGGCGAGCGGCCCGACTGCGACCGGCTCGCCGTGACGAGGCCCGCCGCGACCACGGCCATCGCGCCGGAGGTGTGCAGGAACTCCTCGCAAACGATGTAGGCGATGTAGGGGAGGGCGACGGTCACGCTGACGAGCGCGGCCGGATGGTTGCGCGTCGCCGCCATCACGGGTGACGCTGCGACCGCGATGGCGGCGCCCGCCGCGAGCCCGCCGACGCCCGTGACGAGGAAGACGACGAGGCCGCCGCCGAAGGTGACTGCCTCGCCTCCCGCCACGGCGCCGAGGAGGATCGTGAAAAGGGCGATCGCCGCCGCGTCGTTGAGAAGGCTCTCCCCCTCGACGATGCGCACGAGCCGCGCCGGCGCGCCGACGTCGCGGAAGATCGAGAGGACCGCGAGCGGGTCCGTGGTCGAGACGATGGCGCCGACGAGGAGGCAGACGAGGAGCGGCTCGATGCCGAGGAGGCCGAGCGCGAAGCCGATCGCGAAGGTGGAGACGCAGACCGCCATTACGGCGAGAAGGAAGATCGGCGCCGCGTCGTCGAGCATCCGCCGCGCGTCGGTGCGCAGCGCCGCGTCGAACAGCAGCGGCGGGAGGAGGAGAAGCGTCAGCGTCTCGGCGGAGAGCGGCAGGTCGCGGAAGAGGGCGGCGACGGTGGCCATGTGCGGCACGTCGCCGCCGAACGCCGCGAACAGGCCGACAAGGATGCCGAGCGAGGCAAGCATCACCGACTGCGGCAGGCTGAGCCGCGAGGCAAGGGCCTCCACCACGGCGATGAGCGTGAGAAGCACCGCGATGGCGACGACGACAAGGGGCAGAGACATGCGCCTCAGATGCCCGAAAAGCGCTGTCCTGCCTAGGGTCGTGCGGCGCGGGTCCGCTCAGGCCTGGCGGCGTGGATCTCCGCCGGCGCGGCGCGAGGGCCGACCGTCAGGCGGCCGCCCGCAGCGGGGCGATCGCCTCCCGCACCGCGGCCGCGACCTCGACCGCATTCGGCGTGTCGGAGTGGACGCAGATCGTCTCCGCCTTCACGGCCACGTCGTTGCCGTTGACCGACACCGTCTTCCCCTCGCGAACCGCACGGATCGCCCGCCGCGCCACCTCGTGCGGGTCGTAGGCGTGATGCTCGCGCGTGATGATGATGTTGCCGTCGTCGCCATAGTCGAGGTCGGCGTAGTACTCGGCGACGAACGTGTGGCCGCGGCGCGGGTAGACCGCCTCGTGCAAGGTGCCCGTGAGGCCGAAGAGCGGGACGCGGAAGTGGTCCGCCGCGTCGCAGATCCCCTCGGCGATCGGCTCCTGCCGGCCGGACATGCCGTACAGGGAACCATGTGGCTTGATGTGGTTGAGCGGCATCCCCTCGGCGTCGAGGAACGCCTTCAGCGCACCGACCTGGTAGACGACGATGTTGGCGATCTCGTCGCGGCTCATCTTCATCTCGCGCCGGCCGAAGCCCTGGAGATCCGGCAGCGACGGGTGCGCGCCGACCTTCACCCCGTGCGCCTTCGCGAGGCGGACGGTGGCGCGCATGTGGTTGGGGTCGGAAGCATGGAAGCCGCAGGCGACGTTCGCGACATCGATCAGCGGCATCAGCCCCCCGTCATTGCCAAGGGTGTAGAGGCCGAAGCTCTCGCCCATGTCGCAGTTGATCGTCACCATCGCCCGCCCCCGTTCGCACCCGTTCACCCGCGGCGCCCCTTGCCGCCCCGCGGGAGCATCATGCCACAACTTTCCGCCGCCGATCTTGCCGTCTGATGTGGTCCGTTTCAAAGCGCTGCGGCGATGTGTTACGCCGATGTCCCGAAGCTCGGAGGCAGCCCCATGGAACTCTCTCCCTCGCACAACAGGACGCTCGAGGAGATCGACCGGGAGAGCGTCTTCCACCCGTTCACCGCTCTCGCGCAGCACATGGAGACCGGGCCGAGGATCATGGTCCGCGGCGAGGGGGTCCGCCTGTTCGACAACCACGGGCGCTCCTACGTCGATGCGCTCGCCGGCCTCTGGTGCGTCAACGTCGGCTACGGGCGGACGGAGATCGCCGACGCGATCCACGCCCAGGCGATGAAGCTGCCCTACTATCACTCGTTCGCCTCGATGGGGACCGAGCCCGCCATCCACGTCGCCGACCGGCTGAAGCGGATGACGCCGGGCCACATGGCGCGGGTATTCTTCGGCACGACGGGCTCGGACGCGAACGACACGCAAGTGAAGCTCGTCCGCTACTACAACCACCTCCGCGGCAAGCCGGAGAAGACGAAGATCGCCGCCCGCGACCGCGGCTATCATGGCGTGACGGTTGCCTCGGCGAGCCTCACCGGCCTTCCCGGCCTCCACAACGCCTTTGGCCTGCCGCTGGAGGGCCTCGGCGTCCTCCGCCTCACCTGCCCGCACTTCTACCGCGACGGGCGGCCAGGCGAGACGGAGGAGGCGTTCGCAACGCGCCTCGCCGAGGAGTTCGAGGCGCTCGTCCTGAAGGAGGGCCCGGAGACGGTGGGCGCCTTCATCGCCGAGCCGGTGATGGGCGCAGGCGGCGTCGTGGTTCCGCCGGCGACCTACTTCGAGAAGATGCAGGCGGTCTGCCGCAAGTACGACATTCTCGTCATCGCCGACGAGGTGATCTGCGGCTTTGGCCGGCTCGGGACGGTGTTCGGGTCACAGATGTACGGCATCGAGCCCGACCTCATCTCCGTCGCGAAGGGGATCACCTCCGGCTACGTGCCGCTGTCGGCCGTCGTCGTGTCGGAGAAGGTGTGGGAGGTCGTCTGCGAGCAGTCGAAGTCGCTCGGCGCCTTCGGCCACGGCTACACCTACACCTCGCACCCCGTGTCGTGCGCGGCGGCGATGGCGAACCTCGACATCTTCGAGCGCGAGAACCTCGCCGACAACGCCCGTGACACCGGCGCGTACCTGCAGGCGACGCTGCGCGAGCGTCTTGGCGACCACCCGATGGTGGGCGAGATCCGCGGCATCGGCCTGATCGCGGCGGTGGAGCTCGTGACGGATCGCGCCACGAAGGGCACCTTCGACAAGGCGCTCGGCGTCTCGAAGCGGGTCGCCGCCGCCGGGCTCGACCGCGGCCTCATCACCCGCGCCCTGCCGCACGGCGACGCGCTCGCCTTCTCCCCGCCGCTGACGATCTCGCGCGAGGAGGTGGACTTCGTGGTCGACACGTTCCGCGCCTCCCTCGACCACGTGGCGGGCGGCCTCGCAAAGGAAGGCGTCGCGGCGGCCTGAGCGTATGACTATCCTCATCTGCGGCGAGGCCCTCTTCGACGTCTTCCTCGGCGAGGAGTTCGCCAAAGGCTTCGCGCTCGACGCCCGGATCGGCGGCTCTGCGTTCAACGTCGCGATGGGCCTCGCGCGGCTCGGCCGGCCGGTGGGGCTCCTTACCGGGGTCTCCACTGATGCGCTGGGCGACAAGCTCGCCCGGGCGATGGCGGAGGAGGGGGTCGAGACGCGGTTCCTGAAGCGGACGCCGGCGCCGACCACGCTGGCGCTCGTCGCAGTCGGGCCGGATGGGTCGCCCCGCTACCAGTTCTACGGCGAGGGGGCGGCGGACCGGCAGGTGGAGCCGGCGGACCTGCCGCCGCTCACGGGCATCGAGGCGCTCGTCTTCGGCTGTTTCTCGCTGCTGACGCGGCCGACCGGCGACACCTTCCTCGGCTTCGCGCAGTCGGCGGCGGGCGGGCCGCTCGTGGTGCTCGACCCCAACATCCGGCCGACGGTGGAGCCCGACATGGGCGTCTGGCGGCAGCGGGTGGATGCGTTCGTGGGGGCGGCGGACCTGGTCAAGGTTTCCGCCGAGGACCTCCACCTCATGTACCCCGGCGAGGCGGCGGAGGATGTGGCGACTCGCTGGCTCGCGGGCCGGCCCGTCGCGGTGGTGGTGACGCGCGGCGGCGACGGGGCGGCGTTCTTCTCCCGCGGCGGTACGGCCGAGGTCGCGGCGCGGCGGGTCGACGTGGTCGACACCGTCGGCGCGGGGGATTCCTTCCTCGCGGCGCTGCTGGTCACGCTCGCGGAAAAGGGGCTTGCGAGTCGCGACGAACTCGCCGGGCTTTCCATCGAGGCTGCCCGCGCGGCGCTCGACTTCGCTGCGGGTGCGGCGGCGATGACCTGCGCGCGGCGCGGCGCGGACCTGCCGCGGCGGGCGGAGCTCGCCGCGGCCTGACGGCCGTGCCGGCCGATCGCTCGGCCGGCGGCCTCCCTTTCGCGTGCAGGTGCGCTCAGGGAACCGGCGTCGTCTCGGCCGCAAGCTCGGCGAGCGCCTCGAACGCGTCCGACACGTCCGCCTCCGTCGTCTCCCACTGGCCGACCGAGAGGCGGATCGCGATCCGGCCGTCGACGCGGGTCTGCGTGACGTACGTCCGCCCGTCCTCGTTGATGCGATTCACGAACGCGATCTGCCCGGCGTCGTCGACCCCGCGGAGGCGCATCGAGAACAGCGACAGGACGGGCTCCGTCACGACCTCGAACGAGGGGTGCGCGCGCACCCTCTCCGCGAGCGCCTCCGCCCAGCAGACATGGTCCCTGATGCGCTTACGCAGACCCTGGAGCCCGTAGGCGCGGATCAGGAACCAGAGCTTCAATGCCCGGAAGCGGCGGCCGAGCGGGACCGACCACTCGGAGTAGTTGACGAGCCCATCCTCGCCATGAGTGCGCAGGTACTCCGGCTGGATCGCGAGCGTGCGCACCAGGCTCTCCGGCTCGCGCACGAAGTGGGCGGCGCAGTCGAACTGCGCGCCGAGCCACTTGTGCGGGTTGAGGACGACGGAGTCCGCCCGCTCCACGCCGCGCCACAGCGGGCGGAACTCGGGGCAGATCATCGCCGAGCCGGCCCAGGCGGCGTCGACGTGGAGAAACAGCCCCTCCGCCTCGGCGACGTCCGCCACGGCGGCGATGTCGTCGCACGCGCCGACGCCGGTCCCGCCGGTGCAGGCGATGATGCCGGCGGGAAGGAGCCCCGCCGCGCGGTCGGCCCGGATCGCTTCGTCGAGGGCGGCCGGATCCATCCCGCGAAGGGGGCCCGCGACAGGGATGCGGACGAGGTTTGCGGCGCCGATCCCCGCGACCCAGACGGCGCGTTCGACGGACGAGTGCGTCTCGCCGGATGCGTAGAGGCGCACCGCGGGGCCGCCCGCGAGGCCGTCGGTGTTGCCGCGCCAGCCGAGCGCGCGCTCACGCATGGTGAGCACCGCGGCGAGCGTCGCCGAGGAGGCGCTGTCCTGGATGACGCCGCTGAACGTCGCCGGGAGGCCGACCGCCTCGCCGAGCCAGGCCATCATCCGCGTCTCGAGCTCGGTCGCGGCC
>JAESGF010000306.1_pt1 | contig 16149 bp, 10 predicted proteins | sample 9269621 | NCBI WGS metagenome assembly JAESGF01 (sample SAMN14515066, study PRJNA621663) | algae metagenome | isolation source: Tolypothrix carrinoi HA7290-LM1 and co-occurring heterotrophs from dry rock... | place: USA: Makauwahi cave, Kauai, Hawaii | collected 2011-01-06
GCGACGGGGCTCCCCATCGAGGCGCAGACCGTGTCCCAGATGGTCGACCGGGTGCTCGCCCTTCCGGAGAAGACGCGGCTCTACCTCCTCGCCCCCATCGTGCGCGGCCGGAAGGGCGAGTACCGCAAGGAGCTGCAGGAGCTCCAGAAGAAGGGCTACACGCGCGTCAAGATCAACGGCACGTTCCACGAGATCGAGGACGCGCCCGCGCTCGACAAGAAGTTCAAGCACGACATCGACGTCGTGGTGGACCGCATCTCCGTCCGCGCCGACCTCGGGCCGCGCCTCGCCGATTCCATCGAGACCGCGCTCCGCCTCGCCGACGGGATCGCCATCGCCGAGTTCGCCGACGAAATGGACGGCGACCAGCCGCGCCGCATCATCTTCTCCGAGCGCTTCGCCTGCCCCGTGTCGGGCTTCACCATCGCCGAGATCGAGCCGCGCCTCTTCTCCTTCAACGCCCCGACCGGCGCGTGCCCCACCTGCGACGGCCTCGGCACCACGCTCCGCTTCGAGGCCGACCTCGTCGTCCCGGACGACGCGCTGACGCTGCGCGGCGGCGCGATCCTTCCGTGGGCGCGCACGGGCAACACGAGCCCCTACTACACGCAGACGCTCGATGCGCTGACCGCCCACTACGGCGTCGAGATGACGACCCCCTGGCGCGACCTCCCCGAGAGCTTCCGGAAGGTCGTCCTCTACGGCTCCGGCCGCGAGAAGATTGCCTTCACCTACGACGACGGCCTCCGCTCCTACACGACGAAGAAGACGTTCGAGGGCGTCATCACCAACATCGAGCGGCGCTGGAACGAGACGGACTCCCAGTGGGTGCGCGAGGAGCTCGCCCGCTACCAGTCCGACGCGCCGTGCGAGGTCTGCCACGGCTACCGCCTGAAGCCTGAGGCGCTCGCCGTGAAGGTCGGCGGCCGCCACATCGGCGAGGTCACGGCGCTTGCGATCCGAGACGCCGCGCCCTGGTTCGCGGCGCTGCCGGAGCAGTTGACGGAAAAGCAGCGCGAGATCGCGCGCGCGATCCTGAAGGAGATCGACGAGCGGCTGCGCTTCCTCGTCGACGTCGGGCTTGATTACCTCCAGCTCTCGCGCGGCTCGCGCACGCTGTCTGGCGGCGAGAGCCAGCGCATCCGCCTCGCCTCGCAGATCGGCTCGGGGCTCACGGGCGTTCTCTATGTGCTCGACGAGCCGTCCATCGGCCTCCACCAGCGCGACAATGCGCGGCTGATCGAGACGCTGAAGCGGCTGCGCGACCTCGGCAACACCGTGATCGTGGTCGAGCACGATGAGGACGCCGTCCTCGCCGCCGACTACGTGGTCGACGTCGGCCCCGGCGCGGGCGTGCACGGCGGCGAGATTGTCGCCGAGGGGACGCCCGCCGAGATCCTCGCCAACCCGAAGTCGTTGACCGGGCAGTATCTCTCGGGCGCGCGCGGCATTCCGGTCCCGCCAAAGCGGCGGGCGAAAAAGAAGGGCCGCTCCATCGTCATCGAGGGCGCGTCGGCGAACAACCTCCACGACGTGACGGTCGACATCCCGCTCGGCCTCTTCACGGCGGTCACCGGCGTGTCGGGCTCGGGCAAATCCACCCTTATCATCGAGACCTTGTACCGGGCTGTCGCGCGGCGCCTCAACGGCTCGCGCGAGGCGCCGGCGGCGCACGGGGCGATCCACGGCCTCGAGCACCTCGACAAGATCATCGACATCGACCAGTCGCCGATCGGCCGGACGCCGCGCTCCAACCCCGCCACCTACACCGGCGCCTTCACCCCGATCCGGGACTGGTTCGCCGGCCTTCCCGAGGCGAAGGCGCGCGGCTACGGCCCCGGCCGCTTCTCCTTCAACGTCAAGGGCGGCCGGTGCGAGGCGTGCCAGGGCGACGGCGTCATCAAGATCGAGATGCACTTCCTGCCGGACGTCTACGTCACCTGCGACGTCTGCAAGGGCAAGCGGTACAATCGCGAGACGCTGGAGATCGAGTTCAAGGGGAAGTCGATCTCCGACGTCCTCGAGATGACGGTCGAGGAGGGCTGCGAGTTCTTCTCCGCCGTGCCCAGCGTGAGCGACAAGCTCGTCGCGCTGCACGACGTCGGCCTCGACTACATCCGCATCGGCCAGCAGGCGACGACCCTGTCCGGCGGCGAGGCGCAGCGCATCAAGCTCGCCAAGGAGCTGTCGAAGAAGGCGACCGGGCGGACGCTCTACATCCTCGACGAGCCGACGACGGGCCTTCACTTCCACGATGTCGCCAAGCTCCTCGAGGTGCTCCAGCAGCTCGTCGACCAGGGCAACACGGTGGTCGTGATCGAGCACAACCTCGAGGTCATCAAGACGGCCGACTGGATCATCGACATGGGCCCGGAAGGCGGCGACGGCGGCGGACGTGTGGTGGCGCAGGGCAAGCCGGAGCAGATCGTGAAGGTGCCGGATAGCTACACCGGCCAGTTCCTCGCCGAGCTCCTCGCCCGCCGCGCCGCGGACCGCGAGGAGGCCGCGCGCAGGGACGCGCCTGCAGCCGAGGCGGCGGAATAGCGTTCGCACGGCGTCCCGCCGGGAGCGGTCCGGCGCGACCCTCGCACAGCGCCAGTGGCTTCGCAGTGGCGCCCGGGTCGTTCGTGGCGCAGTGTGTCGCAGGATGTCGGCGATCCGCCTGCGCATCGAACAGCCGACGGGTGTCGTGCCGGGACGCGGAACGCGATGCGGCGCGACGGCAAGGGATGACAACGTGAAGCGGGAAGCGATCCTCCACATCGGCCCGATGAAGACCGGCTCGACCTCCATCCAGGGCTGGATGCGTCGCAATCGCGATACGCTCTCGACGCTCGGTCTCCACGTTCCGCGCCGAACAGAGGTCGCCAACCTGTCGAAGCTGTCGAAGCTCGTCACCGCGCGGGCCAACGGCAGCACGCCGGACAGCATCGCCACCGAACGCTGGACGCGCCTCAGCGAGGAGCTTGCCGAGTCGCCGGAGAGCGCCAGGCGCGTTCTGATCTCCGGCGAGATGCTGGGCCAGAGGCTGCGCGAATCCTCCGAGGTCGCCGCACTGAAGGCGATGCTCGACCCCTACTTCGACCGCTACACGATCATCCTCTACCTGCGCCGGCAGGACGAGATCTCCGTCTCGCTCTACAACACGCAAATCAGCCACCGCGCGGTGCCGATCGAGGACCTCCTCTCGGACCCGATCGACTATGCCGCCCTCCTGGACACCTGGAGCGGCGTGTTCGGGCGGGAGGCGATAATGCCGCGCCTGTTCGCCCGCGCCGATCTCGTCGGGGGCGACATCATCACCGACTTTGCGGCGGCGCTCGGCCTGCCCGCTGGCAGCATCGATACCAGCGCGAAGGTCAAGAACCAGTCGATGACGCCGGCGGCGCAGAGCTTCTTCGCGCGCCTCTACGGCAGCATGGACCAGGGCAGCAACAGGTCGAAGTTCGATCCGGACACCTTCGCGCTGATGGTCCGCGCCATCGCGCGCCAGCACACCGGGCCAGGCCGGCTGCCGTCGCGTGACGCCGCCATCGCCTTCACCCGCACGATGGACGTCTCGAACGAGCGGGTCCGGCAGGAGTGGTTCCCCGACCGCGAGCGCCTCTTCTCCGACGACTACTCTCGCTATCCGGAGGATCCGACGCCGGAGGCCTCGACGGAGGAGGTGCTGAAGGTCGCGATCTCCGTGGTGGAGAGGCTCCTCGTCGGCACGGCCGACCGGGGCTCCGACCCGGACGATCTCGACGATGCGGCCGCCGCCCGCCCACGCGGCGAGGGCGGCCGCGGAAAGGGCGGCCGGAGAGGCGGCCAGCGCAAGGCAAACGACCGGCGGGCAAGAAGGGCGGCGCAGATCGGCGCCTGAGCGCTCCCGCCAGCCCAGTGCCGCCACACCGACACGCCTGACGCTCCGCCGCCTGCGCAGGCGGATTCCAGCGATGCAGATCCGACACAGCCGCCGGTCACCATCGCACTCGCGGTTCGCATCCCCGTCGCGCGTGCGGACGAGCATCTGGAATAGGCCGCCGGCGACGCGCGTTTCCCGCCTGACCGAACGCGCTGCCCGCCCGCCCGTCGAACCTTGCTCCAACCCTAACGGCAGATCCTCCGCGCTCTCAGCACAGCTATGCTGCGGCGCGGGATCAAAAATGGGCGGCGAGCGCCTAAATCGGCATCAACGAAAGAACATACGAACTTTGGAGAAATGCACGATGTTCACCCGTCTGTCCTCGATGCTCAACACCTGGCGTGCCACGTCCCAGACCGTTACCGAACTGTCCCGTCTGTCTGACGAGCAGCTCCGCGATATCGGCCTGAGCCGGGACGAGATCCCGCAGGTGGTCCGCCGCCTTCAGGCTGCAAGCTGACCTTGATGCAATGGCGCCGGCGGTTATCGCCGGCCCGACATGCCGCCGGATGAGGCACTCACCGGCGGCATTCTTGCGTCTGCGAACAAGTCGTCACAGGGTACCATCGCCCGGTCGAGCCACCAGGTCGCCATGCGTCAGCCGCGCGTCGGCCAGGTCGCGAACCAGGTCTCGAGCGGCATGATCTCGGGCGGCGCGCCGTTGCGGGTCGGCCAAGCGTCCACCGCCCACGCCGTCCCGCCTTCGTCGACCAGCGTCGCCGTCGCGTGCGGGTAACGACCGTCGATGAAGAAGCCCCGCGCAACGGGCTTGCCCACCGTGTGGTGCCTGAGAAGCCCCTGCTCGGCCGCGATCAGCAGATAGCTCGTCGTGTTCGCGGCCTCGTCGATGCAGTCCATCTGCCCCGCGACCCCCGCGTTGGAGAGGTCGAGCCCCGGCACGTCCCCCTCTGATCCGACCGAGGGTGCCACCCGCCGCTCCGTCCAGGCGATGAGCCGCGCGACCCCCTGCCGTTCCTCCGCCGCGGTCCGCGCACGCCCGACCGCCTTCGCCATCGCCTTCACGTCTGCAGCGCTGAACGTCACCGCGGTCTTCAGGTGGCAGCCGAACCCGTGGCAAACCGACACCACCGTCTCGCGCGGCGGCACGGCGTTGTGGGCGGCGTACCACATCTGCGGCGCGCCGCGGCTCTGCTCGACGCAGCCGGCGAGGAGGAATATCGTCGGAATGATGGCAGCGGAACGGCGCGAGACGGGCCACATGTCCTTCGGTTAGCAGAAGGTCCGGGCGTTGTGAGCCGGCCGGCCCCGCCATCCCCATCAGAAGCGCTTGAAGGCCGGACGGCGGCTCGCCATTGTGCCGCCATGGCAACAATCACCATCATCGGCGGCGGCCTTGCCGGGTCGGAGGCGGCCTTCCAGCTGGCGGAAGCCGGCATCGACGTGCGCCTGCACGAGATGCGCCCCGTCCGCTCGACCGCGGCGCACAAGACGGACAGCCTCGCCGAGCTCGTCTGCTCGAACTCCTTCCGGTCGGACGATGCAGCCAGCAACGCGGTCGGCCTCCTCCACGCCGAGCTGCGCGATCTCGGCTCGCTGGTGATGCGGTCGGCCGACGCGCACCAGGTGCCTGCGGGCGGCGCGCTCGCCGTCGACCGCGAGGGCTTCTCCGCTGCCGTGACGGCCGCGCTCGAGGCACATCCGAGGGTGACAATCGTCCGCAGCGAGGTAGAGCGCCTGCCGGACGGCCCGGCGATCGTCGCCACGGGCCCGCTTACGTCGGACGCGCTCGCCGCCGACATCGCCGCGCGCACCGGGGCCGAGCACCTCGCCTTCTTCGACGCGATCGCCCCCATCGTCTACCGCGAGAGCGTGGACATGGGCGTCGCCTGGTTCCAGTCACGCTACGACAAGCCGGGGCCGGGCGGCACGGGCGCCGACTACCTCAACTGCCCGATGAGCAGGGAGGAGTATGATCGCTTCGTCGACGCGCTCCTTGCCGCCGACCGGGTCGCCTTCAAGGAATTCGAGGACACGCCCTACTTCGACGGGTGCCTTCCCATCGAGGTGATGGCCGAACGCGGCCGCGAGACCCTGCGGCACGGGCCGATGAAGCCGGTCGGCCTCACCAACCCGCACCGGCCGGAGAAACCCCATGCGGTGGTCCAGCTCCGGCAAGACAACGCGCTTGGCACGCTGTTCAACATGGTCGGCTTCCAGACCAAGCTCCGCTACGGCGCTCAGGCGGAGGTGTTCCGGCTGATCCCGGGCCTCGAGGCGGCGGAGTTTGCCCGCCTCGGCGGCCTCCACCGCAACACCTACATCGATTCCCCCCGCCTTCTCGACCGCTCGCTCCGGCTGAAGGCCGCGCCACACCTGCGCTTCGCGGGGCAGGTGACGGGCTGCGAGGGCTACGTCGAGGCAACCGCGACGGGACTTCTCGCCGCCCGGTTCTGGATCGCCGAGCTCGCCGGCGAGCCGCTGTCCTCGCCGCCCGCGACGACGGCGCTCGGCGCGCTCCTCGGCCACATCACGGGCGGCCACCTCTCGGCCGACGAGGCGGGTTTTCCCCGCTCTTACCAGCCGATGAACATCAACTTCGGGCTATTCCCGCCGGTCGACGGGCCGCACGGTCGCCGCGGCGGCAAGGCGGCGCGGAAAACCCTCTACACAGAGCGTGCCCGGCGTGACCTCGCAGCCTGGCTGGTCGATGCGAAGACGACGATCCCTGCGTGAAGCGCCCGCCACAGGCTGCACGCGGAAGCGCCTTTAATCTGCAACAAATCCGCGGCCGACTTCCGCAAGCCCGGCGCTAAGCCATGCACATTTAGCGCTGGCGAAATCGGCCAAGTGGAACTATTTCCTTGTATGAAGAATCCGGCGACCTCGTGTACGCTGGTCGGGCTGACGGACTATGCTCCGGTCGGCTGGGAGAGTGGCGATGAGGGCAGCAGCGGGCGATCCGGCAGTCCATTACCGCGACATCGTCAATTCGCTCCACCTCGCGGTGCTGGTGGTCGATGCCGACCTCACCGTCCAGTACGCGAACCTCAGATTCTACCAGTTCTTCGGCGCGCGCGAGGAGGATACCCTCGGCCGGTCCCTCTTTGCGATCCAGGAGGAGATCTGGAACAAGCCGAGCGTGCGTCCGCTTCTCGAGGCGGTGCTGCCGCATGACGTCGCCATCAACGGGCTGACGCTTGAGCAGACCTTCCCCGTGATCGGAGAGCGGATCCTCAACCTCTCCGCGCGGCGCATCGTGCGTGACGGCGCATCGACCGACCAGATGCTGCTCGTTCTCGAGGACGTCACCACGCTGGAGCGCGACAGCAAGGCTGCCGAGGAGACGCTGCAGAAGACGAACGCGATGATGACCGAGGTGCATCACCGTGTGAAGAACAACCTCGCCTCGATCCTCTCGATGATCCGCATCGAGAGCCGCGCGATCGGCGACAGCGGCGGGCGGGACGTGCTCGAGCGAATTGGCCTGCGAGTCGATTCGATGGCCTCGCTCTACGAACTCCTCGCCATCAACGAGAACACCGGCGCCGTGCCGCTCCTGCCGTACTTCGAGAGCGTCTGCCGCGCCATCGAACAGATCGGCGGAGCGAGCCAGTCCGGCTGGACGATCGACGTCCGCGGTGACGATGCGGTGGTCTCGGTGGATGCCGCGATCTCGATCGGCGCCATCGTGAACGAGCTCGTCGCCAACGCCGCGAAGTATGCCTTCTCCGGCGCGCAGGACATCGGCCGCATCACCGTCGACGTGCGCGAGCGCGGGGGCGAACTCGTGATCGTCGTCGCCGACAACGGGGTCGGCTTCGACAAGGGCAATGTCGACCCGAAGTCGACCGGGCTCGGCATGAAGCTCGTCGACATGTATCTCGGCTCGCTCGGTGGCACCATCGACCGTGAGACGGGGGACACCGGCACCACCTGCACGCTGCACATCCCCTACAAGGACCTGTCGCGCGAGATCGCCGGCGGCGGCTTCCGCACCCGCCCGGAGCGGCCCTCCCGAATGGGGGGCGGTACCAGCGAGGTGCTGACGCTGAAGACGGGCCGCACGGTTCCCGCGGCCGAGCCGAACCGCTGACCGCGCGTTACCGGTCGCGGGCGACGTAGAGCGTGAGCTGGTTCGCCCGCGCCGCGTCGGGCGAGACGGTCACCATCAGGTCGGCAAACACGACCGTGAGCCCGCCCCGTCGGACGGCGTAAGGTTCGTCGCCACCGCGCTCCCGCCATTCCCGCGCGACGGCGACGAGGTCGACGGCATGGCTGTCGCCATCGGCGCGGATTACGAGCGCGGCGCCGGAGACCTCCAGCCTCAACCCTGCGGCCGGGTGCTCGGTTCGGTTGTCGCCATAGAACCAGTACGGGCCGGAGATCGCCGCGGCCGCCTCGGTCGCGAAGGCGTGCGGACCCTGATGGCCGAGGATGATGATCTCCGCGCCCTCCTCCTCCTGCCACGGGTCGGCGCAGGCGGCCGCGAGCCGGTCCACGCCGAGCCTGCTCTCGACGTGGCCGAGCATGCCGAGCCTCGCGAGTTCGGCGACGGGTGAGCAGACCGCCCGCCGCGCGTCCGGCGGCGTCTGATGGAAGAGAACGCCTCCCTCGTCCGCCGGAAGCGACGCTGCGATCCTGTCGCCGAGACTCTTCACCACGACCGGCTTCAAACTCCACGGCCCGACCGCCCCGAGAGCGAGGACGAGAGCCAGCGTCACCGGGATGAGCCGGACGCCCCCTCGCGGGCCGAGCGAGAAGGCGAGCGCAAGCGCGCCGAGCCACACGCCGAGGAGGATCGCGAGGTAGCGCTCGGGGGTGATCCCGTACGCATCGATCCTGATGGCGAGGGCGACCGCGTAGAGCGCCACGGGGACGACCGTCACCGGGAACCACGCGCGCAGGAATAGGCGCGTTGCACCGCCGGGCTCCGGGAGGGCGGACAGGGCGAGCACCGTGACGGCGCCCGTCGCGCCGAACAGCGGCACGATCCAGCCGATCTCCCCCGACGGCAGCTCTGACAGGACCGCGATCCGCCCGACATAGAGCGCAAGCACCGCCGCGTAGACCGCGAGGAGCGGCGTCAGCACCAGCCGCGCGAATGTCTGCGCCACCAGGCCGAGCGCCTCGGCGATCCGGCCGTCCCCGTCCGCCCCGGCGAGGCTGAGGAACACCGCGGGCGCGAGCCAGCCGAGGGCGAGCGGGGTGACGACGTCCCAGGCGAGGTCTGACCAGTCGAGGCCGAGAAGAACATCGGTCCCGAGGGCGAGGAGGACGACGCCGGCAATCACCACCAGCGCGCCGAGGATCCCGAGCCCTGCGGCCGTCGCCGACCGGGCCAGCCGGCGCCACGCTTCGCCGGCGTCGCGCGGCCCCGCCGCTGCGGGCGCGACGAGCGCCCCGAGCGCGAGGGCGGCGACGAGGAGCCACGCCGTCACCCACAACGGCGTCGCGAAGGCGATCAGGGCGGCGGCAGTGAGCGCTGCCGCAGCCGACACCATCCGCCCGCCGAGCGACTGTCCCGCGATGGCGGCGAAGAAGGCGGCTGCCGACCCGCCGACGAACCGGTCCTGCGGCAAGTCGAAGTCTGGCGCTGCGGCGAGGAGCGCGACGCCCAATGCCACCGCCGCGGCTGCCGCGACCGGAAAACGGCGGAGCGCCATTGTGAGCGGAAGGCCGGTCACGGGTGCACGCCGTTCAAGCGGCGAGGAAGGACTTGATCGTCTCGCAGCTGCCCCGGTCCCAGAGGAGCGGCGCATGGCCCTCGCCGTGCACCACATGGGTCGAGAGGTGGCGGTGCCGGCGGCGCATCGCCTCCACTGTCGCGGCGGAGAGGATGTCCGAATGCGCGCCACGGACGACGAGCGCGGGGCGGTCGATCAGCGCCGAGAAGGCCGGCCAGAAGTCGGGCGGCGCGGCCTCCGCGGAGAAGTCCGCAAATGCGTCGGCGATCCGCGGGTCGTAGTCGAGGACGACCGTCCCGTCCGCCGCCGGCGAGGCGATCTGCCCGGCAAAGCGCACCCAGTGGGCGCCGCAAAGGCGGGGGAACTGTGCCCCGAGCGCCGCCCGCTGCGCCTCCGCCAGCGCCTCGAGCGACGGGTACTCCATCACGGCGCCGACTGCGCGGGCGATCCGGGCGAGCCCGGCGCGCTCGATCGCGGCGCCGATGTCGTTGAGGACGACGCGGCGGACCCGCATCGGCGCCGTCGCGGCGAGGAGCATCGCAAGGAGCCCGCCGCGCGAGGTGCCGACGAAGTCCGCCGTCGCGATCCCCCATGTGTCCATCGCCGCGACGAGGTCGGTAAGCTCCTGCGCCAGCGTGTAGGTGGCGGGGTCGGCACGGCCGGAGCGGCCACGGCCACGGCTGTCGAGGGTGATCACCCGGCGCGCCGGCCCGAGCCGGTCGGCAACGACGAGCCCGCTGGCGAGGTGGCCGAAGTCGCGCGCGTTGCGGGTCAGGCCGGGGAGGCAGACCACGGGGACGCCCTCTCGCGGGCCATCGTCGCCGGCGACGAGCGTGATCCCGTCCGCCGTCTGTACCGTGAGCGTCAGCTCGACCTCCCCCTCCCGAGATCCTCCCGGATGGCGAGCCGGCCGGAGCCGAGCGCCTCGCGGTAGACCTGAACATTCTCCATCACCCGCTGAACGTAGTTGCGCGTCTCGGGATACGGAATGCTCTCGACCCACTCGATCGGGTCGACGGAGGGGTCGCGCGGGTCGCCGAAGCGGACGATCCACTCGCGCACCTTGGAGGCGCCGGCGTTGTAGGCGGCGAAGGTGAGAATGTACGAGCCGTTGAACTCGCCGAGCCGCTTCTTGAGGTACGCCGAGCCGATGGTGGCGTTGTAGGACGGCTCGTTCAGCTTCGCCGGCGAATGGCTGAGGCCGAGTTCGCGCGCCATCGCGGCGCCGGTCTGTGGCATCACCTGCATGAGCCCCCGCGCGCCGACCGGGCTCACCGCCCCGGCGTTGAAGAGTGACTCCTGCCGCGTGATCGCGAACACCACGGCGGGGTCGAGCCCGGTCGGGATCTTCGCCGATTTCGGGATCTCGGTCGTGGGGTAGGCGAGGCGGCCGACGGCGAGCCCGCGCCGCTGGCCCTCCTTCGCCACCATCAGCGCGAGGTGCGGATATCCGGCCTCACGGGCGAGCTCGACCGTCAGCGCGACCTGCCCCGCGGTCGGCACGGTCTCGGAGAGGTGGTCGAGGAGCGGCCATACCCGCTGGTCGTGCCCGTCGCGCACCACGCGGCGGACCGCCTCGGCCACCGGGTTCTTCGCGAAGGCGACGCGGTCGGCGTTGGTGACGTCCGGCGCCCGCGCCTCGCCGGTGCCGGAGGTGCCGAGCTCCTCGCGGGCGAGCTGGCCGTAGAAGGTGAAGCCGGAGCGGGCGGCCATCTCGTAGTGGCGGCGGGCGGCACCGCGGTCGCCCCGCTTCTCCGCCGCGCGGCCGGCCCAGTAGCTGGCGCGCGAGCGGGTGATCGGCGTCGTCGCCATCGCGCCGAGCGCCTGGAAGTGGCTCTCCGCCGCGCGTGCGTCGCCGGCGCGGAGGGCAAACCAACCGGCGTGGAAGGCCTCGTCGGCCCGCTCCTCGGCGCTCTCCGCATAGCCGCGGCTCGCGAGCCTGTAGGCGCGCCGCACGTCGCCCCGCTCAGCGAGGATGCGGGCGACGATGCGCGTCTCGACCCACCACGGGTCGCCATCGACGAGGCCCTTCGCCGGCTGCTTCTCGATGAGGCTCGCCGCCTCGTCCCACCGCTCGCGATGGCGCAGCGCCTCGATCTCGGCGAGGCGGTGTCCGGGCCGCCGCTTCAGCTCCGCCGGCACGGCGGCGAGGAGCTTGGCCGCGTCCTGCCCGTCTCCCGCGGCGATGCGCGCCGCGAGGTAGGCCCGCGGCCCCGCGCCGAGCCGCTCGCGCAGCGCCCGCGCCTCATCGAACTTGCCCAGCGCAATGAGCTTGTCGATCCGCGTCAGGTGATCGTCGACCGTCAGGAGCGCGCCGAAATCCTTGACGTACGCCGCCTGCATCGCCGTGCCCATCGAGCGGCCGTGCCAGGCGGAGCGCACCAGCGTCAGCGCCGTGCCCCTGTCCCCCTTCGCGAGGTGGGCGTTGGCGAGAAGGCGAAGGCCGGCATCGGACCGCGCCGTGCCGCCCATGGAGCGGATCACCACGTCCGGCTGCGGTCGCTCGCGCGCGAGTGCCTCCTCGGCGCGGGTCCGCACCAGCCCCTCGTCCGGCCAGCCGGCGGCGCGGCGCGCATAGTCCGCGAGCATCCCGGAGGTGAGCTGGTCGGTGCCGGAGCGCATCAGGAAATAGTCGACGATCATCCGGTCGACCGGATCCTTGAGGCCGTTGCGCCGCTCGATCGCCTCGCGATAGCGGTCTGCCTTCAGGGCATCGAGCGCCGCCTTCAGCGCGCCGGGCCGGCTCGGCGCCGCCTCGAACCCCGCGCCGCCGTGGCCGGCAAGGAGCGGCGCTGCCGCTGGAGGCGCCGCCGGGGCGGCAACGGCGGTCACCGGCGCCGGCAGCGGCTCGGCCGGAGGCGCCGACCCGGCGCTCGCCGCGTCGGCCGCCCCGAACAGGATGGCCACCGGACCGGCCGCCCTCTCCGCGAACGCCATCGGCGAGAGCGGCACGGCCTGGCCGGCCTGGACGCGGCCAACGATCGTGGCGCGACCGGGGCGGCGCGGCGGCAGCGGCACCCCGCCGACCATCTCGACATAGGAGGCGGCGGCAACACCGTCGGACACGGCCGGAACCCAGCGCGGCAGGGGCGCTCCGACAGCCGGCATGCCCGCGACGAGCGCCAGCACGGAACAACAGACGACCCCAACCGCGACACGCATCGGCACACTCCTTCCGCCTTGTGGACAACAAGAGCGGTAACTCGATTGCCTTGCTATTTCCGTAACCGAATCACGAGCCTTGAATAGGGGGGCCGGCCCGGCCTAGGGTCCGCCCCCGCGCGCGCACAAGCCACTCCAGCGCCCGTACGCAACCACTAAGGGAATCGCCCGCGTGTTCAAAGGATCGATTACCGCCCTCGTGACACCCTTCCGTGACGGCGGCGTCGACGAGCGCGCTTTCGTGGACCTCGTCGAGTGGCAGATCGCGTCCGGCACCAACGGGCTCGTTCCGGTCGGCACCACCGGCGAATCGCCGACCCTGTCGCACGCCGAGCACCGCCGCGTGGTGGAGCTCTGCGTCGAGGCGGCGGCGGGCCGCGTTCCGGTGATCGCAGGCGCAGGGTCCAACTCCACGAAGGAGGCGGTCTCCCTCGCCGAACATGCCGAGAAGGCCGGCGCGACCGGCATCCTCGTGGTGACACCCTACTACAACAAGCCGAACCAGGCGGGGCTGAAGGCGCACTACGGGGCGATCGCCAAGGCGACCAGCCTGCCGATCATCATCTACAACATCCCGCCCCGCTCGGTGATCGACATGACGGTCGAGACGATGGCGGAGCTTGCGGCGGCGCATTCGAACATCGTCGGCGTGAAGGACGCGACGGCGAACCTCGCCCGCGTGTCGCGCCAGCGGGCCCTGTGCGGGACCGAGTTCGTCCAGCTTTCCGGCGAGGACGCGACGGCGCTCGCCTTCAACGCGCACGGCGGCGTCGGCTGCATCTCCGTCACATCCAACGTGGCGCCGCGCCAGTGCGCCGACTTTCAGGCGGCCTGTGCGGCGGGCGACTACCAGGCTGCGCTCGCGATCCAGGACCGGCTGATGCCGCTGCACGACGCGCTCTTCATCGAGCCCAACCCGGGCGGCGCGAAGTATGCGCTCTCCCGCCTCGGCCGGATCGCCAACGAGCTGCGCCTGCCGCTGGTGCCGGTCGCAGCATCAACCGCGGCCGCGATCGACGCCGCCATGGTGCACGCCGGCCTCCTCAACTGAGGCGCGGCGGGCGGTCAGCGGTTCAGCATGCCGCGGATCCCGCCGGAGACCAGCGCCATCGCATCGACCAGCGCCGCGTAAGCGTCCGGCCCGGTCGGCGCGGCGACGTACTTCGACCGCCAGACCGGCGCGAACTTCTCCTTGTAGGCACGCAGGCCGGAAAAGTTGTACGTCGCGTGCACCCGCGTGAAGACGAAGCGGCCGATCCGGTGCCAGTGGGGCGCCAGCGGCCAGTCGAGGAGGCCGGAGAGCGGAGCGAGGCCGAGGTTGAACGTGGCGTAGCCGTCGGCCTTGGCCCAGAAGGCGATCTCGACGAAGAGCGCGTCCATCGTCCCGTTCGGCGCGCCCGGGCCATGCCGCATCAGGTCGATCGACACTTCCGACTTCCCCGCGCCGAGGAGGAGGTTGGCGAACGCCACGACCGGTCCGTCGACGCCTTGCCGCATCACCGCAACCGGCGTGCGGCAAAGATAGTCCTCGCTGAAGAAGCCGAGGCTGAACGCCTTCTCGCGCGCGTTCTTCTCGGCGAGCCATGCATCGGAGACGGCGCGCAGGTCCGGCAGCAGCGCGCGGACCTCGGCCGCGGGGATGACCGCGAAAACGAGCCCTTCCCGCGCCGCCCTGTTCCGGGCGTTCCTGAGGTTCGTGAAGAACTTGCCCTTGAGGTCGAACGCGGCGAGGTCGACGTGCGCCTCCTCGCCGAGCTTGAGGCAGGTGAAGCCGAGGTCGACGTAGCGCTCCAGCTGGCGCCCGTCGACCTGGTAGAACACCGGCCGGGCACCGCGGCGGTGGGCAAGCTCCTGGAAGCTGCGGATCAGCTCGCGGTTGTGGTCGGGCGGGCCGACAGGGTCGCCGAAGGCGATCATCGATCGTCCCTGGACACCGTACATGACGAAGGCGCGCCGGTCGGACGTGAAAAGGAAACCCTTGTCGCCTGTCAGGGCGAGGCGGCCTTCGCTCTCCGGGCTGGTGGCGAGGACGGCTTCCACCGCGTCGATGTCGGCCGGAGACGGCGCGGGCGGTGGCGTTAGGCCGGTTCTCAGGAGCTGCACGAGGGCGAACGCACCGGCCGCCACCGCGACGAGGAGGCTCGCCCGCAGGAAGCGTGGCGCGTCGCCGTAGAAGGCGAACTCCCACCAGAGCTGATTCGAGTAGCTCACCTCCGTATAGACGAAGAGGCCGAGCGCGACGGATACGCCGATCGCGACGGCGACGAGGCCGAGCCACAGCGGAGAGAACGGCAGCGCGGAGAGGCGGGACCTCCGGTGGAACGCATCGCGCGAGGCGAACAGGAAGCCGGCCGCGAACGCCAGCACCAGCGCCTCCTCGATGTCGCCGCCCTTGAGGAGCGACCCTGCGGCGCCGACCGCGAGGGCAATCATGGTCAGCGCATAGGCGCCGGACAGGCGCGCCCACAGCCCGCGCGCGAGGATCAGCAGCCACAGCCCGGCAAGCGAGCTCGCGAGATGGGAGACCTCGACCACCGAGAGCGGCAGCAGCCGCTCTAGCAGTCGCATTCGATCATCGAGCGCAGGGCTCGCACCGGAGAGGAGAAGGATCAGCCCCGACAGGGCGACCACGACAGCCGCGAGGGCCGGCGCCATGCGATGCACCGTCGCCACGGCGCGACGCATCGCCTTGCGGCCGCCGGCGAGCCGACTGATCCCGGCCGGCGGCTCCAGCGTTGTGCCGTCGCGCGGCATGGCTTCTCCCTCTCTCACCCGCAGATAGTCCCGTTCAGGTCGAGATGCTCATGATGATCCTGCAATCCTGCGTGTGGCTTCTCGCTGGGCTGACGCTTGCGCTCGGCGGGGCAGCGCGGGCTGACGACGCGGCGACGGACGCACCGGACTCCGTCGTGGAAGCGGCGCTCCCCGCGGCCGCGACGCTGGTCGTCATCGCCTCCGGCGATGGCGGCTGGTGGGGCGACCTCGACACCAGGCTCGGCGAGCGGTTCGCGGCGCGCGGCGACGCCGTGGTCGGCATCGACACGGCAATCTATTTCGACACGGAGAGGACGCCCGCCGAGTGGGGCAGCAAGCTCGGCGACATCGTCACGACCTACGCGCAGGCGACGGGCGCTGACCGCGTGATCCTCGTCGGCTGGTCGTACGGGGCGGACGTCATTCCGCTCGGCTATGCCGACATGTCGGACGCCGCAAAGGAGAAGGTCGCCGGCATCGTCCTCCTCGCGCCGCGCCAACACGCGAACCTTTCGGTCACCCTGTCGGGGCGTCTCGGCCTCAACCGCGGCGCGTATGACCTGGAGACCGCCCTCCGCGGGCTGCCGCTCGACCGAACGGTGTGCGTCAAGCCGGACGGGGCGGAGGAGACCGGGTGCGATCTCCCCGCGATGGCGGGTGCGTCGGTTCTCGCCTTCCCCG
>JAESGF010000307.1_pt1 | contig 16146 bp, 15 predicted proteins | sample 9269621 | NCBI WGS metagenome assembly JAESGF01 (sample SAMN14515066, study PRJNA621663) | algae metagenome | isolation source: Tolypothrix carrinoi HA7290-LM1 and co-occurring heterotrophs from dry rock... | place: USA: Makauwahi cave, Kauai, Hawaii | collected 2011-01-06
CGGAGGGCATCCGGAAAGTAACGTTAGTGGAGTCGCAGCCTCTACCTCTGCTGGTCGTAAGACCTGTAAAGGCAAGCAGCGACGATGAAACTAGAATCCCCACACCGTAGGGCATGGGGAGTGTCAATAGTCTAAACTCCAGTAGAGGAATAAGCGTGCGAACTCAGCCCAGTTAAGGTTACTCTACTGAAGCCTGAAATCCCCCCATAAATGGTTTTCTCCAGAACGAATCGCACCGACTGTTCCCGGCTAGCCCGCATCACTAGTAGCATGAGAGAAATAGGTTAGATTGGGGAGTATCTATGACATACGAGCAGGTTAAAAACTTAAAACCAGAGGACTTTAAACGGCTGTGTGGTGTGCGAAAGCGAGACTTTTGGTCAAATGTTAGAAGTAGTGCGATCGCTCTTTGCAACATAAGCGTAAACCAAAAAGACCTTTCAACTACCTCGCCCTAAAAGGGACGAGGATTGTTAAGAGCAAACTTAGCAACGCAAGTGTTGAATAGCCCCGAAGAGACTAATTACGGTTAAAGACTTCCAAGTGCTCCCCCAGCTTGGACATCCTCTAAGACTATTTGTTTAGTCGTTGCGTCACGGCAAGCCATCTGTAATTAGTTGGGCGAGGGGACATCAACTCCCTTCATGAGAATTATCTTAAATGCGAGTTCCAGTAGTAGACCATAAAAACAAACCATTAATGCCAACCACCCCTAGTCGCGCTCGACGTTGGGTAAAGGACGGCAAAGCAGTTAAGCGGTGGTCAAAGTTGGGTGTATTTTATGTCCAACTTGTAAAGCCTCCATCCGGCTACAAAAAGCAAGATATTGCGGTGGGACTTGACCCAGGCAAGCTTTATAGCGGCGTGGCAGTTCAATCAGCTAAATGCACGTTGTTAATGTTGCACATAGAATTACCATTCAAAACTGTTAAAGCTCGGATGGAGCAACGCGCCATGATGCGGCGCAGTCGTAGAGGTAGACGAATTGACCGCAAGCAACCATTTAAGGAGCGCGCTCACCGCCAGAAACGCTTTGCGAATCGACGTAATAGTAAGTTGCCGCCCAGCATCAATGCTAATAAACGTCTAGAACTGCGCGTTTTGCGGCTTCTGACTCAGTTGTACCCCATCTCCCATATCGTTATCGAGCAAATCAAAGCTAGGGGTGATAAAGGGTTTAGTCCAGCGATGGTGGGGCAAGTGTGGCAACTAGAAAAGTTAGTCCAGGCTGAAAAGTTTTTTGGTTTTAAAATCTCAACTAAGTTTGGTTGGGAAACATCCCAACTACGCCAACATCTTGGATTACCCAAGGACAAGCAAGATAAGTCACGCCAAATACCCGCTACGCACGCAGTTGATGGCATTGCACTAGCTTGTACCCGATGGATGCAGTATGGCGTATTGTCCCCAACCCGGATGGGCTGGAGAGGTAATGCCACAGTAACACCCGCAGTGTTCGTGATTGTCAAACGTCCCCCATATTCTCGCCGTCAGCTTCATCTCATGGTTCCAGCCTTGGCTGGAGGTCGTCGTAAGTATGGCGGTAGCGTCACTCGGCATGGTTTCCGCAAAGGTGACTATGTTGAGGCAATCCAGGGCAGCAAGACCTATCGCGGTTGGGTAAGTGGAGACACTGAAAAACAGATTTCTGTCTCTGATGCAAATTGGAAGCGATTGAGCCAGTTTGCCAAAAACAAAGTTCGCCTAATTAGACGTTCAACAGGTCTAATTGTCATTGCAAGTAAATATAAAGCCGTCCTATAAGGACGGGGTTTCAGACCCAAGGAGTTCCGATGAATAACTTTTCCAAGAGGTCTAATCATGACTTATCAAAAGCAATCGATGACCTCGTACAATCTACGTTTACTCCAGATGAACCAGGAGTAGCTGTCATTGTTATTCAAGCCGGCGAGGTTATCTATCGCAAAAGTTATGGAATGGCAAATTTAGAACTTGAAGTTCCAATTACTGAAGAAATGGTCTTCCGTCTTGGGTCAATAACGAAACAGTTTACAGCAGTTGCTGTGCTGATGCTGATGGAGCAAGGCAAATTAGCTCTTGATGACCCGATTACTAAGTTCTTGCCCGATTATCCGACTCACGACCATTTAATAACAGTAGAACATTTGTTAACTCATACCTCTGGCATAAAAAGCTATACATCTATGCCTGAGTGGTTGTCTGTACAACGAAAAGATTTTGCCGTTTCCGAATTGATTGACTTTTTCAAATATCAGCCGATGCAGTTTGCACCGGGGAAGCGTTGGTTTTATAACAACTCAGGATACATTCTTCTTGGTGCGATTATTGAAAAAGTATCAGGGCAGACTTACGAGCAATTCGTTCAACAGAATATATTCGATGTGTTGGGAATGAAACACTCTTACTATGACGTGCCACAACGTATTATTCCTGGACGTGCTTCTGGTTATCAAAAAGGAAAAAACGGTTATTTGAATGCAGAATATTTGAGTATGACACAAGCCTATGCTGCGGGTGCTTTGGCTTCGACTGTAGATGATTTAGCAATATGGGATGCTGCACTTTACACAGAACAATTAATCTCACAAAAGACGCTGCTCCGGGCGTTTACTCCATACAATTTACCTGATTGTTGTTATGGCTATGGTTGGTTTATTAGTAATTATCAGGGGCATCAAATAGTGGAGCATGGTGGTGGAATCCACGGTTTCGTAACCCATGCTGTTAGGATACCAGATGAGCGGATCTTTGTAGCCATGTTCTCAAACAATGAGGACAAAGGGTTTACAATTGAAGCGTTAACAGTTAAAATTGCTACGCTTACTATTGGTAAGCCCTATCAAGATCCTCCAATAATTCAAGTAAGTTCAGAACTCCTTGCTTCTTATGAAGGTGTATATCAAATAGACAACGTTGAATTCACTATTACCTACAAGAACGGTATTCTTATCTCTGAAGGAAAAAGCCGCCCTCCATTAGAGTACATGGCAATTTCTCCAACTGAATTCGTTTTGAAGTCAAATAGTTTTCACCAGCTTAAGTTTATTAGCAACGCATCAGACGTAGTTACGGGAGTAGAGCGACGATATCGTTTAGATCCACCATTATTAGCAGAGAAAACAGCTAAACAAGAGCCAAAATTAGAATAGAAATTTCTTTGGTTTTGAGTTGGGGTCTTATAACCTAAGCTGTTATAAAGCAAACTCTGCGCGTGAAGCGTTCGCGGAGCGTGTCGCAGACAAGCTATCGCATTGCGAATCGCGCGTTTAGTTGAAAATCGAGGAATTGACAATGAAGACGAGCTGATGATGGGACAACACAATTTGATTCGTAGTGTGGCGATCGCTCATTGATTAAAGCTCTTTTTTTGAAAACTGAACTACTAAGATACCACCATTCGCTTATCGCGCTTATGTGCGATGATAATATAAACTAGCCCTCTTCTGTTGTGAGATGAGCGCCAAATGACATTAACTGCACAGCAACTAGAAGCCATGATGCCTGATGCAAGTCAGTTATACAGCGATGAGCCGGAAATGGAAAGTTCTCTCCACTATATGCAGCTATTGTTGCTTGTCACTTGCTTAGATTGGCTGTGGCGCGACAAAAATGATTATTTCATCGGAGCTAATCTTACCATTTATTTTAGTCGCCAACAACTGCGAAATCGTGATTTTCGCGGTCCAGATTTTTTCTTAGTCAAACAAACTCAAAAGCGTCCTCGCAACTCTTGGGTAGTTTGGGAAGAAGACGGTAAATATCCCAATTTGATTATCGAATTATTATCGACTAGCACCGCCGACACAGACCGAAATTTGAAAAAAAACCTGTATCAAGATTTCCACACACCAGAATATTTCTACTTTTCACCTGACACGTTAGAATTTGCCGGATTTAGACTAGTTGGAAGTGAATATAAAGAAATTGCGGCAAATAACAATGGTTGGCGCTGGAGTCAGGAGTTAAGCTTGTATTTGGGTATAGAGTCAGGCAAACTGCGCTACTTTACCGGTGAAGGTAGTTTAGTGCCAACACCTGAAGAAGCGGCATTACAGGCACAATTAGACTTAGAACAGCAAATTATAGAGTTACAACAAGAACGACAACGCGCTGAACAATTGGCTGAAAGATTGCGAATGCTTGGCATTGACCTAGACTAAATAAGCAACTATTTCAACTTCAATTCATCAAACTTTACAATTGGCGAATTCGGTTTGCGAGTATCAAAACGATAGCTGCTAATTGTACCGATTTCTGTGTCGAAGATGCTAAAAACTGTGATGTCATTACTGGCAATATAGGGCAAAGGCTTACCATCTTCACCTAACAGTGGGGCAATTGATGGTATAATTGGTTCTAAATCATTTGGATCGCCAACTTCCGCATAATCTTCTTGATACCCAATTGGCACTTCTCGCTTGTTTTCACCCCAGTGGGCACCGTAAGAATTACCAACATTAGATGTTTCTAAAAAGTGCATTCCCGATTGACTAAGAAAGCGGTTCCACAAATGCGAATGCCCATAAAATACAAATTGCACTTTCGCCGCTTCTAATAACGGTATAACATCTCTAATAATATAATCTGCATTTTTGGGATATTCATAACGCACTGCTTTAATATTACCATCTTCATCGCGTTCAATTATCTGCACTGGCTCGGTATATGCAGGAACAACGTTACCACCCAAAGAATGGGGGGGATGATGCAACATGACAACTTTATATTTTGCTTGTTGAAACTCTAAGCTATTTAGTTCTTGCACTAGCCAATTATATTGCTTGCTATTTTTAGCGATCGCCTCATAAATATGCTGTCCGTAACCCCAATTCTCACTTGTTTTTAAATCAGCATCTCGTTCCCGATACCTACCTTTTGCGTCTGCATCCATGTTAGGAAATCGCCACATATTCGTCGCGTAAAGTACTACCAAACGCACATCACCAAAGCTAGTTGCATAATAAGTTTTGCCACCTTCTATACTTTCCGGGAGGGTGAAAATTTCTTCGTAAGTATCGGTGTTAAAAGAATTATCTTTCAGAGATTCCCCGTATAACTTTTGGGCAACTGTACGCGGAATGGTATCATCAAATTCATCATTTAAACTTTCTGTCCTGGCACGTCCCATAATTTCATGATTGCCGATGCAAGTAAACATTGGCGCATGTTGAATTATTTGCCCGCCAGTGTAGGATGTATTATCTATTTTATAATTAGCACGACCTTGCAAACACGGAAAGAAAGCACCACCGCGATTATCATCAAACCATTCACTAGCGCGATCGCTTACATTCACCAAATCACCCGCAAACCAAACTGCATCCACTCGTCCTACCGTCTCCACCATCTTTTGCAGATTTGCTGCTACCATCGGCTTGATTTGATGGTCGGAAGTAAGTAGAATTTTCATGGGTGTACCTGGTTTTGGCGAAGGTGCAAGGGTAAACACATCGCTGCTAACACTCTCACCATCTTCCCGCACACTCGTGACGCGATAACAAACCCGCACACCGCAAGTTAAACCAGTAACTTCAGCTTCATGTCGCCAAATATCGCGTTTGATAGGTTTTTGATATTCAGTTTCATTTGCTACTTGCGAGTTTTGGTCTTCCCGCGTGCGACTGAGTTTAGTTGTATTCGCAACAACTGTTTTATCGAGATTTTCGCCATAAGTGACTGTGTGTTGACCGGCAAACTCGGTAAACCAAACAACTCGTACTGAAGTTTCGGTTGGTAGTTGCAGAAACGGATCGGTGAGTAGTTTGGGTGCGGATGTCATACCGATTTGAGATTGGGAATTACTAAAAAACTGTAGCTTGGACATTGCCCACACTACAGCTTACACTGCTTTGTAAATATTTACTTTATCAATCGGAGCGGCGGGATTCGAACCCACGACCTCCACTACCCCAAAGTGGCGCGCTACCAAGCTGCGCTACGCCCCGTTAATTTGATTTCAGATTTTGGATTTATCCAATTTGGAATCTAAAATCAATCAACTTAACTTTGCCATTATAGCATAAGTTAATAGAAAAACAATAACGAATTGATTCAAAATACTTTCAGCGTTGCAGCGGCTTGCAGCAAACCAGCAACAGCGTCAGCATTCCATTTACCTTCTACACAACGCCCTGTATTGAGGATAAAGCGCAAGCTGTAGGCGTGGGGATAGCCTTCAACTTCCATCCATAATAAATCGCTTTCGGCTTCGCAGGCGATTTTCTCTTCATCCATCAATTCGCCAGCTAATTGCTTCATCGTGTCTGCTAGCTGCGCTAGTAACCGACAAAAGTCATTTAATTCGGCTTCGGTTAACTCGATCGCCCAATCATCTGTACCCACTAAACCTTTAAATTCAGGTGCGTTAGGATTCCAGCCAATACGCCAATCAGATCCACTTTTTACAAAACGTTGCATAATTGCGAATTGGTAATTGCGAATTGGTAATTGCGAATTGGTAATTGCGAATTGGTAATTGCGAATTGGAATGAGAGATTCTTTCCATTACCGATTACCCATTCCCCATTACCCATTACCCATTCCCCATTACCGATTACCGATTACCGATTACCGATTACCGATTACCGATTACCCATTCCCTAATTCCTGGTAAAGATGTTGACTAAGACTTGCACTAAGGCGTTTCGCTGACTAATGTTAAGACGGGAAATGGCTGCTTTGTCGCCTTCTAAAGGATTTTGCCGTAAAGTATCATTACCTGGATATGTCGTCACATACATAACTTCATTTGCACCCAGGTAATCTGCCAAAGTTAACTTCCAATCGAATCGATAATTTGGCGCACGTTCTTTTACATAAACATGATACCTGAGCAGGCGACTTGCTAGAGTATTGTTTTCGGCAACTTTGCCAGTTTCTTTATTGATGTACTTATTTTCTCGTGGAAAGTCGGGCAATTGCTGATATACTTTTTGCCAAACTTCACCCGGACTAATTCTTTGGGCTACGGCAGGTTGGATACCAAAGAAATTTGTGTGAATTAATTTGCCGGTTCCCGAACCGAAAACAAGCAAACTCACTACCATTAAGGCAGTGAGTGCTTGCAAGTACGGTTGAATGAACGATGATTTTTTGCTCATCCTACCTTTGTGGAGGCGTTTTTTATAATTCGCCAATAATTTCTGGCTGAGTAAGTTCATCAGACATCTCGATAATTGCCCGGAGTACTGGCTTCATCATTATATCTTCATTATTTTCAAAGTCTTCATAACGCCGGCGTTTGGCACGATTTGCCACCTGAACCGTGATGCGGTAGCGATTTGAAGCTGCACTAATCAGATCCTCAGCACGGTGCATAATTTGGGACTGAGTTGTCTCGAATTTAGAACGCTTTAGCATAGTCGGTGGTTCTTGGGGTCTTCCCCAGTTTAGCAGCACTGATAGATATACTGCTCTGTTGATAGAGGTTAATAGGATGATTGTCTATTTATAAGTAACTTGTAACACCAAATTAATTAATCAAAGCGATCGCATGGCTAATCTTGTGGAAACTGCTGTCCAAGCTGGAAACTTCAACACTCTGTTAAAGGCTGTTAAAGCTACTAAACTCGATGAAGAAATTCTCAATACTCCTGGTTCGTATACAGTCTTTGCACCTACTGATGAAGCTTTTGCCAAGCTACCCGAAGGAACTTTAGATGCGTTGCTGCAAGATATCCCCAAGCTAAAAAAGATTGTCGCCTATCATGTCAGTTTTGGCGATGTTAGGTCTGACGACTTAGCGCAAATTGAAGAAGCAGAGACGGTTGAGGGTTCAGTTTTGGCGATCGAGTCTGCTGACGGCAAAATAAAAGTCAATGATGCCAATGTCCTGAAAATGGACATTCTCACAGACAATGGGGTAATTCATGTTATTGACCAAGTGTTAATGCCTGCTATGGTTGCTGGTTCCTAGAACGTTTGCCCTGGCAAGGAATGTAGTTATAAAAATTACTTGCCCTCACAAACCCGGTTTCTTGTTTAAACCGGGTTTCTGCGTTTTTTGCGGCAATTTTAAAATAAATTGTATCAATGAATACTATAACTTACCCCAAAGATAGATGTAATTAGCTCACAAAAATTAATACTATCAATGCTGTTTGTTATAAAAATTCATGAGTTCGCATTGCAGATACTGCTTATAAAGCTTGGTCTTTAGATGAAGGTTGTCAAGATTACATGGCATCTTCCTAAATGGTTATTAGATAGTGGATAGTGGGAGCGTAGGTAGTGGATAGTGGTTAGTAAATAAGTGTTAACCGTAAACTATCAACCAACAACTAACAACTATCAACCAACAACTCAAAAAGCAGTAATCGACATTGGTAATACTGTGCAATTTTTTGCAAATACCGGAAATTAACTAATGGAGAATCTACTCATGGCAGCCGATTTAAATGCAACTATCTCAGCCTTAAAGAGTGGTATAACTTCTATTCCAGCTGATGCGGCGGTAAGCAACATTGAAAGCTGGGAAAATGAACTTAAGGATGCTGCACCGGAAATTGCTAGCGCTTTAGGTCAACTCAAAGCATCTCTAGTAAATGCTACCGCTACTCCTGACTCACTAAGTCAGCTGTTAAACAGCCTTGGTGAAAAGACTTTGTCTGCTGGTGCTGGTAACGCGCAAGCTGAAGAGTTAGGTTCTCTGCTGAAACAAGCAGGTAGTTCATTAGGTTAGATATACAGTTGGTAATAGGTAATGGGGCATGGGGCATCGGGCATGGGGAATGGGGCATGGGGCATGGGGCATAGGGCATGGGGCATGGGGCATCGGGCATGGGGCATCGGGCATGGAAATACGCGATCGCTTCTTTTTATTCCCATTGCCCATTGCCCATTGCCCATTGCCCATTGCCCATTGCCCATTACCTATTACCTATTACTAAATAAAGATGGTAAGCATTGCCTACCATCTTTATTTATTGTTTAACCTACACCCAAGATGCAGGCACTGCGTGGAGCAAGAGTCAAAGAAAGTTGCTTATCTCCCTCTTTACTCCACTCAACTTCAGCGGTACCAAATAAAAGTTTGTCCGGTTGAGATTGCAGATTTACAGATTCTAAGTTGGCTTTTGCTTCCGCAGTACCAACGTTAACTGCAATTATTAATTCCTCGGTTCCCAAAGTTCGCGCAAAGATGTAAAGTGCCCCTTGAGCGTACAAGACTCGGTAATCACCTGTACGCAAACATGGGTAAGAGTGGCGTAAAGCAATTAACTGACGGTGAGTATTGAGGATTTCTCGATTCCATTTAGCTTCTAAAGGAAAACCACGACGCGAGTCAGGATCGATCGCACCAGGTAAACCAACTTCATCACCATAGTAAATGCTGGGCGCACCGGGAAAGGTTAATACTAGTAAAGTTGCTAAATCTACACTGGCAACATCACCACCAGCAATTGACATCAATCTTGCGGTATCGTGACTCGCAAGCAAATTTAGTTGAGTTAGTTGAATTTCCCAAGGATAAAGTTCCAATAATTCTTGGATTTTTTCAGCGTACTCAGCGGCAAATAAGGGTGGATAGGGTTTGTAGTCGCGACTTTGCACTTGTTCTAAGTCTACACGATCGCCTGCCGCAAAAGCGATCGTTGGTCCGGCAAACAAGTAATTCATCACTCCGTCAAATTGCGTACCATCCAACCACTCGCGGGAATCTCCCCAAACTTCCCCAACAATGTATGCTTCGGGATTGATCGCTTTAACGCGATCGCGAAATTCTTGCCAAAAACCAGGAGTTTTTATTTCAAACGGCACATCTAACCGCCATCCGTCAACGCCTAATTTAATCCAATATTCGGCAATTTCCATGATATATTCCCGAACTTCCGGGTTATCGTGGTTAAATACTGGTAAGGCTCGATTTCCGCCCCAACCTTCATAATTTGCCGGATACTCACCGTTGTAAGGCGAAACGGGCCAGTCTTCAATTTTAAACCAATTTACCCAAGGCGAATGAGGACCATTTTCTAAAACGTCGTGGAAAAAGAAAAAGCCGCGACTGGAGTGATTGAAAACTCCATCCAAAACAACTTTGATATTGCGATCGTGCGCTGCGTCTAGCAATTCCTTAAAAGCTACATTGCCCCCCAGCATCGGATCTACCTGATAATAATCGTGGGTATGATAGCGGTGATTGCTAGCCGATTGAAATATGGGCGTAAAGTAAATAGCGTTAATGCCCAAATTTTGTATGTAGTCCAGTTGCTCTAGAATACCCCACAAATCTCCGCCTTTGTAACCTTGGAGTGTAGGCATTGCTTCCCAATCTTCCCAACGTGCTTCATGCAAAAGCCGTTTGCGTGGCTGTTTGCTTCTGGCAAAGCGATCTGGAAAGATTTGGTAGAAAACTGCATGTTTAACCCAGTCTGGTGTTTGAATATCCATGAATCGCTCAATATACCTTCACAGACATCGTTACAAATACTTATATATTTGTAACTCACACTTCTGATAGATAATCAGTCAAAAGTCAAAAGTCAATGATCAAGGCTTAAAGTTCAATGATCAAGGCTTAAAGTTCAAAGCTCAAGGCTTAAAGTTCAAAGCTCAAGGCTTAAAGTTCAAAGCTCAAGGCTTAAAGTTCAAAGCTCAAGGCTTAAAGTTCAAAGCTCAAGGCTTAAAGTTCAATGATCAAGGCTTAAAGTTCAATGCTCAAGGCTTAAAGTTCAATGCTCAAGGCTTAAAGTTCAATGCTCAAGGCTTAATCCACCGTTGACTATTGACTATTGATAACCTTATTCAAGTTTTTCCGTAATCTCTAAGATTGGTGTTGAATCAATAAGCAGCATTTTTTGCTGATTATAATTATTAATGGCTTAATTTGGTAATTATAGCGTTTTCTAGTCTGCTGAGGTACAAATTTATCTGCACGGCAGGTGCTTCAAGCCGGGAAACCCTTTGGTGCAGTCGCTCATGGGGGAAACCACGCCAGTCCCCTCAACGGAGGGAACCTCCGCACGGGGCTGGCTCCCCAAGACCGCGCTGCTTCACCAACGCACTGCCTTGTCCATCGGCGTTTATCTATCTTCATCTGCGGTTAATTCTTTCTTTAGTGGCAATTAGAAATGAAAGCGTGAATTAATGCGCTTGGTGCTGATGCTGCTAAAATCAATACTTTGCTTACAGGAATTCAACATAATTTGAGGTAAAAATGAGACACCAAAAACTTTCACCTGGTCTGCTGTTAGCGTATGAAGATTACCAACGGGAAGGAGCGCAAGCTTTAATTCCACAGACGCGATCGCTTGGTATCATGGCATCCAGAACCGCTATGCAGCAAACCAAGAGCATCGTTTTTATTTACTGCGACGAAGACGCTGACTTAAGACACCTTCTACAACAAGGTATCGAAGTCAACCAAAACACCGGAAGTGTCCGCACAGCTTACTTACCCCTCAACAGTTTAGACCCCTTATCTGAAGAAGCTGCCGTTCATCGCATCAAGCCATCACGCAAAATGCATCTGCGGATGGATGTCGCGAAAAAAGACGTACATGTGTCAGAGTTTCAAAACAAAAGCGGACTCACAGGGGAAAAAGTCGTTATCGGCATTGTAGATACCGGTATCGATCCAAAGCACCCTGCTTTTAAAGGTCGAATTTTACGCATTTGGGATCAAACTCTACCAGGTCCTGGTGTCAAAGAGGGAGCCTACGGAGCAGAATTAAGCAAAGACCAACTGACAATCTCTCAGGATACAGAAGGACACGGCACCCACGTTGCCGGCATTGCCTCCGCTGCTGACAGCACTTATAGTGGTGTCGCACCAAAAGCCGAATTGGTGATTGTGAGAACAGATTTACAAGATGCTCACATTGCCGATGCAGTTCGTTACATTTTCCGCGTTGCTGGTGAAATGGGACGCCCAGCAGTAGTAAATTTGAGCTTGGGTGGACATGCCGATGCTCATGATGGCAGCGACTCCTTATCAAAAATCATTGATGCGGAAACCGGTCCTGGAAGAATTGTATGCTGTGCCGCAGGTAATGAGGGTAACGACAACATTCATGCTCAAGCGAAAGTCTCTACCAGTCGCATGTCTACTATCCGCTTTAATGTTCCTCAAAACCAAGTAGGCATTGTTTGGTTAAACGCTTGGTATTCTGGCAAAGGTAAGTTAGAAGTATCTGTGCGGAGTCCTAACGGTTTTGTCACTCCCTTCCAAAAAATCATTACCAAAGACAATCCCACCCAAGATTACCAGCTGCCAGATGCACAGGTGCAAATAGCCACACCAGGACCCGATCCGATGAATGGCGACCATAATTTCTTTGTGCAAATTCGGGGTAATGGTACAATGCCAGTTATGGGGGGCATTTGGCAATTGCGGATACGCAACACAGGTTCGAGGGAAACACGTTTGGATGTGTGGACGTTAGACGATCGCTCGGCAGTATTTTTCACCGGCAAAAGCGTGCAGGATGCTGTGAAAATTGGTTCCCCAGGAGCTGCTAAAAGTGCGGTTACGGTGGCTTCTTACACTACTAAAGTCAAATATACAGATATTGATGCCAAACCTCAAGAAGTGGGCTTGGAATTGCATGATATCTCTGATTTTAGCAGTGAAGGTCCGCTGCGGAATGATGCCCAAAAGCCGGATGTCGCAGCACCAGGAGCGATGATTGTTTCTACACTATCATCTACTGCTCAAGGTTTTGGGCGATCGTCGATGATTAATTCTAAGTTTGTGGTTTCCGCTGGCACTAGTATGGCAACACCTTTCGTTACCGGCTTGGTGGCACTGTTGTTGCAACGTAACCCCAAACTTGACCCAGCTGGTGTTAAAGAATTGTTACGCAAAAATAGTTTGATCCCCGGAAAAGCAGCCGGAACGTTTGATAATAAGTGGGGTTTTGGATTGATTGATGCCAAAAATCTTTAAACAGGCATAGAAGGATAGTAAATCAGGTCTGTACAAGGGTAGGCAAAAAGTCTGCCCTTTTATACCTGATTATCCCAAAGCGATCGCATGTAAATTGTCAAGTTCAATCAATCAGGATATTCAAGTAAACTACCCACACTGAACTTGCGTTACAGTGTGGGCTTTTAGTAGCCCTGAAGAGTCCATGATGAGCGAGCAGCATAAACCATTCGAGCCTCTGGGCTGGTTTACAAAAACAGCCCCAATAGCAGCAATATTTTTTGCTCCGTTCAAATCGGCATCCCCACACCATCCACAAGTTTCATACAATTCACAATATATAGATAATTTTTATCAATCCAGGTTTATAATAATTAGTTTGCCGTTTTATCAAATTAAGTATATTGCTGTTTTGTGTGGAGGTATAGCTGGTTTGAGTATGACAATTGCTAGTTTAAGAGCAATAGAGTTAGACAAAAACCGCGACAATTCAGATTTTTTAAAGTCGTGGGCGATCGCAGCTGCTTCTTGGGGTGGTACATCATTTTATAACTTAGATTTGAGTAACGTTGATTTTACTAATTCTGAGTTAGCAAATACTGATTTCAGGGCAAGAAAACTTTACCGTACTTGTTTAAAGGATGTAAGAGGACTAGATAGAGCCAGAATTGATAATCAATACTTAGATTTGAGTAATCCCCAAGTTGATTGGCGCAAATCAATCAGAAGCCTTAAAAGAATTCAGTAAAAAATCTTTTGGGAATAATTTTTCGATTACTGGCAGTACAATTACAAACTTGGCTGGTTCTGGGGAAATTAATTATGACGAAGCTGCTAGTAAGATTCGCAGTTTTGTTGCAAATGGTAGCGAACCATCTCAAGCCACACGCATAGCTCAAAGTCTTTTACAGCAATTTCAGAATCAGAGTATTGCCACTTCTGCTGATGAACAAGCTGAACTTATTCGGCAAGTGATTTTGAGTGAGGCTAAAAAAGATCCAATTTTCAAACAGTTTATTGTGAAGCAAGGACAGCAAATAGCAGATAATATGCCAGAAAGCGCGATCGCAACGGCTATTCGAGAAGCATACTCCCAACTCATTTAACCTCAATACATTGGACAAGCAACATTGGGTGATACGTTAAATCTATAATCAGACGTAGAACGCATGACATTACGTCTGTATAAGGGTAGGGGCTAAAAACCGATAAATTTGATAGCTTGGCTATAGGGTAGGAAAAAATCCTGCCCTATTTACCTTTTCACCTGGGAGTCGTCGCAATATGAATTATCAAAAATTAGATGCCCCCCTGTCTATGGCACTTAAAGACGTTCAAAACACAGATGAACCTAGCTTGCAGGTTTTCATCCATACTGAACCTGTTTCAAATGCCGAAACTGCCACTTTAGAAAATTTAGGTGTCAGTGGAGTTACTAGTGGCAAAGATGTATTCACAGCAACACTGTCTCCAAGTGCTATTTCCCAACTGTCTGAGCAGCCGTGGGTGCAATATGTGAAACTGTCGCAAACATTGCATCTGGCTAATCAGGGCTACGGTATGAAACGTGTGCGCTTTTGATAATAAATAACGCAAATTGATACAGGCGATCGCCAATGCCCGCGATAACCTATCCCACTGATTACTAGAAACATCCCGCAAAGTTAACTCAGAACAATATACGATCCCCCCCTTACCAGCGGTCTCAGACAGTCCTAAACTGTATGTGAGAGTTGAAAGGCAGTTGGGAGAAATTTTGTGAAAAAAGTATTAGCAATCATTCTCGGTGGCGGTGCGGGTACTCGTCTTTATCCGCTTACCAAATTACGCGCTAAACCAGCGGTACCCGTAGCCGGAAAGTACCGCTTAATAGATATTCCTGTCAGTAACTGCATAAATTCCGAAATATTCAAAATTTATGTTCTGACTCAATTCAACTCAGCCTCTTTAAACCGTCATATTGCCCGTACTTACAACTTTTCTGGTTTTAATGAAGGATTTGTAGAAGTGCTAGCCGCACAGCAAACGCCGGAAAATCCCAATTGGTTCCAAGGGACTGCGGATGCTGTGCGTCAATATATTTGGCTGTTGCAAGAATGGGATGCAGAGGAATTTATCATTCTATCAGGCGATCACCTTTACCGGATGGATTATCGCCAGTTTGTGCAGCGTCATCGAGAAACTGGAGCCGATATTACTCTATCAGTGATCCCGATGGACGATCGCCGCGCTTCGGATTTTGGCTTGATGAAAATCGATCAGTCTGGTAGAGTTATCGATTTTAGCGAAAAACCCAAAGGCGATGCTTTATATCAGATGCGGGTTGATACAAGTCTACTCGGTTTATCAGCAGAACAGGCTCAACGGCAACCCTACATCGCTTCGATGGGGATTTATGTCTTTAAAAAAGACGTTTTGATCAAGTTGTTGAAAGAATCTTTAGAAAAAACTGACTTTGGTAAAGAAATTATTCCAGATGCAGCTAAAGATCACAACGTTCAAGCTTATTTATTTGATGGCTACTGGGAAGACATTGGAACAATTGAATCGTTTTATGATGCTAATTTGGCGCTGACTCAGCAACCCTTACCACCTTTTAGCTTCTATGATGAACAATCTCCAATTTATACCCGCGCTCGTTACTTACCTCCGAGTAAACTATTAGATTGCAAGATTTCCCAATCGATGATAGGTGAAGGTTGTATTCTGAAAAATTGCCGAATCGATCATTCGGTTTTGGGAGTGCGATCGCGTATTGAATCTGGTTCCGTAATTGAAGATACTCTAATTATGGGAGCCGATTTTTATCAAGCATTCGCCGAACGACATACAAACTGTCAAGATGGTGAAGTTCCCTTGGGTATCGGTGCTAACACCACAATTCGCCGCGCCATCATTGACAAAAACGCCAGCATCGGCTGTGATGTGCAAATTATCAATAAAGATAACGTGCAAGAAGCCGAACGCGAAAGTCAAGGCTTTTACATCCGCAGCGGTATCGTCGTTGTGCTGAAAAATGCCGTGATTGCTGATGGAACGATAATTTAAAAGTTAGGGGCATTGGGCATGGGGCATGGGGCATCGGGCATCGGGCATGGGGCATCGGGCATGGGGCATCGGGCATGGGGCATGGGGCATCGGGCATGGAAATACGCGATCGCTTCTTTTTATTCCCATTGCCCATTGCCCATTGCCCATTGCCCATTGCCCATTGCCCATTGCCCATTGCCCATTGCCCATTGCCCATTGCCCATTGCCCATTGCCCATTGCCCATTGCCCATTGCCCATTGCCCATTGC
>JAESGF010000308.1_pt1 | contig 16145 bp, 7 predicted proteins | sample 9269621 | NCBI WGS metagenome assembly JAESGF01 (sample SAMN14515066, study PRJNA621663) | algae metagenome | isolation source: Tolypothrix carrinoi HA7290-LM1 and co-occurring heterotrophs from dry rock... | place: USA: Makauwahi cave, Kauai, Hawaii | collected 2011-01-06
CTGCGGGAAGCATGAAGCAACTAGGTCAAGCGAAACGTCGAAAATCTCAGGCTGAAATTGCTAATAATGACTTGGGGAATGTAGAAACCCCAAGCTCAGGCGAAGCCAGCTTGGGGTAGTTCATTAAAATTACTTAAGCGATCGCTTACTTTTGTTAGCTGTCATTTTAGTTTCTACTTGCTGTAGTGCCCATCGCCAAACATCATATCCACGGGTTGACAAATGTAACCCATCTGTGGTTAAATCTTCTCGTAAATTGCCTTCAGAATCTGTAAACCAATTATGGATATTCAGATAATTTACATGTTGTTCTTTGGCAATTTCGGCAAGCTGCTCGTTAATATGACGAATTCGGGTATTAGAAATTTTCGGCTGGCGAGTAGGCAAAATTGATTGGATAATTATTAAACTTTCTGGGTGACTTTGTTTTAATGTACGAATAATTCGGCGGTGATTACGCAAAATAGTTTCATCACTAACACCATTGCGTAAATCGTTGATTCCCGCCATGACGTAAATCACATCCGGTCGCGTTTTAGAAAAGAAAGATAATCTTTTTAATACACCACTGGAAGTATCTCCAGATATTCCTTGATTCAGCCATAATTTCCCGGTGGGCAATTTTTGAGCGGGAAACCACATACTCAAAGAATCACCAACTAAAACATTGAGATGATTTGTTCCTTGACCAGTAGCGATCGCTCGAGCTTCTAAGGCTAATAAAGTTTTCCAGTCCTGATAAGTTAGTTGATGTTTACTGCTCGATCGTCCAAGCGATCGTACATCATCATCCACCCGCGTGTAAATCTGACCTATTTTCAGAGCATTTAATCTTTGGTAATAAAGTTGTTTACCCGATACCAGCGTGCGATCTACTGGTTCGGAATCCACGTTAAATGATGACTCTCTTGGCGCCGACAATACCTGATTGCTGAATTCTGGTGAGGAGATTTCCGCACTTGGGGCGATTTTCTCTTCTACAGTTGGTGGCAAACTTTCTTTAGTTGTCGATAACGGCTTGCTGAATTCTGGTAAGGAGATTTCCACACTAGGGATGATTTTCTCACCTACACTTGGCAGCGAAGCTTGTTTTAAATTCCACAGCACTGGATGATTTTCTAGTTGAATCATCGATAACTGTGGAAGACCGGATGCTGGTATTGCCAACCCTGTCAACAAGCTTGCTGCCAACAGATAAGAATCCCTCATCGTTTTTATCTCTCCTCTAGTCGCTGCTTTTTTTTAACACAGCTAGTAAATGCTGTCTTCAGGATAATTTTAGTTTCATTAAGAAAGAATTGAGAATACAGTTACGGCAGAATCCAGGATAATATCTCGCGCTTTGCGTAGGTTGTATTCTGACTTCTGACTTGGTGACTTCTGACTTCTTCATTAAATTATTTTTATCTATATTGTCGGGTTATGTAAAGCTTGCTCACTCTCATTGCATTTAATTCTTTCTGACAAAAACAGTTTTGCCATTGGTAGACAAGCTTTATTTGTCCCAATCGCGCTTACCCGAAGCAACCCGTTTATTAACTACAACATCTCAGAATCTACAGTTTTTGTGCAAGCCTGTCAATATCGATTTCCACAAATTTTGATTTTGATGATGGTTTTGGGCGATCTGGGGCATTGCAAGTCTGCCCAATGCCTAACCCTCACCAATTATATTTATTTTTGCGCCCTTTACTTAACTATTCACTCTTCTCAATAACGACTGCCGATAATATAACAGTTGGAAGCGCAAAACATATCTTATGTAGCGATAATTACTGAATTATCGCACTCTTAAATTCAGGAACTGGCAAAGTTTTTTGCGTAAGTCTTATATAATTATCCTGGAGAAAATTTATTGCCTTTTGTCGATTAATTTTTTCGGTATTCAAAAGTTATAAATTAGAGGTTTAGCTCAAAACAAGTTCGCGCTTTGCAATGCTTTGTATTCTTTAGATCCCCGACTTCGAGCGAGAAGTCAGGGTTCTTGAGGGAATCTTGTTTTTTCACGAATCCTAAACGAACGTAATCAAACGTAACTTAAAAATTTAGCCATTGCGAATTATACTGAACCAACAGATAAACTTAGTTTGTGGGTAGTTCAGTAGACTGTCAACATTGAAAGTCAACAAATGAACTTAACCTGTAGTTTGCGCTGTCTTCGCTAAAGCGCAAAATAAAACTATAGTATCAATTTTGACTAAAACACAAACGAGAAAGACTATATTTGATGGGGAAAGCTTTTAGTTATGGTTCAGGACTGGAAAAAATTGGCGCTAGGGTTTATTTTCGCTCTCGGTGGAGCAACTTTTTCTATTAACTCTGCCTTTGCTCAACAAATTACCATAGATGGTACTCTGGGTCCTGAGCGAACTTTAACTGGACCAAACTACATCATTCCTCAAGCCTATGGTCAAACTGTAGGCAATAATTTATTTCAAAGTTTCGGACGCTTTAACCTCAACGCAGGTGAAAGTGCGAATTTTCAAAGTGATGTCAGCATTAGAAATATTCTCTCGCGTGTCACCGGTGGCTTTGCCTCGACAATTGATGGTAGAATTTTTACCCAAAGTGGTGCTAATGTAAATCTTTTCTTCATCAATCCCAGTGGAATCATCTTTGGTCCAAATGCACGTATCGATGTAGGAAGTGCAACCAGAGGTTCTTTTATTGCGACAACTGCTGATGCTTTAGTTTGGGCAAATGGTTCGCAGTTCAGCGCAACTAATCCCAGAGGAGCGAGTAGCTTACTTACCATAGTAGGCGATCCTAGCGGATTTTTATCTTCTCTTGGACCACCGCAACCAATTACTAGTTCGGGTAATAACCTCAGAGTCTTTGACGGTCAAAGTTTGTTGTTGCTAGGAGGAAATCTCACCTTAGATAACAGCAACTTACGGACACAAGGAGGACGAGTAGAATTAGCAGGTATAGCGGATACTGGAACTGTCGGGCTAGAGGCAAATGGTAACATATTCAGCTTGAATATCCCAGATAATTTAGCCCGTGCTGATGTGTCGCTACAAAATCGCACTTCAATCGATGTAACCGCAGCAAATCAAGGTAATATTGCTATTGTCGGTCGCAATGTGGACATTATCGGCGGAAGTCAACTAAGAACCGGGATCGGGTCTGGGTTGGGTACGGTAAATAGTCAAGCTGGAGATATTACTGTTAATGCCACAGGAACAGTAACAATCAATCAAGTTAGCAGACTAAGCAATACAGTTGCGAATAATGCTACAGGTAATGCTGGTAATATCAAAATTAAAGCTGGTGAAATTTCTATAACTAATTTGGCTAACCCTCCGGCATTAGATGCTCAGAGTAGTGGACGAGGACGTTCTGGAAATGTATCATTACAAGCTAACAGCTCAATTTTTGTTACTGGGCAAAATGTCCGGAACACCGATTCGGTAATTTCCACTTTTAGTGGGGGTCAATCACTAGGTAGCGGAGATATAACAGTTAATGCAAGTGGTGGTATCTTTTTAAATAATGCCTTTTTTGGCGCTGCCAGCAATGGGGGAAATGGGGGAAACATATCACTCCAAGGTAATGAAATATCATTAGCAAATAATAGCTCCCTAGTCAGTGCAGCTTTTGCGCGAGGAAATTCTGGAAGCATTACACTCAACTCAACAGGTCCAATCTCGATTCAAAATACCTTGGTGAATACTGCTGGCGGTTCCAGCGCAAACAATACTACAAATCTGCAAGTAGGCAATGCTGGTGATATAAATATTAGTGGGCGATCTGTTTCTATAACTGGTGAGTCGGAAATATCTTCAAGATCGTTTACGGGTGTGAACTCCGGCAATATAAATGTTAATGCGACAGAATTCGTTTCAATATCAGGTAATTCACGACGAATTCCCCGACCAGATAGCGATCGCGCTCGAAGCTTCCCAAATACTATACTCACAACAACCGCTGAAAGGAATTCTAGAGGCAATGCAGGTAATATCAGCATCAAATCTGGTGAAATTTTTATCAATAATCAGGCAAACAATGCAGCAGTAAGTACTACTAGTCAAGGACCAGGACGCGGTGGAAATGTATCTTTACAAGCTACTAGCGGTTCAATTTCTTTAATCGGACGGGATAGGCAAGCTAACGACCAGGTGATTTCTACCTCTGGTGGGACAAACTCACTAGGTAGCGGAAATATATCTCTTAACGCTAATGGCTCTATCTTGTTAGATAATGCTCTCTTAAGAGCCAGTACTACTGGAGGTGACGCAGGAAGCATTTTAGTGCAAGGCAATGGGAGAGTATCTTTAGCAAATAATAGTGCCCTGACAACAGAAGCTTTAGAACGAGGCAATGCCGATGCAATTACAGTTGAATCTTTTGGTCCGATCTCTTTGCAAAATAGCTTGATTGCCACAAATGTTGGAAGTCGATCTGACACAAGATCTAGAGAAGGACTAGGCAATGCTGGTAATATTAGAATCCAAGGGCGATCTGTTGCTGTAACTGCGGGGTCGGAAATATCATCTAGATCCTTTAGCGGTGCTAATTCCGGCAATATTGAGGTGAATGGCACAGAACAAGTGGACATCTCCGGGAGAGCATCGCAATTTCCCCGACGAGCAAGCGATCGCGCTAACAGTTTTCCCTACACTACCCTAGCGACAACCAGCGAGCAATTAGCCAGTGGCGTCAGCGGAGACATCACAGTAAACACCCCTAATTTACGTATATCAGATGGGGCAAGCGTCAGAGCAGACACTAGAAGTAACTTTAGTGGTGGCAGTGTAAATATTAATGCGAATGTCGTTGATATAACTAGCGGTGGACAAATTTTTACCACAGCTTTTAGCAGTGGCAATGCAGGTAATATTACACTCAATGTGAGCGATCGCCTGAATATCTCAGGTAGAAATGCTTCGCTAGCTGATATATTTAACCAAATAGCTCAAAGCAGTGGTAGAACGCAAGCTGAGTTTCAATTAGGTTCCGCTAATTCAAAAGCCGGAATATTCGCCAATACTTCACTTAACTCGACCGCTCAAGGAGGTAACTTAACAATTAACACTCCTTCGTTGCGAGTTCAAGATGGTGCAACAATCTCAGTCAGCAGTCCCCAAGGACAAGCAGGTAATTTGAACCTACGTGCTAAAACCATTCTTCTCAATCAAGGAAGTTTGACTGCGGAAACCGCAATTACACGCACTACTGCGGGAGCAAACATTACCCTACAAGATGTTTCTTTGTTATTAATGCAAAATAATAGCCGTATCTCTGCTCAAGCCAATGGCACAGCCACAGGTGGTAATATTACCATTAATGCTCAGAATGGTTTTGTGATTGCGCCTTTTGGACAAGATAGTGATATAATAGCTAGTGCTTCTGGTGGAAGAGGCGGTAATATTACAATCAACACCCAAGGGCTTTTTGGCTTTTTTGTTCGTCGAGCCATTCCCGGTAACGGTACTAACGATATTGATGCTAGTTCTGAATTTAACAATCCAGGTACGGTAGATATTAACACGCTGGATATAGATCCCCAGCGTGGTTTGCTGCAATTGCCTACAAATGTAGTTGAAGTTTCCAGGCTAGTTGCCTCTAATTGTGGTGCGATCGCAGGCAAAAATGGTAGTAGCTTCACTTATACCGGACGTGGTGGTTTACCTATAAGCCCTGACGATCCCCTGACTAATGATGTAGTCTGGTCGGATACACGCTTAACCAATATCCGCAGCTTAGAGAATATCTCTACATCTACATCAAAGCCTCATAAACAAACAGCATCGGGCATCGCGATCGTACCTGCCACTGGTTGGGTATTCAATAAAGAAGGCGAAGTCACCCTAATTTCCGATGCATCTGTTGTCACTGCCCAAAGTTTGAGTTCTAATGCTTCTAGCTGCTCAACACCGTGAAGGCGTTAGCGAAGCTCGCCGTTGGCGTTCGCGGAGCGTGTCGCAGACAAGCCTCTCGTAGAGAAGGCGATCGCTTTCTATCAATAAAACGTAACCTAAAAATGAACGCAACCGCAAATATACTGTATTTATCTATTGGTTTAGTAGTCCGCCACTGGGATAATTATTTAAGGAGCGAAAGGCTGTAAGTTATGGTTCGCAACTGGAAACGATTGGGGCTAGGAGTACTTTTGGCTTTTGGTTACGCGATCGCTTTCACCACAAAATGTGCCGCTCAAAGCATCACCTTAGATGGTACTCTCGGTCCTCAAGGAACCTTAAGCGGACCGAACTACATAATCCGCCAAGCAGATGGTCTACCTGTAGGTAATAATTTATTTCAAAGTTTCGGACGCTTCAACCTGAACGCAGGTGAGAGTGCGAATTTTTAGAGTGCAGCTAATATCCGCAATATTTTGTCTCGTGTTACAGGTGGTTCTACTTCCTTCATTGATGGTCGGATTTTCACCCAAAGGGGCAATGTAAATCTTTTCTTCATCAATCCCAGTGGCATCATCTTTGGTCCAAATGCAAGCTTGAATGTGGGAAGTGCAACTAGAGGCTCTTTTATCGCTACGACTGCTAATGCTTTAGTTTGGGCAAATGGCAGCCAATTTAGTGCGACAAATCCGGGTGGAGCAAGTAGCTTGTTAACCATTGTCGGCGATCCCAGCGGATTTTTATCAACCTTGAGAACACCACCACCAATAAATGTTTCTGGTAGTACGCTTGCCAATGGCAGTAGTTTTTTCAGCAATCCTTACAACGGTCAAAGCTTGCTGCTAGTAGGCGGTGACGTGAAAGTAGATAATGCAACATTAGAAGCTCCTGGTGGGCGAATTGAGTTGGGAGGATTCGCAGCACCCGGTACAATTGGGCTGACTACCAACGGTAATATTCTCAGCTTGAACTTCCCAGAAAATTTAGCACGAGCTTCGGTTTCGCTTACCAATGGCTCAAACGTCAGTGTTGCCTCTGGTGGTGGCGGTAGTATTGCCATTAACGCTGATGATATAGATATTTTGGGAGGAAGTAACCTGCGTGCAGGTATCAGCCCCCTTGCAGGAACCGATAACGCTCAAGCGGGAGATGTCAACCTCAACGCTACAGGAACATTGCGAATCGAAAATAGCTCTGTTTACAACGCTGCTTTTGGTCGTGGAAATGCTGGCAACTTGCGCGTTGATACAGGAAAGTTGATTGTGCGGGATGGCGTATTAGCGACTGCTACTCTTTCTGGTGGTCGTTCTGGGGATTTGATTGTGAACGCTTCTGAGAGTGTGGAACTAACTGGCAGTCCCACGTCGAATGGTACGGTTGCCATTAATATTCTCAATACTTTCAATGTTAATGTTCCGATTGGCTTATTTTCGGCTTCAATAGATGCTCGGAATCTTCCTAATGTACGTCCTGAGTTCAATGAGTTCCTCCCAACAGCGGGTGGAGATGCCGGAAATTTAACTGTTAATACTGGACGGTTGACTGTCTCTAATGGAGCAGTGGTATCGGCAGGTACTACCACCGCAGGGCGTACCGGAAATTTGAGCGTCAACGCTAGAGACTTTATAGAATTAAGTGGCACCTCACTTAATGATGCTCCTCCAGGACTGTTTACTATCGGAGGTAGAGTTCCTAGCGGATTGCGGAATGAAACTGCCGGTTTCGGATCTGGTGGCAACTTAACGATTAATACTGGGCGGTTGATTGTCCGTGATGGGGCACGGGTGACAACGGGTACTGCTGGCGAAATGCCAGGAGGGGAATTGACTGTGAATGCCTCGGAGTCTGTAGACGTAAGTGGTACTTCAGAAGCCAATCTTCCTAGCTTCTTCACTAGTGGAACACGCGGAGCGGCAGATGCCAAACCTCTGACTATCAATACTCAACGGTTGAGCGTCCGTGATGGAGCAGTCATCTCTGCGGGTACTTCTGGCTCAGGACAGGGAGGAGCCTTGACTATAAATGCCTCTGAGTCTGTAGAACTAATTGGCACTTCAAGACAAGCATTGTCCGCCGAACTATTAAGCGAATTTACTGGAGTCGCTGGAGCCAGAGTATTTGTTGGTATCGTCGAGAATAATCCGTTTCCCAGCGGCATAATTACTGGAAGCGCAGGTAACGGAAATGCTGGTAATTTAAATATTAATACTGGGTTTTTGTTAATCAAGGATGGGGCACAGGCATCGGTTTCTACAGTAAGTGCAGGAAATGCGGGTTCTTTAAATATTCATGCCTCTTCTGTAAAATTGACTGGCACTTCACAACAAAGCCCGAATCCTAATAACATATTAGGTCGGAGTCTGTTAACTACTGCTGTCAGTGAAAACTCTACTGGAAAGGGTGGTGATATAACAGTGCAAACCGACTCTCTAACTATTTCCGACGGTGCTGTACTTACAGCTAGTACCAGCAAAGAGGGTAATGCAGGTAGAGTTACCATTGATGCCCGTGATGCAGTTTCTCTAGATGGGGTAGGAACGAATGGCTTCTCTAGTGGGGTGTTTACCAGCACTGAAAGTCAAGCAAATGGTGCAGGAGGAGCCATCACAGTGAAAACAGGAACATTTAGTTTGGCAAATGGAGCGGTTGTCAATGCTCAAACCTCAAATTCTCAAAAAGGGGGAAATGTAACTATTGAGGCAAACAGTTTTGATATCAAAAACGGCGGACAGGTGATTACCACTACCCGTAGCAGTGGAAATGCAGGCGATATCACTCTCAAAGTTGCCGAAGGTATTACTATCAGTGGTAGCGATCGCACTTTTGCTGACCGATTTGCCCAATTTGGTGACACAATTGTTACCAATCAAGGTGCTGATAGTGGATTGTTTGCTAACACTTCCCCCAACTCAACGGCTTTTGGAGGTAACTTAACAATTAACACTCGTTTGTTGCGAGTTCAAGATAATGCAACAATCTCAGTCAGCAGTCCCCAAGGACAAGCAGGTAATTTGAATATCACTGCTAAAACCATTCTTCTCAACCAAGGAAGTTTGACTGCGGAAACCGCAATTACACGCACTACTGCGGGAGCAAACATTACCCTACAAGATGTTTCTTTGTTATTAATGCAAAATAATAGCCGCATCTCTGCTCAAGCCAATGGCACCGCCACAGGTGGTAATATTACCATTAATGCTCAGAAAGGTTTTGTGATTGCGCCTTTTGGACAAGATAGTGATATAATAGCTAGTGCTTCTGGTGGAAGAGGCGGTAATATTACAATCAACACCCAAGGGCTTTTTGGCTTTTTTGTTCGTCGAGCCATTCCCGGAAACACAACTAACGATATTGATGCCAGTTCTGAATTTAACAATCCAGGTACGGTAGATATTAACACGCTGGATATAGATCCCCGCCGTGGTTTGCTGCAATTGCCTACAAGTGTAGTTGAAGTTTCCAGGCTGGTTGCCTCTAATTGTGGTGCAATAGCTGGTAAAAATGGTAGTAGCTTCACTTATACCGGACGTGGTGGTTTGCCGGATAGTCCTGATGATTTTCTGACAAGTGATGTAGTCTGGTCTGATCAAAGGCTAACCAATATCCGCAGTCAAGAGAATATCTCTACATCTACTTCAAAGCCAAAAAAACAAACAACATCGGGCATTGCGATCGTACCTGCCACTGGTTGGGTATTCAATAAAGAAGGCGAAGTTACCCTAATTTCCGATGCATCTGTTGTCACTGCCCAAAGTTTGAGTTCTAATGCTTCTAGCTGCTCAACACCGTGAAGGCGATCGCTTTCTAATTGCCATCAATCAATAAAACGTAACCTAAAATTTTCGCAACCGCAAATATACTGTATTTATCTACTTGGTTTAGTAGTCCGCCAGTGGGATAATTATTGAAGTTGGAAAGGCTGTTAGTTATGGTTCGCAACTGGAAACGATTGGGGCTAGGAGTACTTTTGGCTTTTGGTTACGCGATCGCAACCGCAACCAAATGTGCCGCTCAAAGCATTACCTTAGATGGCACTCTCGCTCCCGCGCGACCCTTAAGCGGACCCAACTACATAATTCGCCAAGCAGATGGTCTACCTGTAGGTAATAATTTATTTCAAAGTTTCGGACGCTTCAACCTGAACGCAGGTGAGAGTGCGAATTTTCAGAGTGCAGCTAATGTCCGCAATATTTTGTCTCGTGTTACAGGTGGTTCTACTTCCTTCATTGATGGTCGGATTTTCACCCAAAGTCGCAACGTCAATCTTTTCTTCATCAATCCCAGTGGCATCATCTTTGGTCCAAATGCAAGCTTGAATGTGGGAAGTGCAACCAGAGGCTCTTTTATCGCTACAACTGCTAATGCTTTAGTTTGGGCAAATGGCAGCCAATTTAGTGCGACAAATCCGGGTGGAGCAACTAGCTTGTTAACCATTGTCGGCGATCCCAGCGGATTTTTATCAACCCTGAGAACACCACCACCAATAAATGTTTCTGGTAGTACGCTTGCCAATGGCAGTAGTTTTTTCAGCAATCCTTACAACGGTCAAAGCTTGCTGCTAGTAGGCGGTGACGTGAAAGTAGATAATGCAACATTAGAAGCTCCTGGTGGGCGAATTGAGTTGGGAGGATTGGCAGAACCAGGTACAATTGGGCTGACTACCAACGGTAATATTCTCAGCTTGAACTTCCCAGAAAATTTAGCACGAGCTTCGGTTTCGCTCACCAATGGTGCCCAGGTCAGTGTTGCCTCTGGTGGTGGCGGTAGTATTGCGATTAACGCTGATGATATAGATATTTTGGGAAGTACCCTGCGTGCAGGTATCAGACCCTTTGCAGGAACAACCGATCGCGCTCAAGCGGGAGATGTCAACCTCAACGCTACAGGAACATTGCGAATCGAAAATAGCTCTGTTTACAACGCTGCTTTTGATTCGGGAAATGCTGGCAACTTGCGCGTTGATACAGGAAAGAAGTTGATTATTACTGATGGCGTATTAGCGACTGCTACTCTTTCTGGTGGTCGTGCAGGGGATTTGATTGTGAACGCTTCTGAGAGTGTGGAACTAACTGGCAGTCCCACGTCGAATGGTACGGTTGCCATTAATATTCCCGTTCTTATTACGCGCATTATTTTCGGCATTCCTTTTAATTTTACTGTTGATTTTCCAGTTGATGTACCTATTGGCTTATTTTCGGCTTCAATAGATGCTCGGAATCTTCCTAATGTACCTCCTGAGTTCAATGCTTCCCTCCCAATAGGTGGTGGAGATGCCGGAAATTTGACCATTAAAACTGGACGGTTGACTGTCTCTAATGGAGCAGTGGTATCAGCAGGTACTACCACCACAGGGAGTGCAGGGAATTTGAGCGTCAACGCTAGAGACTTTATAGAATTAAGTGGCACCTCACTTAATGATGCTCCCCCAGGACTGTTTACTATCGGAGGTAGAGTTCCTAGCGGATTGCGGAATGAAACTACCGGTCGCGGACTAGGCGGCAACTTGACCATTGAAACTGGGCGGTTAATTGTCCGTGATGGGGCATGGGTGACAACGGGTACTGGTGGTCAGATGTCAGGAGGAGAATTGACTGTCAACGCTTGGGAGTCTGTAGACCTAAGTGGCACTTCACAAGCCAATAATCTTCCTAGCGTTTTGTCTAGTGGAACACAGGGAGCTGGAAACGCCAAACCTTTGACTATCAATACTCAACGGTTGAGCGTTCGTGATGGAGCAATCATCTCTGCGGGTACTTCTGGCGATGGACGGGGGGGAGACTTGACTATAAATGCCTCTGACTCTGTAGAACTGATTGGCACTTCAAGACTTGGGTTGTCCGCCGACCTATTAAACCAATTGATTGGAGTCGCGGGAACGAGAGTATTTGGCATCGTCGAGAATAGTCCGTATCCCAGCGGCATAATAACTGGAAGCGCAGGTAACGGAAATGCAGGCAGTTTAAGTATTAATACTCAACGTTTGTTAATCAAGGATGGGGCACAGGCATCGGTTTCTACAGTTGGTCCTGGAAATGCGGGTTCTTTAAATGTTGTCGCTGATTCTGTAGAATTGACTGGCACTTCACAACAAAGCCGGAATCCTAATGACGTAGTTGGTCGGAGTCTGTTGACTACTGCTGTCGGTGAAAACTCTACAGGAAGCGGTGGCGATATAACAGTGCAAACCGACTTGCTAACTATCTCCGACGGTGCCGCACTTACAGCTAGTACCAGCGGAGAGGGTAATGCAGGTAGAGTTACCATTGATGCCCGTGATGCAGTTTCTCTAGATGGGGTAGGAACGAATGGCTTCTCTAGTGGGGTGTTTACCAGCACTGGAAGTGAAGCAAACGGTTCAGGAGGAGCGATCGCAGTGAAAACAGGAACATTTAGTCTGTCAAATGGAGCTGTTGTCAATGCTCAAACCTCAAATTCTCAAAAAGGGGGAGATGTAACTATTGAGGCAAACACTTTTGAAGCTAAAAACGGCGGACAGGTGATAACCACTACCCGTAGCAGTGGAAATGCAGGCGATATCACTCTCAAAGTTGCTGAAGGTATTACTATCAGTGGTAGCGATCGCACTTTTGCTGACCGAATTGCCCAATTTGGTGACGACATTGTTACCAATCAAGGTGCTGATAGTGGATTGTTTGCTAACACTTCCCTTAACTCAACCGCTTTTGGAGGTAACTTAACAATTAACACTCCTTCGTTGCAAGTTCAAGATGGTGCAACAATCTCAGTCAGCAGTCCTCAAGGACAAGCAGGTAATTTAGATATTACCGCAAACACTATTCGCCTCAATCAAGGAAGTTTGACTGCGGAAACCGCAATTACTCGTAGTCAAGCGGGAGCAAACATCCGGCTACAAGATGTTTCTTTGTTATTAATGCAAAATAATAGCCGCATCTCTGCTCAAGCCAATGGCACCGCCACAGGTGGTAATATCACCATTGATGCTCAGAAAGGTTTTGTGATTGCCACTTCTGGACAAGATAGTGATATAATCGCCAGTGCTTCTCGTGGTCGGGGCGGTAATATTACAATCAACACCCAAGGGCTTTTTGGCTTTTTTGAAGGTCGAGCCATTCCCGGCAACGGTACTAACGATATTGATGCTAGTTCTGAATTTAACAATCCAGGTACGGTAGATATTAACACGCTGGATATAGATCCCCAGCGTGGTTTGCTGCAATTGCCTACAAATGTAGTTGAAGTTTCCAGGCTGGTTGCTTCTAATTGTGGTGCGATCGCTGGCAAAGATGGTAGTAGTTTCACTTATACCGGACGTGGTGGTTTACCGGATAGCCCTGACGATCCCCTGACTAATGATGTAGTCTGGTCGGATACACGCTTAACCAATATCCGCAGTCAAGAGAATATCTCTACATCTACATCAAAGCCAAAAAAACAAACAGCATCGGGCATTGCGATCGTACCTGCCACTGGTTGGGTATTCAATAACTTGGGCGAAGTCACCTTAATTGCATCACAAAGCGAAACAACCAACTTTATCGATACGCCTACTACCTGCCAAAGCGAAACAGAACAAGGACTTACGCAAAACTGAAGTCTTGTAGGGACCCTTCATGAAGGGTCCCCTACGTAAATTCAATTGGTGACGACATGAGTGCGTAAGTCCTATGAACATTAGGAAATAATCTTAATAATCCCAAATTGGCTAGTCTAAACTCATAAACCATATAATACTTAACATTTCATAATGTAATTATAGGAAATTTTCGACAATTTTCCTTTATAATTAATAACTGAATATATGCACAATTTCGCCAACTAAGTATGGAGAGGGCGGCTGTTAGTCCAATAACTAATGGGGTTTTAGTCGCACCTTTATTTCTATGAAATCCCTTTACAAACAAAGATTGTGGGCAAAACTATTATTTATAGTTTTCGGGTTGTCTTTCCTGATTCCTTTTACAAGCGCAGAAGCTCGAATAACATTTAAAGCACCAGAAGGTCTAAAAGCACCAGGCAGACGGGTAGCAGGTGGATCGCGAGCTCCGCAAGAGAAAATTTGCTCTTCCGGGCAAAATCCTCTAACTGCTATAGTCCCCAACTCTAACATAGGGCGAACAACACAAGCAAATCCTACTTTCTTTTTCTACGTACCGCAAACTTCTGCAACATTAGAGCTTGTATTGCACGATCGAGATAAAGAATACAAGCAAACCTATAAATCAAGTGAAAAAGGTGGAATAGTCAGTTTTCCCTTTAATCAGGCTTCACTGGAAGTAGGTAAGGTGTATCGTTGGTCGTTCTCAATAGTTTGCAACCCTAAAGAACGCTCCAAAGACAAGTTTGTCGAAGGTGCGATTATGCGCGTTAAAACAGAACCTCAACTAGCGAGCAAGCTAGCAACAGCAAGTCCTCAAGAGAGTGCCAATCTTTATGCAGAATTCGGCATTTGGCAAGATAGCGTTGCTAGTTTAGCGCAGTCGCTTTCCTCCAATCCCAATAATGCGGAATTAAAAGCAGAGTGGCAAGCATTGCTAAGTTCAAAGAGCGTAGGTTTGGATAATTTGGTCAATGAACCGTTGCTCCCAGGTCAGTTAAAACCTGAAGTTATTACAACCAATCAAAGCAATTAAAAAGCAAGGATGTTTGTAAAGCCACCTTGAACAAATATTCCGCACTGCATTCTCCTTCCATGTAATCATGGGAGGAGTTAAGTGCGGTCAAGATCCAAGGCATCTTTAGGTTTTTGTTGGTTCTGAATGTAATTCTTGAGAACCTCAAGTGGCGCTCCACCCGCGCTGATAACACAATACGCACCTGTCCAAAAAACAGGTTTCCAATAAAATCGATTAACATGCTCGGCGAATTCTTTTCTAATCATGCGACTGGAAATAGTTTTTAAGGTATTCACCAGTTTAGAGGGTGCTATGTCTGGAGAAAAGTCTATAAGTAGATGAACGTGATCTGATTCTCCACCGAATTCAACCAACTCGCATTTTTGATTTTGACACAGGTGAGAAAATATCTCCCCCAGTCGCTCTAGCATGTGTGACGTTATGACTTGTTTTCGATACTTAGTTCCGAACACTATATGTAAATTAATGCATGTAAACGCAGTGACGGTGTGAATGAAGGTTGGTTGACATTAGCGCACACTATGTTTGAGAGTAATTCTATGAATATAACCCGTCGCGTAACATTCCGTTTGTATCCGTCACCATCTCAAGTCAAAATCTTGAGAGACTGGAGGCGTTTACATTGCTATTTATATAACGCGGCGGTAGCAAACAGAAAAACTCAGTACAAACACTTCAAAAAATCAGTTGATTACTACGAGCAGCAAAACTGCTTACCTGAATTTAAAGAAGTATGGACTGAGTACAAACAATTGGGAAGCCATGCTCTACAAGCAACATTAAAACGTGTAGACATGGCTTTTGTGCGTTTCTTTAAGAAAGTTGGAGGCTACCCGAAATTTAAATCAATCGCTCGTTACTCTGGCTGGACTTATCCTTGCACAAGCGGATGGAAAGCGTTAAGTAACAAAAAGCACGGACATCTGGAACTATCTAACTTAGGCAAGATTCGGATGCGTGGCACTGCCCGTACCTGGGGAAGACCAACTACTTGTACAGTAGTTTATCGCTCTGGTGTTTGGTATGCATCGATTACAGTGCAGTGTAGCCCAATTAGAGAGACAGGCACAGGTGCAGTTGGCTTAGATTTTGGGTGCAATGCCGCCGTTGCGATGAGTGATGGAACTTTAATACAAAATCCTCGCTACGAGGCAAAGTTAAAGCAACAAATTGTCAAAGCATCAAAATCTAAACGTCGCAAGCGCAGCCCGAATTTCAAGAAAAAGATAAAAGCTTCTAATCGATGGAGAAAAGCTAGTAGAAAAGTAGCATTATTGCAGCGCAAGGCTGGAAATCAACGACAAGATTGGGTTCATAAAACTGCTGCACAAATCGTTAGCTGTAATCGCTTGGTGGCAACCGAGAAACTCAATTTAAAAAACATGACTCGCAAAGCAAAAAAGGATAGCAAGAGAAAAGCCCAAAAAACTGGACTTAATCGTTCTATCCTTGACGTAGGGATGGGTATGTTGCGGTCGGCAATAGAGTATAAACTTTCTGAGTGTGAAGGAATTTTTGTCGAAGTTCCTACAACCTCAGTTAGAGGATGTTTGAAAAGTAGGGGTCTATTGTAAGAAAGCTCACAAGGCTTATGCTGAAATTTGTAGACATCAGCACCTTATGAGCGAATGACTAAAGCATATCCTAATGATCTAACGTGGGAGCA
>JAESGF010000309.1_pt1 | contig 16128 bp, 16 predicted proteins | sample 9269621 | NCBI WGS metagenome assembly JAESGF01 (sample SAMN14515066, study PRJNA621663) | algae metagenome | isolation source: Tolypothrix carrinoi HA7290-LM1 and co-occurring heterotrophs from dry rock... | place: USA: Makauwahi cave, Kauai, Hawaii | collected 2011-01-06
ATTGAAGACTTGCTTGATACTTTGCCGGAACCACTAAAAGAAAATATCACGGCGCTTGGTTAACCCTGCATCGTAGCTTTCATCCCCTGGCTAAAGCCAAGGGGTTTTCAGCATACCTCTTATAAAATATTTTCAAACAGTCCTCTGAAAGAGGACTTTAGCTATCAGACAGGGACTTATAGTCCCTGGCGATCAAGAACGCAGACAGGAATTGCTATAAATACTTGTACCGTGTTTACCCGCCCTGAAATAAATTACTAGCTCATAGTCTAAGTGCGTTTAAATTGACATCTTGCACGCCTTTGCAACAACCGCCTCAGAATTAATTCTGAGGCTAATAGCTCAAGTCGTCTAAAGACGACTGGGTAAGGCTTTCAGTCAGTTTTAACTGAATGAGTGCTAAAAGCTGTGGAAATTTATTTCCTGGCGGTTTGTGGTGCTAATTGAGAATGGTGCAAGTTATCAGCGCATAAAAGCTTGCCATCAATTAGGCTACCTCATTGCGCTCAATAGCCAGTTCAATTTCATCAGGGTGAGCTTCTGCATATGTCCAAGCATTAGCTAAGTCAGTAGCAGTGATGGTTGGATAGCTTGTCAAAAGTTCGGCATCACTATATCCAAGACGACGAGCTTCTACAAGTACCCAAATAGGAATACGAGTTTTGGCAATGCGAGCCTCCCCACCACAGACTTTGGGAGTTTTCTCAATTCCTTTCCAATTGCTGCCGAGACTTTGAGCAAGTAATTGAATAGCCTGCACTTTTTCACTAGGATTGAGGGCAAGAAGTTGTGGCTCTAACTCTTTAAGTCCCACGGATGTAAATCCTTCGATGTAGGGAAAAGGTCGATTTACAATTTTACCATTTGCAACGCCCCCAGATAGATATAGGATACGTTCGGTAACACTATCCTTGGTTTGCAAACAATGTACTGGCACTTTGTCTGCCAGAGCAATCAAGGCTTCGGAGCAAGAAATACTCATTGTGAATACATTGTTCCTATTGATGGCTGCTGTGAAAAGTGAAAATTTCACCGCCGTTTTAGATAGCTGTTTTTCTGGTGGTGCAACCAGAGATTTTCGCGTTCGTTCTCGTGAAGGCGGTAGGAATATCCAGATTGTACCAGCAGAAAAAGCATACCAAGAAAATTTGTTAGCTAAACTCAACCTCAAACGCCAAGATTTTGTCAAAGCGTATCGTCAGGGAGTTGCTAAAGGAGTTGTTCTGGCGGGAACAAATCCCAATCAATTGGCAGCAGATGCACAACTGAATGGTTTCTATGCAGGTGCTTTTACATACTCATTAACGCAGTATCTTTGGCAGCAAACCAGCACGCCAGAAACTGCTATTTCCTATGTTAGGCAAGTGATACCTGAGAAATATAACCAAACACCGATATTTGAAGCGAAACCGGGCAGTGGGTATGGAAAACAGCCAATATATTTCATCAATAACCCGTCTGTGGGGGCGAATGCAGCAGTTACCGCAGTTACAGGGAATCAAGCGACACTGTGGTTTGGTGGAGTAGATGTAGGAAACGTTGATACTGGCACGGTGTTTACTGTGGTGAATGGTTCAGGCAAGGTAATATACCAAAGCCGTCAAGGGTTAGAGGGGAAAGGGATAGTACAGGGAGTTGTGAAATCAGGAGCGTTGTTGCGAATGGTAAGGTGATACCATTTCACTTTAAGGTTAGAACATGGCGGGGAAGCAGGGGAATTGAAAAACAATACCCCGTTATATTAAAACATCGCCCCGTTATATTAATACGTCGGTCCGTTATGTTAATACGTCGGTCCGTTATGTTAATACGTCGGTCCGTTATGTTAATACGTCGGTCCGTTATGTTAATACGTCGGTCCGTTATGTTAATACGTCGGTCCGTTATGTTAATACGTCGGTCCGTTATGCCAATACGTCAGTCCGTTATGTTAAAACGTCGCCCCGTTATGTTAATGCATTTGAAAACGCGATCGCTTTGACGCAAAACTACACTCAGCATGAAATTGCATAACCCCTCCCGCCTCAGAAATGTAGCAATAGTAGAGACTCGATAAACCGCCGCACAATACAAATGTAGTATGAAGAATCAAAATAAATCGTTGGTTGTAGTCACATCCAGGACGCGATCGCTTTTATCAAGGCAATCAATTTGATAAACTTGTACTCACTCTGCCACAAATTCAACAACAAGTTCTCGATGACAATACCCTGCTTTTAGAATATTCCCTTGGCGAGGAACGCAGTTATCTTTGGTTAGTCAGCAAGACAGGTATATGTGGCTCACTTAGCTGTATGGTGAGTAAATGCTCTTGGGCAATCACCTCAGGATACTCACAAGAAGGCATAAACAAACGTTCAACATAGATTTCATCACTTTCCAAAGTGGTATCGGTAACAATTAGTGATGAATCAGAACTAACTGGTAGTGGCACAAATTTATCATTGACAACATCAAAAACTTTGATTTTGCTGTCAGACATACCTTTCACCTTTAAATGACAGGGCTTTGAAAATCGAATCAAATGCTACAACAATAAATTTCGCCTCAGCGTTTAATCGTAAGTAATCTTAAGAAATCTAGATAAATAATGTTAAGTATCCCCGTTAATCTGGGTTTACCTCGCGCACCTCGTTTGATAACACCTTTACCTGGACCTTGTGCTGAAGCGATTGTCAAACGCGATCGCGTTGTAACTTCTCCTTCTTACACTCGCGACTATCCGTTAGTTGTGGCGAGGGGTGAAGGTTGTATGCTCGAAGATGTCGATGGTAATATCTTTCTAGATATGACTGCGGGAATTGCTGTCACCGCTACCGGACACGCACACCCGGAAGTTGTCGCCGCAATTCAAGCACAAGCTGCTAACTTAATACACATGTCCGGAACTGATTTCTACTACGAACCGATGGTAGAATTAGCAGAGAAGTTAGCTTGCCACGCTCCTTTCCCAAACGGTGCAAAGGTGTTTTTTAGCAACTCTGGGGCAGAATCGAACGAAGGAGCAATCAAACTAGCTCGATATTACACCGGACGTTCTTCAATTGTGGCATTTTTGGGCGCATTTCACGGACGCACTTATGGAGCGATGTCTTTAACTGCTTCTAAAACTGTGCAAAGAGCAAACTTTGGTGCTTTGCTTCCGGGAGTAACACACATTCCTTACGGTACTCACGCCAGTGTGGATTATTTAGAGAAAGAATTATTTTTAACTATATTACCACCAAATGAGGTGGCGTCAATAGTAGTTGAAGCAATTCAAGGTGAAGGTGGTTACATTGTACCTGAAGATGGATTTTTGCAGAGAATTCGCGATATATGCGATCGCTACGGCATTCTGATGATAGTCGATGAAGTGCAATCGGGGATGGGACGCACCGGTCGGATGTTTGCCATTGAACATTGGGGTGTAATGCCGGATATCATAACTACAGCAAAAGGTATCGCTAGCGGTTTACCTTTGGGTGCAATTCTCTCACGTCCAGAAATTATGACTTGGCAACCTGGTTCTCACGCTACCACATTTGGGGGCAATCCGGTTGCTTGTGCGGCAGGAATTGTCACTTTGCAACTGCTGGAGAACGGTTTGATGGAAAACGCCGTTAATATGGGAGAATTATTGCAAGCTGGTCTTACTCGGTTGCATGAAAGATTTCCGAGAATGTCTTTACCACGGGGTAAAGGTTTGATGGTAGCGGTAGATTTATTAGATGAAGAGCAAAGTTTGGATAGAGAATTGCGCGATCGCATTCTTCAAGAAGCTTTCTTACGTGGTTTATTATTACTTGGTTGCGGTAAAGCCGCAATTCGATTTTGTCCGCCTTTAGTTATCGACAGCGAACAAATTAAAATAGCTTTAGATATTATTGCTGATGTGTTAGTTGAAATGCTTTAAGTTTCGCGCCAAAATGCAAACACTTTCTTAAACTAAGTACAGCTTTGCGTAAAATCGTGGCGAATTGAGGGTTAAAATTTAAACGCAGAGGAGCGCAGAGGTAAGCGCAAAGGTACGCAAAGAATACGAGCGCAAATTAAGTTTGGCAATAGGATACATTTAAAAACGCTACGCTTTTACGTAAAACTGTACTTAGCCTGTTAGCGTAAAATTATTCCAACCTTGACTTATGAAACCGGAAATTACCCGCAACCTTTGGGAATTGCTTTGGCAAGAATACAGCGCTAGAGTAAGTTATGCCCGCACATACGAGCAAATGATAACTGCCGCTGGTGGTAGTATTGCTAATGACCATATTGCTTTTCGGTCTTTGCGTACAACTGTGGATAGTCCGCACGGTAAGATTAACTTGGGGATTGACTACTTGGGGCAATTAGCGGAAGCTTTAGGTTACGAAGCTGTGGGGGAGTACACTTTTAGTGAAACTCATCTTTATGCACGTCACTATCGCCATCCACAGCAAGAAGAATTAGACTTACCCAAGTTGTTTATTAGCGAGTTGGTTGTGGATGAATTGCCAGAAGCGATCGCTCAACTCATCCAGCAAACAATAGCCGGCGACAATTTACTTAATTACTCAGCAATTCTTAATGCATTTGACTCGGATGCACAACGCCTTGTCAAACAATTGCAAAAAATCTTTACCCGTCCTTGGCAACCTCCCAAACATTCGATTGTGGAAAAAGTTAACGCTGTTACCCAATATGGAGCTTGGGTATTATTACACGGTTACGCTGTTAACCATTTTACAGGATATGTTAACCGCCAAAATACGCCAGAATACCCAGATATAGATACTACCGCTCGTGGTTTGGCTAAATTGGGCGTACCAATGAAAGCTAAAATTGAGGGGGATATTGCCACCGGTTTGCGTCAAACCGCTACAGAAGCAGTTACGGAAACAATTCCTGTATTAGATAATATAACCAACGCCGAAATTCAAATTCCCTGGACTTACGCTTATTATGAAATTGCCCAGCGTTACATGGTAGAAGTGGAACCGGGTAAGCAAAAGCTTTTTGACGCTTTTTTAGGAAAGAATGCCCAACAATTGTTTGAAATGACTAGATTAGGGACTGGGGAAAAGTAAAAGTTAAGAGTTGGGCATTGGTAATTGGTAATTGGTAATTGGTAATCGGCACGCTCGCATTTATCCCCCTTGTCCTCCTTGTCCTCCTTGTCCCCATTCCCCATTCCCCTCTTTTTTACAGGAGCGATCGCGGTGACTGTTGAAATTGACCAGCTTATAGCAGATTGGAAGAAGAAAGTCAATATTGCAGGTCAAAATCTCCTCGAACTTCAAGAACTACCAACTTATCAGCGACTTTGCGGTGGTTTTGGTTTCCCTCCAGTCAAGTTGACAGGAATCACTCAAACGCGGGTGACACCAGCACTAGAAGCGATGAACGATTTGTTTCAACACTTCGACTTGTTGGTGCAAACCGTTGATAAAGCAATCAAGCTACGACAGCAGTTACCGCGTTTTTTGTCAACACAAAAAATTAGCGAAATTGCACAACTTTTAACAGGTGCTTCAATTGAGTTACCTGGGGTGCAAACACCGCTAGCACAAAGAGAACTTTTGACTGGTGCAGAAACGACAAATAAAATCACTCCCGCACAGCTACTTGAAGTGATGCAAAATGCTTTCTCTGTAGCTAGGGATGCAGTTTTAGCGGTTGACGACGCTTGGACACATTTGGATGTGATGCTGGCAGATGCAGAAGCGCAAATTTTTTCCTTGCAAAATTTAGCTATATCGGTGAATCAAGATTGCCAAAGTGAATTAATTCAAGCTGCGAGTGCGTTAGCGAAGCTCGCCGAAGGCATCGCTTCTTTACGGCGAAGTATAGAACAAGACCCTCTAGGAACGAGTGCGGTCTTTCAACAACATGTCCAGCCGATGTTAGCTCAGGTAAAAGCGACTTTAGAAGATTATATCAGACAACAAAATCAAATTCGCGAAAAATTAGCGATCGCTCACAATTTGTTACAGCAATTAAAAGAAATTCACGTCAAAGCGATCGCAACTTTTGCGGAATGTCAGGATAAAGTCTTGGATCACTGTATGTTGCTTCCTCCTTTACCCAAGGAGCAAATTGAAGCGCTTAGACAATGGCTTATGAAGTTAGAAACCAAGTTGGCTGAAGGTTTAGTGAATCCAATTATCGTTGGTTTAGACAATTGGACTATCAAAGCTAAAGAATATATAGCATCAGAACAACAAGCATATGCAGTTAATAACGCTCCCCTACAAACTCGTCGAGAGTTACGCGGAAGATTGGACGCACTCCAGGCAAAAGCGCTGGCACGGCAATTAATTGAAGATCCTATTTTAACTGAACTGGCTTTACAAGCGAAGCAACTTCTCTACACTCGTCCAACTCCTTTAAATAAAGCCGCTGAATTGATTACTCAGTATGAAAAACGTTTGAATCGGTAGTGGGGAGTGGGGAGTGGGGACAAGGAAGACAAGGAAGACAAGGAAGACAAGGGGGATAAATGCGAGCGTGCCCATTGCCCAATGCCCAATGCCCATTGCCCAATGACGCCAGATGCTTCAAGTCGGCAGAGCCGACGGCAGGTGCTTCAAGCCGGGAAACCCGTCCAACGCACTGCCTCCCCAACGCACTGGCTCCCCCATGCCCAATATAGGAGAGTCTTATGGACGGCGATCGCTGCACAAAAAATGCCTGCACTGGTATCATCGAAGATGGTTACTGTAACGTCTGCGGATTGGCGGCGGTAAAATTTCAGCCGAGTAGCCAAAGACAAAGCGCAACTATTACAGCAAGAACTTCATCCGTCACCACGGGAACGGGTTCTTCTCCACTAACCAATCGTTCTAAAGGTTCGCGACGTACTAGTACAACCATCACTAGAAGTACCCGCAAGCACTTGGGCGCGGGGTTAATATCCGTACCCGAACTGCCTTCAACCGAGCCAGAAAAAGCCATCATCCCTAACCCGATGGTGCCGGAAAATAAACGCTTTTGCGCGAATTGTAATAACCCGCTGCGACGGGAAAAGGGATTTTGCAGCAAGTGCGGACAGAAGTATTCTTTTATTCCCAGCCTTCAGCCAGGTGATTTAGTTATTGGACAATATGAAGTTAAAGGAGCGATCGCTTATGGTGGTTTAGGTTGGATTTACTTAGGCTTTGATAAAATTCTATCTCGCTACGTAGTCCTCAAAGGATTGCTCAACACCGAAGACGCATCAAGTGCAGCCGTTGCCGTCGCTGAAAGACAATTTTTAGCAGCAGTGAAACACCCGAATATTGTGGGGATTTACAACTTCGTTAACCACGGTAACGAAGGTTTCATTATTATGGAATATGTCGGCGGCAAAACCCTGAGAGAAATTCGCAAGAGTCGCGGACCGCTACCAGTTGCAGAAGCGATCGCCTACATTCACCGCATCCTCAGTGCATTTGCTTATTTACATTCCCTAGGTTTAGTTTACTGCGACTTCAAGCCAGATAACATCATGATTGAAGGCGGCGATGTGAAGTTAATTGACTTAGGTGGTGTCCGCAGAATTGATGACCCTTATGGTGATATTTATGGCACAGTCGGCTACAGCGCTCCCGAAGCTGGCGAAGGACCGACCGCTGTATCAGATTTATTTACAGTTGGTAGAACCTTGGCAGTATTGCTGACTAATATTAAAGGTTTTAACAAGCAACATTTATATACCTTACCCAGTCCTGAAGAAGAACCAATATTTGCCGAACAAGAATCACTTTATCGCTTTTTAATAAAAGCCACCGCTGAAAATCCCGACGATCGCTTTCAATCGGCAGATGAAATGGCAGATCAACTGCTGGGTGTGCTGCGGGAAGTAGTAGCAATTAGCACTAAGATTCCGCGTCCATCTGCGAGTAACGTCTTTAGTGGAGATATGCTAGCGCTGGGTAACGGTAATGACTTTGAACCGATAAAAGTCGATTATCAGCAATTGCCCGTGCCAATGTTAGACTCAGAAGATTCTGGCTTTAATACAGTCGTAAATGCGAGTGCGATCGCCGATCCGGTGAAACGAGCAGCCAGTTTAAAAATAGCAGTTAAGCTATGTCCTAATTCTGCCGAAGCATTACTGCGATTGGCAAACAGCCTAATTGACACCTTTGAGTACGACGAGGCAGAGCATATTATAGCACAATTTGAGGCAAAAGATGCTTGGGACTGGCGAATTTTTTGGTATCGCGGGCGATCGCTAATGCGGCAAGGCAAATCTAAAGAAGCACAAGCAGCATTCGACCAAGTTTATTTTGACTTACCGGGGGAACTTGCGCCCAAATTGGCGTTAGCGCTTGCGGCAGAACAAGCAGAAAATTATCAACTAGCAATTAAGATGTATAACTTGGTATCTCGTACCGAGCCGGGTTATGTATCAGCGGCATTTGGGTTAGCTCGATGTCTTTGTGCTGTTGGCGATCGTAGCGGTGCGGTAGCAGCTTTAGAAAGAGTACCGCAAAGTTCAAATTTATTTACGCGATCGCGTGTGGAAATTGCCCGAACCCTAATTAATGGCGATCGTTCTACCCCCGGAACCAAAGAATTACAAGCTGCTTCCACCGCGATTGAAGCCCTCACTTTAGAAGGAATGGATCGCCATAAATTAACCAAACAACTTTTAGAAACAGCCTTAAATCTGCTTACCTCGAAGACAGTAAAAGCCGCTGACGACATGAAAATTTTAGGACAGCCATTTCAAGAAATACATTTAAGAAAAGGATTAGAAAAAGCCTTGCGTGACATGGCACACCTCGTAACCAAAGAAGAAAAAATTCGCTTAGTTGATGAAGCAAATCGCGTGCGTCCAAGGACTATTTTTTAAATATAGCAGTCCTAAATAAGAGCGTAAAAACCTCTCTTTATTCTTATCTCTGTGTTCTCTGTGCCTCTGCGGTTAGTTTAAACAATAATATTCACAACTCCTCCACGGATTGCTATAGCAAATATGACAAAGATGAAAACAATTATAGTCCCAACAAAAAAGTTGCAACTAATTGCTTGCACCTTGGAAATTGCCCAAGCAGAACTTAGTGATAAATCCAAATTTTCTGAACTACTGAATGCATCTGTACCCGATACTTGGCCCCCTGAATTTAACGACGATGAAACGATTTTATTTATTATAAATAAATTGCAAGAAGCTCCTGAGCAGTCAGGATGGTGGTCTTGGTACTTTTTGCTAAAAGATGTAGTTACAGCATCTATTCTTATTGGTAATGGTGGTTTCAAAGGTAAGCCAACATCTGATGGCATCGTCGAAATTGGCTATTCAATTTTACCAGAGTTTCAAAACTTGGGATACGCTACAGAAGCTATCCAAGCACTTGTATCTTGGGCATTTGCTCATCCAGAAGTTCAGCAAGTTATAGCAGAAACTCTGCCAGAACTCAAAGCTTCACAAAGGGTTTTGGAAAAAAGCCATTTTACATATGTTGGACAAGGTTCTGAAGAGGGAACAATTCGTTATCAGCTTTATCGTAATCGCCAAATGAACTTAGGAGCAGCAAATTAAACTTATGGAATGTCCAAACTGTGGAACGGTGGTACTGCTTAACGATAAATTTTGTGAAGAATGCGGTACATCCTTAACAACAGTGGGATGTGAAAAATGCGGTGCCGAACCAGAAGCAATTGATGACGAAGGATTCTGCTCAGTTTGTGGATTTCGTAAAGAAGTTCAGGAGCGACTTGAGATAATTATTGACTCGCGTCTAGCAGGAGTAAGCGATCGCGGACTCAGACACCACCGCAACGAAGATTACCTTGCCCTGCAAACCGTTAATTCTAACACTCATATCCTTATCGTTTGTGATGGAGTTTCCAGTTCTAGCAATCCTCATATAGCCGCTCAAACTGCCAGCGAAAGTGCTTCTACAGCATTAATCACCGCCATCAAACAAAAACAAAATCCCGAATCAGCCATCAAATCAGCCGTAGCTGCCGCCCTCTCCTCCCTATGTAATATTGCTAATACTAAAAGTATCAATTACGAACCACCATCAACCACCATTGTAGCCGCCGTTGTTCAACAGAACACCGCTACCATAGGTTGGCTCGGTGACAGCCGCGCTTATTGGATTTCAGACAACAATTCCCAACAATTAACCAAAGACGATTCCTGGCTCAGTGAAGTAGTAGCAGCCGGCGAAATGACACAAGCCCAAGCCAAACAATCTCCCCAAGCAAACGCCATTACCCGCTGGTTAGGCGCAGACATCATTGACGACGCCATCCCCTCCATCATCAACTTTACCATTCCCAGTTCCGGATATTTACTGCTGTGTAGCGACGGACTCTGGAACTACACAGAACAACCACAGCAACTCGCCAACCTCATACAATCCACATCACATACAAATGCCATCACCATCTCCCAATCACTAATCGAATTCGCCCGTCACAGCGGCGGACACGACAACATCACAGTTGCCCTCCTCTCCCTATAAACCAAACCCCTTCTCCTCTTCCCTCTCTGCGTCCTCCGCGCCTCTGTGAGTCCAGCCCCCGTCTTGGACGCCACTTGCTTTATGCCGGGAGACCCGTCCACCGCAGTGGCTCCGCTTTCCGTCACGATGGGGGACTGGCGAACCCGAAGGGCGGTTCGTTAAATCCAAACCAAACACCATGCCTAACCAATTCAAAGCCGAAGTCTTCCAAAACCAATTTTTACCCCAAGGTGCCAGAGAAGTTCACGCCATCATGACCGTCACCGTCCAAGCCGGTGACAGCGTAGCTACAACCCCCAACAACGGCAGACTATTCGGTATTATTTGCGACACATCCGGCTCAATGGGAGGTAAAAAGATTCACGCGGCAAGAGATGCGATGGTCAAAGTCGTAAATCTCCTGCCAGACGATGCCTACTTCTTCATCATCACAGGTGCTAGTAAAGCCAGCGTCATATGTCCAGTGTCAAAAGCTACACCAGATAAAAAAACGTGGGCGATCGCCGCCATCAAAGAGATTTATGCTAGCGGCGGTACACTCATGTCAACTTGGTTGAATGAAGCTTTAGAACAATTCAACAAAATGCCAAACGCCGTTCGTCAAGCATTACTACTCACAGACGGACAAAACGACGATTCAGACGAATTTAAACTCAATAAAATTCTCCAAGCTTGTGAAGGAGTCTTTCAATGTGATTGTCGAGGCGTCGGTACTGATTGGCGAGTTGCACAACTCCAAAAAATTGCTAATAAACTGCTGGGTACAACTGACATCATCCCCAACGCCGAGATGATTGAAGCTGACTTTCGAGCGATTTTAGAGAAAGCCATGAGCAAAGATGTCAGCGATGTCGCTATGCGCTTGTGGACTCCCCAAGGTGCAAAAATACTTTTTTGCAAACAAGTTAGTCCCGATATTGTAGACCTTACACATCGCGCCAAAATTGTCAAGACCCAAGTCGTAGATTATCCCACCGGCGCTTGGGGAAAACAAGAATCCCGTGATTACCACTTCTGCATCGAAGTTAATCCGGGCAACGTTGGTGATGAAATGTTAGCCGGTCGCGCAAGTTTAGTTTACACAAACAACGGTGTAGAAAGCAAAATTGTTGAGGCACGCATTCTGGCAACTTGGACTGACGACGATGCTAAATCGACCAAAATCGACAGACGAGTTGCCCACTACACCGGACAAGCAGAACTTGCCCAATCGATTCAGCAAGGATTAGAAGCGCGTGCCAAAGGTAATATTGAAATCGCCACCGCCAAGTTAGGCAAAGCAGTGAAACTTGCCCATGAATCTGGTAACGAAGCAACAGCTAAACTCTTAAAAACTGTAGTTGATATAGAAGATGCACCCACAGGAACAGTGCGATTAAAAAAAGCTGTTGCTAAAGAAGACGAAATGGCGTTGGAAACTCGTTCTACCAAAACTACCCGCATTCAAAAACCACAAAGTTAGTCAATAGTCAATAGTCAAATTTTCAAATAAAGGACAAATGACAAATGACAAATGACATCTCTACCTATAAATGTCTCAAAGGTCACGAATCAACCGAATCCGATTATTGTTCAGAGTGTGGGGTGAAAATTCTCGGTGTAGGTGAAGCGATCGCCTCACCTGTACCACAAAACATAACTCTCGAAACTTGCCCAGCTTGCAGCGTTCAGCGCGAACTTAACAGCGGCGACTTTTGCGAAATTTGCGGTTACAACTTCGTCACCCTAGTTCATGGGGAAGTGCCCATTGTTGAGGGGATGAGGGGACAGGGGGGACAGGGGGGACAGGGGGGACAGGGGGGACAAGGGGGACAAGGGGGACAAGGGGGACAAGGGAGACAAGAGGACAAAGGTGAATTTGCTTCGTTGTCTTCCCCCTCCTCCGTGTCTCCCCATCCCCCCCTCTCCCCCTCTCCCCCTCCCCCCATCCCCCTCACCTGGGAACTTGTTGTCACAATCGATCCATCCCTACGGCATCCAGAAAGCCCAGAAGCGCCAACAAATCAACAGGCTATTGCATTTCGCCTAAACAAGTCAAATAACCTCATCGGTCGTAATAGCCAAGCTAGAGGAATTGAACCAGAAATTGCTTTGGATTTTGACAATGCTGTTTCCCACCGTCACGCTTTGTTAAACCTTCAGTCAGACGGTTCTTTAACTCTGCGCGATATTAATTCTTCTAACGGGACTAAGCTTAACGGAGTGGAATTGAAGCCAATGGTGGATGCACCTCTACAAGATGGAGACGAATTTACTTTAGGACACTGGACTCGAATTGCTGTCAAAGTTATCCACCAATCTTTATAAGTTTCGTGGATTAAATAAAATGCAAAACTTTTATTTTGTCGGGTGCATTATTCATAACTACGAGACTCTTTTCTTTTGTAGGGTGCGTTATGCATAACGCAACGCCAGTTGCTACAACGTTCGTGACCTCACGAGCGGGTTCGCCACTTCGACGGGACCCAAACCGACACCGCGCCCGTGGACTCACCGCAACGCACTGGCTCCCCTACGGGACTCAAATTGCTGTCAAAGTTACCCACCAATCTTTATAAAGATAAAAAATATGAGTAAGATAATCTCAGCCTCAAGTAAAGCAATTAAAAAACTCAATACTCCACAACTGCTTCAAGGTGGCTTGTACTTAACTTGGGCTACAAGTTTACTAGTATTAGTTTCTACTATTAGCGGCATCCAAGGACAACGGCACGCTATTAACACAATCGGTAAAGATGCAACACCGAGTATTACTACTGCCCAACGTCTCAAAGATGCAGCAGCGGGTATGGATGCCTACATTGCTAAAGAACTGCTATTACCATCTGGACAAAACCAAGATGCTGTTAAGGGTTACGAGGAGCGATACGAGAAACTAACTCAAAGACTGGTTGCTGCTGCGGAAAGTATCAGCTACGGAGATAAAGAGCGAAAACCTATCGAAACTTTGCAACTAGAATTAGGTAACTACATCGCCAAGATTCAGCAGGCGCGTGATTTTCACGAACGCGGTGATACTAATAATATGCTGGTTGCTTATCGAAGTGCTGCGGAAATTATGGATGAGAAATTATTACCAGCAACCGACGCACTGGATAAGGTGAATGTAGACGCTTTAAATGTTACATACAATAAGGAAAAATTTGACTCTGGGAAATCGCTATTTTTTATAGTGATTTCTGGTGTTGCACTAATCAGCGTATTAGTAGGGTTACAAATATTTCTCAGTCAGAGGACTCGTCGCACCTTCAATCCTATGCTGTTGGCAGCGAGTGCGATCGCTATTGCTTTTTTAAATTACACAACAGGTGCGTTTCTTTCTGCTTCCCAAAATCTCAGAATTGCTAAAGAAGATGCTTTCACTTCTATGCACGCATTGCGACAAGCCCGCGCTTTAGGTTACATCGCCAATGCCGCTCAAAGTCGCTATTTGTTTGATTCGGCTTTTGCTTTGAATCACGAACAGGCTTTTTTTAATACTATAGCTAAAATTGCCAAACCGCCTGATGGTGACACTTTTGAAACAGTCGCAGCATCAGCATCAGCATCAGGCTACAAACCGAATAATTTCACAGGCTTGTTAGCTGACCAACTAAAAAATATTACCTTTGCTGGCGAACGAGAAGCAACAGTAAAAAACTTGACAACTTTAGGCGCTTATGTTGCTATTGATAAACAGATTCGCCAACTCGAACGCAGTGGAAAACATACTGAAGCGATCGCACTTTGTTTAGGTAGTCAACCAGGACAATCTAATTGGGCATTTGATGAATTCAGATTGAAAGCTAATCAAAAAACTTTTGATATTAACCAAGCAGCCTTCGACAAAGCAATTAAGCAAGGCTTTAAAGATGTGGATGGTTTTGAGTTTACCACCCCAGTAGCGCTGAGTGCGATCGCTCTTTTAACTTTATTTGGATTGCTCCCACGCTTGAAAGAGTATGCTTAATACCAAATATATAATTCATTAGTTGTAATTCCAATTGTTCACCCTATCTGGTGATGTCGCTCAAAACTGCTGAACGATATCTTAAAAGTACCAGGAGTGATTGAACTCTGGAGAATGCAATTATGAAAAAAATTATTTCCGCTAGTTTAGTAGTTTTGGCTGCTACTACTGGTTTTTTACTCAACAATCAGCCTGTTCAAGCTCATCGACGTTACAATTATGGTGGGTATCCCTACTACCATCGCTATCGTTATCGTATAGAGCCAATAAGATACTGCTTTCCTACAACTCAATGGCTGGTTGACGAAGACCCCGCTTATCACCCTCAAGCTTACTCCGACGGCTACCGCCAAGGACAGACGAGCGCTAAAAAAGGTCAAAAGTACAAACCGCGTACTGCTGGGGGCGAATTTGCTCGCGGTTTCGATGATGGTTATTACGGAAAGCAATTTGCCGGTCAAAAAAACATTGTTCCAAACGTTATTAAACCATACACTACAACAGAATGTAGTTTGTATTGATTTCGTAGTGAGGACTGAAGTCCTCTCATATAAGAACTGAAGTCCTTACTACGATATTAAATTGAAATATCTGGAGTTTTGTTAACCTGTGCTTTCTTCTCAATTACCGACAATTAACGCTCTAAAACAACCTACCAGTTCTGCTTGGGTAGAACAAGCGATCGCTAATTTAGATATTATTCTTCTTGACCACTCCCACTGCGAACGCAAAGCAGCGGGTGTCGCTTTAAATATGATGTTTCGCTATCCTTCCAATACCAAAATGGTACGGGAATTAACTGCGATCGCTCGTGAAGAATTAGAACATTTTGAGCTAGTTAATCAATGGCTTGAACGTCGAAATATCCCCCTTGCCCCATTATCACCACCTCCCTACGGTGCGGGTTTAAAAGCACAAGTTCGTCCCCAAGAACCAGAACGATTTTTAGATTCTTTATTAGTTACCGGTTTAATTGAAGCCCGCAGTCACGAACGCTTGGGATTATTAGCTACCCATTGTCCAGAACCAGAATTAGCTAAATTTTATCGCGGTTTGATGGCATCCGAAGCGCGGCACTTCGGTACGTATTGGGTTTTAGCTGATACTTACTTTGATCGGTAAATTGTCAGGCAGCGGTTGGATGAATTAGCAATTGCCGAAAGTGAATTACTATCAACTTTGCACCCAGAACCAAGAATTCATAGTTAATCGTAGTAAGCACTGAAGTGCTTAAAATAGGCGTTTTAATGCGTACTAAGTAGGTTGGCGTTAAAAATTGTCGTTATGACAAGGCAGCTATGCTGAGGGCAGAAGGCAGAAGGGAAGAGGTTTTTGGACAATTTTACTTTTCGTTACATACTTCGGTTTTTTTGTGCCTTTCTACTTAGAAACTTTTATATTGTATTTAAGCGAGATTTGGGCAAACGGTAGTTAGTATGTCCAAATCATGTATAGTACATATGTACAATGCATAAGTCCTAAATATGACCCTCCAGTTCACATATGTAAGACTGCTAGTCTCCAATTTCGAGGCTTGCTTTGTTTTTTATCGAGATATCATGGGATTTGATATCGCTTGGGGCGATGAAAATGGTGCGTATGCTGAGTTTAAAACCGGAGATACCAAGCTTGCTTTATAAGAGGTATGCTGAAAACCCCTTGGCTTTAGCCAGGGGATGAAAGCTACGATGCAGGGTTAACCAAGCGCCGTGATATTTTCTTTTAGTGGTTCCGGCAAAGTATCAAGCAAGTCTTCAA
>JAESGF010000310.1_pt1 | contig 16101 bp, 15 predicted proteins | sample 9269621 | NCBI WGS metagenome assembly JAESGF01 (sample SAMN14515066, study PRJNA621663) | algae metagenome | isolation source: Tolypothrix carrinoi HA7290-LM1 and co-occurring heterotrophs from dry rock... | place: USA: Makauwahi cave, Kauai, Hawaii | collected 2011-01-06
TCCCGGAATCTACTTGATTCATTTCTATCAACAATTCTAAAAAGGGCTGATTTCAGAAATACTTGTTTCTAGTACTAAATTACTACTAATTGGCGATCGCAATGTGCCAGTTGCGTAAGTCCTGTTTATAAGTGAAGAACGAGTAAACCTACACCACGTAGATGGGAATCATGACAACTGGAAGAGTAAAAATCTAACAGCAATACATGAATCCTGTCACGATTATACCCACATGAGTAAAAGGGTTATCCCTTAAGAATATCGGGAGCCGTGTGCAGCAAAAGTTGCACGCACGGTTCTAACAGAGAGGGACGGGGAATAATATCCCCTCTCGACTCTAACTGGTAAGAAATCACTGTTTTGCCAAGTCTATTAATGATGTAGCTTGGACTCTATTTCGTCGTTGGTTAGAATATTTTGCTGGTAAGTTCAACACTCAGGTTGTAGCTGTCAATCCTCGAATGACATCTCAAAAATGTTCGGACTGCGGTGCAATTGTGAAAAAATCTCTTTCAACTCGTACCCATAACTGTAGTTGTGGATGTAAATTGCAAAGGGATGTAAACGCAGCCATAAATATTCTGAATCTTGGAAAACAAGCTAGGTTGGGACACAGCCGAAGTAACGCTACAGGACTAGTGACCTCTGCTCTAGTTGGTGAGAGCCTGCTTGAGCAAGTAACTAGGATGAGTGTAGAATCCCCTGGTTTTCTGAACAAATGAGCGATAGCGAAATTTGTTCAACCAGGGGAGTGTCAATGAGACTGATATGGTTAAGTCGGTTCCAGACAAAGTGAAAGAGCGCATTGTGTCAGAGATTCCTTTTTGTCGCTTCGGTAAGCCTGAGGAGGTTGCCTGGGCAGTGGCTTTCCTGCTGTCGCCCATAGCCAGCAGCTACGTGACGGGTGAGGTTCTCCGAGTCAATGGTGCCCATCACACTCTTAGTTGATAACGGCAAGGCGAATGTTGAAACACTACGGGGAGCGAACTGTGAAAACTGCGGTTGAAGAGCAGGGAATAAATGTAAACGGTTTAACCACCCGCTACTTTACGGCGGGCGATTATGACCCACCGTTAGTGTTGTTACATGGAGATGCTGACAGCGCTGTTGATTGGTCTTGGGTGATGCCCACGCTGGCTAATCATCACCGCGTCTTGGCATTGGACTTTCCAGGTTTCGGCGATGCTGCTAAACCCAACCGGGAATACTCGGTGGAATTTCTAACGCAGTTCGTGGCTGATTTTCTCAACGCCTTAGGAATCGAGCGGGCGATACTGGTCGGCAACTCGCTAGGTGGTCTGGTTGCCCTGCGCTTTGCACTGTCACATTCAGAGAAGGTGGCTGCTTTGGTGCTGGTAGACAGTTCGGGGCTTGGTCAGGTGGTCAACCCTATCCTGTCCCTTTTGACCATGCCGTTGTACGGAGAAGCTGCAATTAGTATGTGCAAAGTGCCTCCTAGCAACAAGCTGCGAGCTAGGGCACGGGCATCGCTGTTTTTCGCTCATCCCTCCCAGGTTCCCGAAGTGTGGATAGCAGAGCAGGAGAGAATGTCGCTTCTTCCCGGCTTTCTTGAAGCCACCCTGTCCTCCCTGCGTGACCAGCTTAATGTGTTTGGACAGCGCCAGGTGCTGCTTGACTCTTTAGGGCAGTTGCAGATGCCAACCCTTGTTGTCTGGGGTACTGAGGACTTGATTTTCCCAAAAGAACAGGCTCAAGATGCGGTCAGCCGTTTACAGAAAGGACAACTCGCTTTGATACCCGACTGCGGTCACATACCCCACATTGAGCGTCCCGAACAGTTTACCGCCGCGTTAAACGACTTTTTAGCTGGAATTGACCATTAAAGGAGAAAAATTAATGCAACTGAAACCAATAAATCAACAGGTCGTTGCAGTCGTAGGCGCTTCCAGCGGCATTGGACGTGAGGCAGCCCTTCAGTTTGCTCGTCGTGGAGCGAAGGTGGTTGTTTCTGCTCGCAGTGAGCCAGGGCTAAATTCTTTGGTGGATGAGATTCATGCGGATGGCGGTGAAGCAACCGCTATCGTCGCCGATGTAAGCGTATTTGAGCAAGTCAAGGCGATCGCAGACAAAGCCGTGGAGGTGTACGGGCGACTTGATACCTGGGTGCATTGTCCCGCTATTGTCGTCTTTGCTACTTTTGAGAACACAACACCAGAAGAGTTTCAGCGTGTAATTGATGTTAGTTTGATGGGGCAGGTATACGGTGCTATGGTGGCGCTACCCCATCTCAAACGTGAAGGGCGGGGGGCGCTGATCCAGCTTTCTTCCGTCTTGGGCAGGCGAAGTGTTCCGCTCCAAAGTTCCTACTGTGCGGCAAAGCACGGTATGGAAGGTTTTCTCGAAGCTTTGCGCGTCGAGTTGCAACATGAGAAAGTACCCATCAGTGTGACGAGTGTGAAACCCGCTGCAATCAACACTCCCTTCTACAACAAATGTCGCACAAAGATAGGCGTAAAACCGGTAGGATTGCCGCCCTTGTATAAACCCAGCCTTGTCGCCGATGCCATCCTCTACGCTGCCGAACATCCCACCCGCGACATGATGGTTGGGGATGCAGCTAGGATGATAGATTTGCTACAACGGCTCTCGCCATCACTCGTGGATTCTTTGTTGCAGGTCATTGGCTTTCCGTTCCAGCGCACTAATGAGCCGAAGTCTGAAGACGCGCCAAACAATCTTTACGAACCTGTTCCTGAATACGACAGAGTTGAGGGTGACTTTGGCAACCTGGTAATACCAAGCATTTCTGACTTGCTGGATAAGAATCCGCCGCTCAAGTGGGGTGCGATCGCTGCTACAGCGGCGTTAGCGTTGCTGGCGGTACAAGCGTTTCAAAACAAAGGCAATATTTAGGTAACTTTAAATTGTCTGTTGCATTCCTACGCTATCGCCTGACTTCGAGGGCCATCTCACACTAAGAATAGTACAATCAGATTCAGCGACCCAAGTATGCGCTACACCTGCACACCAAAGAACGTAATCGCCCTCACGCGATAGTACAATTTCTCTATCCTCAAACTTCAGGCAAAACCTCCCATTGATGAGGATGGAAAGTGTCGCAGCTTGGTGATTGACTGCCCACTCAGTTCTGCTGTCACCTTTTTTGTGAACACCCCATTTCACTTCTAGGTCTTGCGTGGAACGCGGATCGTCAAGAGGGCTGATAAAGTGACCAAGGAACCATCCTCCACGATTTACGCCTTCTTCGGCATTTCCAAAAACAACTTTAGTCATTTGTCAATAGTCAATAGTTTTATTCCCCATTCCCCAATGTTGTAACCGGCACTAAAATTCGTCCGTTGTTACCTGCATGGTTGTATTGTTCAAGGATATTCGTTGCGATCGCTTTCCCCTCACCTGCTGCAACCAAAGCTACACAAGCACCACCAAAACCTGCACCCGTTAGCCTAGCACCAAACACTCCCGGAGTTTTCTGTAACATCCCTACCAGCGTATCAAGTGCAGGTACTGAAACTTCGTAATCATCCCGCAAGCTAGCGTGGGAAGCGTTCATCAATTCCCCAAAGCGCGAAGATGATACTTCCTGCACAGCTTCCAAAACGCGATTATTTTCTGTTACTACGTGACGGGCGCGACGTCGTAGCGGTTCTGGTAACTCTTCCACCGCACCAGCATCAGTAATATCTCGTAGCGCCTTTACATTCAGCAACTGCGCCGCTGACTCACACTCAGCACGACGCTGGTTGTATCCACTACCCGCCAGCGTGCGAGGTACGCCGCTATCTATCACCACAATCTCTGCCCCATCTGGCAAAGGCAGTACACGCCGTTCTAAAGTACGGGTATCTAAAAACAAGATATGCTCAGTGTCAGCCAAACTGGAAGCCATCTGATCCATAATGCCGCATTGCACACCAGCGTAGCGAATTTCCGCTTGCTGTGCTAGTTGGGCAATTTCCACATCATCAATGGAGAGATTGAGAAGTTGACGCAATGCCCGCAGTATAGCAACTTCCAAAGCTGCACTGCTAGACAAACCCGAACCCATTGGAACGGAAGATTTGACGTACAAATTCAGCGGGGGTATTGTGTTTCCTGCTGATTTCAAAACCTCGATACAGCCAAAGATGTAACTTGCGAATCCAGAGGGTGTATTATTGTTTTCGGAAATGCTAACTTTTTCGTCTAAATCTTCAGAATAAAAATGGTGCTGTCCATCAGTACTAAAACTAACTTGTACCGTTGTGGATTGGGGAATCGCTGTTGGAAGAACGAAGCCATCGTTATAGTCGGTATGTTCACCAAGTAGGTTTACCCTTCCTGGTGCGCTGGCTTGGTTTTGTGGTGATTTATTGAATACTTTTTGGAAGTTCATAATACTTTTTTAATAGCAAAAATATTAAATCTTGCACCTGTGACCATAGATTGAACTTGATAAAAAAACGCAGAGTCACGCTGAGTCAAGCGCAAAGTAACACAAAGGATAAATTATAATGGTAACTGCCTTAACATGAGGTGTACCTCTGCGTTTAAACATAAAAATTCACCGTTACTACTTTTTTTTCATTTGTGTTTTAACTCTCCAAAACCAGCGATCGCAATCTTCCTTCTACCTCCACGCTGGGAAAACTTGGATCAAAAGTCATATTTTCCAACTTTCCATCACCAAGAATCACAAAAGTATCTTCAATCTTTGCCCCTGGTAAACTGGGATTCCAAGCTACAGCCATGTTTTCTGCTAAAGTATCTTTTGTGAATGGATTTGCGACAACTTCCCGCGCTAAATATCCGGTAGTTCCTCCTTGGTGATGTTCTTTAATGGCATTGGGAAATCCGTGTTGTTCGTAAGCAACCGCCAAGGCGTGATAAACTTCGTCTAGAGTAGTTCCTCTTTTGCACATGTTCAGCGCTTGAGCTTCAATTTCGCGGACATGACGGTGTAAATCAGCGCGTTCATCCGAAAGCGCACCAAAACAGACAAATCGTGTCAAATTCGCATACAAACCGTATCCCCTAGCGCAAAACACCATCATTGCTTGCCGTCCAATCTGTTCGCCAGTGGGTGTAGCATGACGGTATAGCGGTAAACGTCTCTCACCGGCTACCAAGGTCAGCGCTGGATGCAAACCAGAAGCCCACAAAGCCTCTGCACCCGCACCCGCTAACTGATATTCTGTCCAGGTAGGCTTGGCAGCTTTGAGTACCTCTGTCATCGCAACGCTAGCTTTTTGCCCTACTTGGCGATATCGCTCAAGTTCACTTGACATCATTACTCTTTTATGCTGTTGTAAAGATGGGGGTAATGGCTTTTCTATTTGAGTGATGGGATGGTCGCTTAAAATTTCCCCCCCAGCCGTAACATCACGGACAAAAGACTCACGGGCATCAGCATCAGCCCAACGGTTGACGTGCAACTTGAAATTAACTGGCAATTCTTCATCCACAAGACGCTGCGCCTCAATTTCATCCGTCAATACCCAAGCATCTTCTGCCGTTACCAGCACTTCTGCTACCCCAGTTTCAGCGGTAAGCAGCACGGTGTTAGAAGCACCAGCAGTCACCCAAGCAAACCAGTCTGTACCGCGTAATCGTACACCTTGCGCCTCCTGAACGCTGAGGGTTTGGCGAATTAATTCCAACTTGATAGAAACTTCTTCATTCATAGAAAATTCATATTAAAACAAACTTACGGTTATCGTATTATGTAGGTCAGGCATCTTGCCTGACTGAGTATAAGTAGTGTTACGGAGCGCGACGTTAAAAGCCGTGCTTCGTAACACTACCCCCCTCTAATCGTTAATTCCTAAGAAAAACCTCCTTAGCTTTCAGTAAGGTTGTATTCGCTCTTCTGTATCGCTTGCACGCTTTGGGGTTGAACAGGGTGTAAGGGGGTAGGGTGTGGGGTGTAGGGTTCGGTTAGATGGGGATTCAAACCCCAACGCGCCCGAAGACACCGTAAAAGACGGTGGGGTTTTAGACCCCATTGCTCCTGGGGCGGGGTCTTCCAATCTTCAAGGTATTCCCCACACCCCACACCCCACACCCCACACCCCACACCCAGGAGCGAAGCGATAAAGTTATCACAACCGGACTGGCGTTTGGAGATTCACCACGACTGCTTGCAACTCCTTCGCCTTCTCCTCTGGAAGCGCATCATTCGCAAACATTCCCGCTGCAAGTTCAGTTCCCGCCAAATACTTCAGCCTTTCGCTTGTCCGATATGGTGGGTAAAACTGAGCGTGTAAATGCGCTTCCGGATGCGCTTGTCCGTCAGTTGGTGCACCGAACCAAGCCATCAGATAAGGAAACGGGCGATTCCACAAACCGTCATACTTGAGAGTGACAGTTTTTAAGGCTTTGGCAAGTCCCTGACGTTGTACGTTCGTAAGTTCCATGAACGTGGGAACAGGCTTAATTGGCGCAATCCAAACTTCATAGGGGTAACGAGCGCATACCGGGACGAATGCGATCGCATACTCATCTTGATAAAGAATCCGCTGATTGTCAGCAATCTCCTTTTGAATCAAATCTTCTAGCAAACCCCGCTGATGTTGCTGGTAAAATTGCCGCTGTTGCTCCAACATCCGTGCTGGATGTGGCGGTATAAAAGGATAAGCGTAGATTTGCCCGTGGGGATGGTGCAAAGTAACACCTACTTCTACGCCTTTGTTTTCAAAGGGTAGTACGTACTGAATTTGCGGATTTTCTCCCAAGACGCGAGTGCGATCGCCCCACACTTGCAACAGCAAATCTAGATGATCCAGTGACAAAGAACTCAGAAAGGCGTTGGGGTCTTGCGTAAAAACCACTACCTCACAGGCTCCGTTGGCAGGCATAGTTTCCACAATGCTGGCTGGCGGTTCGCGTGCAGTCACCGCCATTGACGCAAAGCGGTTATCGAACACTGCCACGTCATACTTACCTTGAGGTAGTTCCGTAGGAAACTCAGGATTGGTCGTGGGTGCTAGCGGGTTATACTCTGGAGGCGGCATGAAAGTCCGCCCCTGACGATGACTCGCATAAGCCACCCATTCACCGCGTAACGGATGCCAGCGCAGGTGGGGATTTGCCCGCACTGGCTCGTTACTGGGGCTAGTGGCTATGATATTATCCGAAATTGGGTATCGACTGTATAATGTCAGTTGACGTCCATCTGGCTTTAACAGCTTGTGGGAGTACATAAACCTCCTGAAAGGGTTGCAGCGCGAATCGCCTCAATGGGGAATTTCGGCGTGCGATCGCTATACAACAATCCGTTTGCTTCTTGAAAGGTATCCGTGAACTGCGTATAACAAAAGCCGCTGAATATCTCAATACTATTGATACTTTCCAGCAAGGCAGTATATTTCATTTGTAGCTCGGAGATATTCCAGCAGCGCTCATATCCCCAAACTTTGTTAGCATCGGGGTTAGTCTCAGGAGCATAGGCAATACCGCCAAACTCGGTCAGCATTATTGGCTGTCCTTGATGAGGATAGTTGTCTAAGGTCAAGATACGCCCTCCGGGACGCTTGTGATCGAATAAATCTGATAGCTTGACTTCCGGTCCATAGCGAGCAGTCAAGTGAGAAGGATTCGTGTCATAATCATGCAGAGCGAGAATGTCAGTATCTGTACTTTCCCAGCCATCGTTACCAATTACTGGGCGAGTCGGATCTAGCGTCTTTGTCAAGTGAAACATTGCTAAAACGTAGTTCCGGTGAGCTTGGGTTTCGACCAGATTCGGAACTCCCCAAGATTCGTTAAACGGCACCCAAGCCACGATACACGGGTGGTTGACGTCACGTTTGATGACTTCAGTCCACTCTTTGGTGGTGCGCTCAACTGCTTTAGGCGAGAAGCGATAGGCACTGGGCATCTCCTCCCATACTAACAGCCCTAACACGTCTGCCCAATATAAAAAGCGGGGGTCTTCAATTTTTTGGTGCTTGCGGACACCGTTGAAACCCATTGCTTTGGCGAGTTCTACATCTCGTCGCAACGCTTCATCATCGGGTGCGGTCATGAGGCTATCATGCCAGTAGCCTTGATCGAGAACCAAGCGCAAATAGTAGGGACGACCGTTAAGCATAAAGCGATCGCGCTGGATGCTCACAGTTCGCAGTGCTGTATAAGTTTTAACTTCATCCAGTAGTTCGCCTTTATACCACAATTCTATATCAGCATCAATCAGGGTTGGCTTTTCCGGACTCCACAGCAATTCGTTGCGGTAGTCGTCTATACCTGGATCGGAAAGGGTGATACGGCGACTAACTTCGCCGTTGAATACTTCATAAGTATCGTTCGCCAGCAGGCGATCGCCAACGCTCAATTTTACCTTTATTTGTATCCCCGAAGCTGGAGCATCACCCGCTAGAGCCGCGTAACAACCAATTTCCCACCGCTCGAAGTCGGGAGTCCAGCGGATGTGATCTATATAAGTCGCACCTACACGTTCAACCCAGACTGTCTGCCAAATACCGCTGGTGCGAGGATACCAAATACTGTGCGGTTCAAGTTGCCAATCCTGCTTTCCTCTAGGTTTGGCGAGGTCATAAGGGTCATCCTGCGCCCAGACTGTTACTTTTGTTATACCGCTGTCATTCAAGACATGGGTAATATCGAGGGTGAAATTGGTATGTCCACCTTCATGTTCAGCTATGTATTGACCGTTAACCCAGACACGAGCGCGATAGTCTACAGCACCGAAGTGCAGCAATAACCTACCCTCGCTGGGTGGCGTTTCAAATTCCCGCTCGTACCAGCAATTTGGGTGAAATCCTGTGTCCCCAATACCACTTTTGGTAGATTCGGGAGCAAAGGGAACTTCTATATAATCTGTCCACTGACTAATGTCGCTGGGTTGAATGCATTTGCCTTCGTCATCAAATGCGAACTTCCACAGACCGTTTAGATTTTGCCAATGCGATCGCCGCAACTGCGGACGCGGGTATGCCGTTTCTCTCAAACCGAAATTCGTCTGATTATCGGCATTAGAGGTTAGTCCGACCTCAAGATTGTCTAACTTCAACTTCATCGAAATCTCTTCTCAACTCTACTACAGAATGAATTTTGGAAAATTCGCCTTTTTTTCAAGGTTTACAAATATTGCCCGTATTAACTCAAACCACACTATCCCGTGGCAGTAAATGTCGTCGGGATGGAGGGCATGGGTTAATGAGCGCGATCGCGCACTTGCCCTTTGATTGGGGGTGTCACGCGGTATTAACTTTTGGCTCGTGACATTATGGCACAACTTTGGGAAATGCGATCGCTATGAGTGGGGGAAAAAATCAGAATAAATTTTTGTTGCCTGACATCAGCAAACTGCCCCCATATCAACTATTTTAAAGGCGGATTTGTTTAGCCAATTTTTTTTCCGGCGAAAAATATCGATGAAGGTAGGGGGTAGGGAGGTAGGGGGTAGGTGGGGAACCCCCATAAAGACCCCGTCCTTAAGGACGGGGACTCATTTGAGGGGTTTCAAGCGCGTGTACCCTACTATCCCTTATCCTCAAGAAGAAAAGCCAAGTTCAGACGACTTACAAGCGTTAAAGCAGCAAATTCACGAAAAAATCAAGTTTATTGAAAATAGCCCAGATAATTGGCAAAACTTATTGCTGTTAATGCTGATTTTAGAAAAGTTCGGTTCCTTTATCAGCTTTGGGGAAGCGGATGTAGCGTTGGTAGATAAAGCGAGAACTACCGCTGCGGTTGCGAGTGCGATAGCGCAAGCGTTGACTTGTCAGTTCGCAAATAATCCCGACGCAACTAAACTTAGTATCGTTGCGGGTGACTTATCGGGAATTCAGAAATTTATCTACACGATATCTTCCGATGGTGCGTTAAAATCCCTTCGCGCACGCAGTTTTTATCGTCGCTTCGCTCCTGGGTGTGGGGGAGCCACTGCGGTGGACGGGTTTCCACAGCAGTAAGGAGCCAGCCGCGTGGGCGGGTCTCCCGACTTGAGCGGACTGGCGTCAAGTGGCGTTGTGGGGTGTGGGGTGTGGGGAAAACTTTCATGTTTTGTACATCCCACACCCAGGAGCAATTGGGTTTAAAACCCCACCGTCGCAATAAGTGTCTCCAATTGGTTAGGTGCTGCACCGATCCAATTGACCCCTACACCCACTCAGCCACCCCCAACAAGAGCTGTTCAACTAGAATTGGTGACGCAGGAAGTTGTTGTGCGACTACTTAGCAAATTAAAGCTTCCCCGCACCAATGTTATATATGCGGGTGGTGGAAACATCTATATATTGGCACCAGGTACTGACGCAACAAAAGATATTATAAAACAAGTTCGGATACAGTTTAACCAATGGTTGCGAAAATAATTTCAAGGACAAGTTTACCTTGCACTCGACAGTTCAAAACCGTTTACCATTGCAGATATTGCCAGCGAAGGTAAATTTGCACAACATTGCTTATACTGGACAAAACCCGGATATAACACTTTCGGGTGGAGTCAGTATTAATGATGCAAAATTTCCGCTTTACCAAGCAGCAGAAGAATAGGGAGACGCTGAAGAGATTGCCAAAGGTAATGGACGAGATAGTTTGTGTTTATTCGGTCAAGTATTTAAGTGGGATGAATGGTTAGGTATTGATAATATTGAAAAAATTAATTCAGATACTCAAGAGTATTTAAAGGAAGAAGCCAAGCCGAATTTGTTAGGGATAATGCCTTTTGTTGAACGTTTAGAATCACAGCAAATTAAACTAAACTATTCACGTAACTTTGTGCGTAACTTGCTAGCAACAGCGCTTCAAGAACAAGCTTTGAAAAACTTTGTTTGGTGAGGAAGCTAAGAAATCAGAGGAGGCAAAAGGAACTCGCTATTATTTACATCTCCCAAAAATCGCTTATACTCTAGCTAGATTGCCGAGAGAGGTACTAAAAGATGATTTTCGTCAATCATTGAAAAATCCTTATAACGCTCTTTACTTTTGAGCGATCGCACTCGCTATTAAGGAAGACGATGCGCTTGGGGGACATGGTTCACGCGGTTACGGTTCCGTACTATTCGGTGAATTTCCAATTTACAATAGCGCAACTTTGCACCCCGGTCAACAAATTACCAACACCCCACCCGGTCAATCTGGGTTACAAGAAATTGCACCCATCGCCAACACGCAAGCATTATTAGAAAACTTTGCACGTCTGCGTGACGACATTCAACGACGACTTGCACCAGGGGGTTAATTATGACAACTTGGAAGCTGGTTAAACTCAACTTTGGGCGATCGCCTGTTCACTTTGGCGAGTTGGGTATTGGTATGGAAGAGTCGAAAGAACGGGTGCGTTCGGATACATTATTTAGTGCTTGGGTGAGTGCCTATGCGCGGTTATTTGGTAAAGAAGCAGTCGAAGCACTGTTACAGGAGTTTCAGCAAAATACATCCGTGCGGATGAGTTCGACCTTCATCTATCGAGAAGTTAATAAGCAAACAATTTTTTACCTGCCACGTCCTCTAAAATTCCCGATTAACAAACAAGGACAACGATTTGGCATTTTTCAAAACATACAAAGGACTAAACTACCTACCCCTAGAAATTTGGCAGCGATGGTATCAAACAGAAGGATTTAGTACAATCGATGTCACCCCTAGCAAATTCGGAAGACACAAAATTTACCGCAGTGGTATCAGCTTCAGCTTACCAATTAAAATCCAAATTTAAAAACCCTTCTTCTTCCTTGTCTGTTGCGGTTCAATCTTTCTTGCAAATCCCAAATCCAAAATGCTTGCTTCTCCCGTCCTTAAAAAACCAGACACCGACGAGTCAAAACGGATACGCCTTGAAAGTCCGATTTTGCATATTGGTTTGTCTGTATCTCGCTTAAAGCCGTTTGAGTACGTACAGACCACCAATAAAGTATACCGGCTCAACCAAGAAGCGATCGCCAAAGCCTTCAAAAAGCAGGGAGGGCGATTTTTAGACGACTATATCCAAGCAATAAATGACCGTCAGGACATCACAAACTTGCTAAAACAAGCATTTGGTGATGAATGGTGGAACATTGTTGATACAGATGGCGCAGAAATGGTGCGGAATGTTCACACTGAATTTACCCTGACTTTAGACACAGAAATGTTGACTTGGTTTAAGCATAAACAAGCAATGCAACTACCATTTTCAACTCTCGATGAACTGATAAAAATCTGTCAAGAATTCGCTCAATATCAATGGGATTATGAACATGACTATTGGAACGATATTCAAAATAATCCTCGCGCATCTGGCAGAAATTTAGATTTTAATTATATCCGCGAATTTTACGAACCAGAAAAAAGTCCTTACGCTTTACGTCTAGGCTGGGGTAGCAAAATGACTAAAACAACTGTAGATTTACTTTTTGATAGCGAATTCTTTACATATAGCACCGAGAGCGTATATTTCTCTTTCTCAACTAAGTCCACTATCGGTAAAAATGCCCAATAAAGTGAGAAAACTTTTCCGTGAAGAAGCGTTAGAACGCTTGAACTCTCCAGAACAGCTTGACCGACTGATGCAGGTAGTCAGCCGTCAAGCCTGGGTGCCCTTGGTTTCTATGGGCTTAGTGGTAGCTGTAGCTGGCATCTGGAGTGTAGTTGGGCGAATTCCCCTCACCGTCACAGGTTCTGGCGTGTTGATTCGACCTCGTAATGTGGTACAATTTCAAGCACTTGGTGGTGGTCAATTGTTAACCCTAAACATCAAGCCAGGAGATGTAGTTAGGCAAGGTCAAGTACTTGCTACAATCGATCAATCTAATATTAAGCAACAACTACAACAAGAAAACGCAAAATTTATCCAACTGCAAGAGCAGAACCAAGACACAGATAGACTGCAAAAGCAACAAATAGTCCTAGAACAAAAAATTCTCTCTCAGCAGCAAAAAGACCTTGAAGAAAGCCTGCGTCGAGAATCAGTAGCACCAACGCTATACTCAGAAACGCTTGCTGCGTTAGAGCAAAAACGACAAAGCCTCGAGCAAAGCTTGTCAAGAGAAAAAGTCGAGCCAGTGTTGTACAAACAAACTCTCCTTGCACTAGCAGAAAAACGCAAAAGTCTCCTAGAGCGCTCATCAAAAATTAGCTCATTACTGCAAACTTTGCAACAAAGAGTTGAAACTCGTCGTAGTCTCTTTCAACAGAAAGTGATTAGTCAGGATGTACTGCTGCAAGCCCAGCAGGACTTGTTGAACCAAGAGACGCAACTGGGGGATATTCAAACACAACTCAAAGACCTTGATGTTCAAAAAACGTCGAGCGAACGGGAATATCTACAAAATCTTAATAGAATTGATGATATCAAAAACAACATTCAAGAAATTAAAGTTCAAAAAACCAATGCAGACCGGGAATACCTGCAAAATCTGAATAAACTTGACGACATCAAAACCAAAATTAAAGATATTGAAGCCCAAAAAACCAAACTAGTTCAACAAGACTTAGAAAAATCAATAGGGAAATTAAATCAAATTCAGGAAGTAAGACGCAAGATTGCTTCCTTAAAACTGCAATTAACTCAGTCTGGACTAATTATCAGCAAATATGATGGTCGCGTCTTGTCAGTTGGTGTCCTCCCCGGTCAAATTGTCAGCGCAGGTACCCGGATTGGGACGATTGAAGCTGAAGACCCCAACACCAAACTGTCCAGTCTTGTTTACTTTGCTGATAAGGATGGCAAGCTTCTAAAACCTGGCATGACTGTACAGGTAACACCCAGCGTTGTCAAGCGCGATCGCTTCGGTGGAATTGTTGGGGTAGTAACGAACATTTCTCCCTTTCCCGTGACAACTCAAGATATTACAGCGCAAGTGGGTAACGAAGACTTAGCTAAAAGCCTTGCAAATAGTAACGCGGCTCGTGTGCAAGTTTTTGTCCAACTGGAAAAAGACTCAACCACTGTCAGTGGTTACAAATGGTCTTCCTCTTCTGGACCTGCACTAAAAATTTCATCAGGTACGACTACGCAAGTTCGGGTCAAAGTTGGAGAAGTGGCTCCTATCTCTTACATTATTCCAATATTTCGCTCTTGGACTGGCATTTATTAATCTTAATTCGTTGTTGCTAGTAAACCTCCGAAGTGAGAGTCAATATCGATTAAAAAGCAGTGATGGAAATAGTCAAATTAGCGCACAATAAAATAAAGCTGCCTGGTCTCAAAATATGACCTATGACCTACACCCCACCCAAACTCCTAACTTTCGAGCAATTTCTCACCGAGTATGGGGATAATCCCCGCTATGAACTCATTGACGGAGAACTACGTGACATGGAACCCACAGGTCCCCACGAAGCAGTTTCAGGAAGTATTGCTGGTAAAATCTATGCAGAAATTTTTCGTTCTAATTTAAACTGGTTGATTCCAAAAAGTTGTCTAATTAAACCACCAGCTGCTGAAGCTACAGCATTACGTCCAGACGTGATTGTTCTAGATCAAGCAGAACTTAAAGCGGAACCGCTTTGGCAAAAAGAACCTATTATCTGTAATGGCAGTACAATTAAGCTCGTTGCCGAAGTTGTGAGTACTAATTGGCAAGATGATTATGCAAGAAAAGTAGAAGAATATGCAATTCTTGAAATCCCAGAATATTGGATTATAGACTTTCGCGGTTTGGGTGGCAAGCAATTCATCGGTAATCCAAAACAACCCACCTTTACCGTCTGTCAACTAATTAATGGCGCATACCAGCAGCAACAATATCGCTATAGAGATGCTATTACCTCTTACCTCTTCCCGAACTTGCAACTCAAACTCGACGATATTATGCCGCACTAACCCAAAACATTCGCGCTTCATTGCTGCTTTTTCAACGCGATATCGCTCCGTCATTTTTGCTTGCTACTAGAATAGCATTGCTTGATCGTGCTGCGCTCATCTTGATGAACTTGCAGCCTAGTGGCTAAGTACGGCAAAATTATCTAATGCCTTTTGCCTTCATTAAAAGTATCCTACCCCAACCTAAAACCAGTCGCGTCCGTACCCCCACGCTGCTGCAAATCGAAGCAACCGAATGCGGCGCTGCTGCCCTCGGAATTATTTTAGGCTATTACTCGCGCATTGTCCCCTTGGCAGAATTGCGGCGCGAGTGTGGCGTCTCGCGAGATGGTAGCAATGCCTTTAATATCGTCAAAGCAGCGAGGAACTATAACTTAAACGCTAAAGGTTTCAAACCGTCTCTAGAAAGTCTGAAAACCCTGCCTCCCCCCTACATTGTCTTTTGGAATTTCAACCACTTTCTCGTGGTGGAAGGGTTCAAAAAAAACCACGTCTACCTCAACGACCCAGCCACAGGACGCCGGACAGTTTCCCTAGAAGAGTTTGACCGTGCTTACACTGGCGTCGCCTTAATGATGCAACCAGGACCGGAATTTCAACCTGGAGGTCAAAAAAGTAACATTGTATCGGCATTAGCCTCACGTTTGCAACACTCACAGAGTACTATTATATTCTGCTTTATCCCAGGGCTTTTACTGAGAGTTTTTCGGTTGGCAGTGCCAGGTTTTACTCAGGTATTTGTGGATGAAATTCTCATTTCTGAGCGAACTGACTGGATACGTCCGCTGGTAATAGGAATGGTTCTCACTGGTGTACTGCGGGCACTACTTGCCAGACTGCGGCTTACCTACCTACGCTTGCTGATGCTGAAGTTGTCAGTCACGCTGTCGGGGCAGTTTCTCTGGCATATTCTCCGCTTGCCAGTTGGGTTTTATGCTCAACGCTTTGCAGGTGAAATCAGCAGCCGGGTGTCACTCAACGATAAAATTGCGAATGTACTCTCAGGTCGTCTTGCTACCACGGTCATCGACGCGGTGATGATGGTGTTTTACTTTCTGATTATGCTTCAGTATGACCTTGTACTGAGTGCGATCGCTGTTGGTTTTGCTGCTATCAACTTTTTCGCCCTCCAGTGGCTATCGCAAACGCGGGTGGATGCCAATATGAAGTTGGCGGCTGAATATGGTAAGGTCAATGGGGTAGCGATCGCTGGCATCCAAAATATAGAAACAATCAAAGCTTCGGGGTTAGTTGCTGTTCGCTAATATCTGGACAAGCCTACCCATCATTTCCCGTTTGTCCAGCTATCAACCGTTCAACGTATTCTCTAAGCCGTTTTTGCCAGTTAGGAACGGCTTTCAATTTGTCTT
>JAESGF010000311.1_pt1 | contig 15936 bp, 20 predicted proteins | sample 9269621 | NCBI WGS metagenome assembly JAESGF01 (sample SAMN14515066, study PRJNA621663) | algae metagenome | isolation source: Tolypothrix carrinoi HA7290-LM1 and co-occurring heterotrophs from dry rock... | place: USA: Makauwahi cave, Kauai, Hawaii | collected 2011-01-06
ACCAGAGGGGTGTCTGATTATCAACTATTTTCCATAACCACCCATTCTCATGATTTTTTAGGGCTTCTACCAAATTGTTTACTAACTCTTGATTAGATGAATCCGGTGTGTGTGTGTCGTTTTTATTCGTGTCTAATAATTTAGCCCGTTCTTTGTCTGCCTTGGCTGCATCCCTCAAATTTTCAGCGATGGCTTTGTCCATCACCGAGCCATCAACCACGAAAGATTTTACAGCAGAGGCGTGTAAAGCGTCCTGTACCTCAGTCTGTCGGCGTAGTTGGTCTTGCATTGCATCAACTGATATCAACCCTGATTTTACGCGCTGAGTATCCCAGTTGTTTGCAATCACTTGGGATTTAAAGTTGCGCTCTTGCCTGGATGCTATACCAGCGGTGCTAATTTTGGTCTTAAACCGTTCCAATTCCTGAGAATAAGTCTCGCTATCAATCTCGGTTTTTTTAGCCCATGCAGCGTAAGCTGACCACATGCCCCCAGGAGCGATTAAGAGCCACACCGGATTTATTGATGCTGGAATATCCCGAACAGTAACAGTTTTGTCACCAATCGGTTTACTAGCTTTAAATTGTTCTCTGTCCCAAACTTGCTTTAGTAATTTTTGTTCATACTGGCAGTACAATTTATCTAATTCTGATTGTGCCTCTTCGGGTGATGTATAATTGGGTTTGTTGCCATTAGCAGTCTGTGGACAAAACTTTACAGAAACTACCGGAAAAGGTCGCTCAGATTGTCCAAAATAAAAGGCTGACGATAGCCCAACTGTAACCCCAAAAAATGTAATTAGAATACTATTTTTCATTTTCTAATTGCTCTCATAATTACTACAGTTGCAGCGCCAGCGCCCAAAACGCACCCGATTATTAACTGATTTCTATCATCTTTGGGTAGACGGTTGAATTGTTCTATTGAATTCTGAATATTATTGTAAGTTTGTTTGCTCTCACGTTCAAAACTGTAGAGGTCGCCGATTGCTGACCAACAAACAAACCCAGAAATAATTATTGACCCTAAAAATCTAACCATTTTATCCATACCTGTAAAATGAAACCCCTCATTAAAGTTTAAATTGATGTTGTCTAACAAATCCCTATTTGCAATGTTGTTGATAAAAAAGGTAAGCGCAACTGCTAAAGTCACACCATTCAAACCGACAGTTAAGATTAAAAATCTTGCTAGAGAGTAGCTAGTAATTCCCCATCCGGCAGTCTCTAAAGCTTTCAACACGGATTCATTTTTACTGCTCTTTTTTAACAGTTGAACTTTATATTTTTTAATAGATTCGATTTCATCTAAAGTAAAACCACTGTCTTCAATTACGGGATAATTCGATGAATCCGTGTGTGTGTCTTTTTTGTCATTTTCGTTGTTGTCATTTTCGTTAAACATGTGTTAGAATAACCTTATATTTTACAAATAAAACCCTAGATTGAAAACCGTTAATTATTCAATCTAGGGTTTTTTCTAACAATTTTATTCGGGACTAATATATTAGCTGAATACGCCTCGTATTTCGTTCCAAAGTTTAACCACTGGATTATTAGTAAAGTGTTTGCGAGGGATTAAGTTTAAATCACCCTCTGAACCATGCTCTAGTAGGTGGTTAATTTTGGCGTTTTCATAATCGCGGTCGGCTTGCATTTGAGCTAGCATTGGACGGTTACTAATGCCTTCCATTTGAGCTTGATTGTTAACCGTGGCTTGTTGAGAATCAATCCAAGCTGTTAATTCAATCACATCTAGCGCGTCATGGTGTCTCTGCCTTTCCCGCTTGGTGTCAGCAAACAGCTTGGCTTTATACTCATCCACCATGTTGAGGTAGTTGGTGTTAGCAAGCCCTACTTCAGACCCCGCTTTGTCGATGGTTAGAGAGGCTTTACCGCCAGTTTTGAGGATGTCTGCAAGAGCAACATTGTATTCACGGGTTCCCTCAATATAGTTTTTAAGGTTCTCCCTGATAAGAGGCATTGCCATTGTCAGGCGTTCGCCAAGCTTACCTTTATCTGCAATCTCTTTTAAAGCCGATTCATCACCACTAACAGCTTTAACAATTAATGCCTTACTGATTCCAAATTTTTTATCTGTCGCTCGTGAAATGTCCTTACCGTATGTTGAAACGTGGTCTTTGATGTATTTACTTTTCATAATTAATTACCTCGATTTTTCAAACTATTTCTTTTATTGAAACTTTGTTCTGTCCAAGTAGCCCATTTACAATTGTTAGGCTCATAATTTCCATTAACATCTATTCTTTCAAGAGTTAAATTTAACGGTTTTTCCCCCATGTCAGCTAAAAAGTTATCGAAACTATTTAGCCATCTATCACAGACTTTGATACCTCTACCACCATAGTTGTGATACTCAGCATCATTTACATAATGACATCTACGTTTCATACCCTGCCAAGTTGAATACGTTCTAGTTGTTTGACCTCTTTTACAGTGTCCATGCACAATATTTATTCTCGAATCCCTAATTTTTTCACAATTCATCTTTCTTGTTTCAACTCTTTTACAACCACAAGAGTTTGTTTTTCCGTAAGCGTTTCCAACATCTCCTGAAGCTATAGTTTTTACATTTCCACAATCACATTGATAAGACCAATAAGTAATTTTATTTTCTCGCTTAACAAATGAAAGAGCGGTTAACCTTCCTACTTTTTTACCTGTGATATCTTTGAATGGCATAATTTAGATTCCTAAAATAAATTGACTTTGGGGTTTATTGTGCTTTGCCTAGTAGCACACGGATTCATTTAGATAGGGGATTGTTTTAAATGTTTTTTAAGCATTTCTTGCAAAGTTAAATCTTTAGTCCCTATCGAATACCCTTTTAATTCAGCTAACAACAAATGAAATTCATCAAGATGACTTTCGTAATTTTTACAAACATAGTCCAATTCATTTTGTAAAGCTTCAATTTTTTCGTGTTCAGTCATCTTTGCATTGTCCATCACAGATATATCCTTTCTCAATGAGCCTAATTCGTTGTTGTCGCGGGGTTAGTGTCAGTTCCTGGTAAATCCCCCCAAAAATTTGAAGTACTAGAGGGAGGAAAAAAATAACGGTCACAAACAGGATTATTTTGTTTGCAAGTGCGGTAGGGATTTTTATTTCACCTTTGATGTTTGAGCCGTTCTCTAATCGCTGTGGTAAGGTTTGAGAGGTCTGTTTTTCGTCTCTGTTCCGCTACCTCCAAAGCGGTAGAAACCTTGTTTAATCCAGTGGCTAAATATTGGCTGCTAGAAGCATTTTTTTCAGCCATTCTATTGCTAACCCTTCCTAACATCGCATCAACATCATCAGCCTCTTGTGATTGTTGGTAAGCAATGTAAGCTGTAAGTTCAGTCTCGATATCTCGGATGGTTTGAGCAAAGCTCGATGATACTGTGTTGACGTGAGAAGCAATAACCTCAATCTCATTAACAGCCAGGGTTAAACCCATCTCAGAGGCTTTGTAAGCGACCATCTCACGCTTGGCATTGTCTACAGGGTAAGTAAGAGATGAATCCGGGTTTTGTGTTTTTTCAGAATTATTAGTCTCTAATAAATCGGGTTCCTCAGCAGGTTCTACACCGGATTCATTGATTAATTCTTTACTCCAATCGGTAGACTCAATAGTTTCCTCAACAGGCTCCACAACGGTCATAGCGCGGTTAGCCTCCTGGTATTGGTCAATAATCATAGTTGCGATGGTGGTACAGTGTTCACGGTCGTGAGGCTCGGTAAAACCCATTTCAGCTAACAGCTTTTTGATAGAAGGTGCTGAGGCTTGAGCGGGTATCTTAGAGAGCTTTAATTCATCTTTAACTTGACGTTGGATTGTAAGAATAGCAATTCTAAGCAGCATGTGAGGAATCTCCTAGTTAGGGTTAACTATTTCAGCATCAATAGTGTTAGATTTAAGCTTTCTTAAATCCCAGATTAAAGCGTGAGAAGCAACGATAAGGTACTTTTCAAAAGGATAAATAGTACTTTTTTCGTAAGGAATACCAGCCAAAACAAACCACTGATACCAAGTAGGTGAAAGGTAACTTTTATTTTTAACTTTCCTAGCGTTGGGTTTGTGTGTCATTCCTTTTTCTAGCCATTCTTGGAATTGCTTACAAGTCAATTGAACTTGAGAATTTTTTAAACCTGAAAAAAGTTTAAGAATTTTTTCGGGAGGAATTACAATCCCGCGTCTATTCAAGTTGAATTGTCCGATTAAAGGGAATGTACTTTGATACTGTTCTTCACCGATTCCATAGACTTTTAAATCGCGCTTGATACGGTAAAACACAGCATCAGAAATTAATCGACCACCAAGATATTTTTCTAGTAGTCTTTTTTGCTCCTGGAAATTCATTAATTTAGACCTAATTTTTCATAGATTCAGAAACTTTTAAAAGTTTCTGATACAACTATTATAACAACTGCAACCATAAATAACCATCAAAAACAATCAAAAACCAGTAAATATCATAAAGATTACTATGATAAAATGGTAAATTACCATTAGTTTATCTATGCAATGAAAAAAGAAACCACTAAAATAACCCTTACAATACCTACTGAGTTATGGGAAAGGGTGAAGGCACAGGCAGAGAAAGAACACAGACCTTACAACGGTCAAACTGTGTGGATGCTTGAGCAAATGTTAAAACAGATTGAAAACCAAGATTCATGATTGCGTATATGCAATATAAAAAATACTCAGTGTATTATGTGTAAACCGTACCATGTTGCGTTAAATGTTGCAAATGCTTTAAATTTAAACATTTCCTATGTTGTTCTCAAAATTGTGTAAGTAGTTTTAAATACTTCCTATGTTGTTCTCAAAATTGTGTAAGTAGTTTTTAAAGTTTCAGGGTAACTCATCCTGAAACTTAAACTGAAACCAACAAAATAATAGTCGCAACATAGACGGGGTAAGGGTTTTAGAAATCTGCAACAAAAAAAATCAGCTATGAATGCCTGAAACTTTGGCTTTTTACCCCGGCTTTTTCCTAGTCCCAATTTACGAAAGAATTAGGGTTTTAGCCTGTAAGTAAAGGTGCGATAACCGGGAGTAATAATGGTCGCAACATAGACTGCAAAAGCATTTCAGCCGTTGCAACAACCATGCAACAGCCAGGCAACAGCCAGGCAAAAAGCCAGAACTGAGGAAAAAGAACGTTTAAAAGTTTCCCTGAAACAAATTGTATAAAAACAAGCCTCGGTACTTACAAAAATCACAAAAAGTAGCTTAAAAGAACTATATACGTAGTCGTAGGTAATAGGGCGTTTAAGTAGGGGTACTTGGGCAAGGGCGCTGGGGCAAGGGCGCTGGAACAAGGGTTTGAATATGCGGAGTGAAAACGATTCCTCAGAACGGGGGAATCGCCTGAAAGTACTGTGGTTGACCGTTCCACATTGATGAGGAGAGCCGCACCCACATCACAATTATGGTAAGTCTCACCATAATTATGGTGTAAACCACTATCAACCACGCCTACAATCAATTCCCTCGTATCAACCGTGAATTCCTACTGTCTGCCCCTAACCCCACCTAGAATCAAGTTGTAGACCCCTTAGAGCAAACCCTTGCATCAAGGCTGATAAAAAACCATGCGACAGAACCCGACAATCTATAAGTAAAATCTCAAATATTGTGCGCGTTCGCATTTAATTTGCTTATCAATCAAAGTTTCCCATGCTGTCAGATGAGGGTGCTGCATTAAACGGTGCTGCACTAGGCGGTAGCTGAACGCCTGAAAGTACCAGTAGATAAAGAATCTGGGTGCTGCACTAGACGGTGCTGCACTAGGCGGTAGCTGAACGCCTGAAAGTACCAGTAGATAAAGAATCTGGGTGCTGCACTAGACGGTAGCTGAACACAGCGCATACAGCCCATTTAAAGGGCGATACAACTCAAGTTATAGAGAAGTGGCTGAAAAGCCCTATCCACAAAGCATTAAGGGCAACCCGAAAACAACACGACGGAAGTCTAATGAATCCGGGTGTGTACAGAAAAATATTTTGACTTAACCTAGGGCTTTTTAAAGAGGTTAAGTAATAGGTTAAGTAATCTAGAAGCCCTTCTATATATGGTTTGTCTTAACCTACTTAACCTACTTAACCTATCTCCCAAGACTACTAAAAAACATAGTAACCGAGGTATACGTAGAGTATAATATATACAGTATAAAGAGTTATAGTAGGTATACTTCGGTTACTATATTTAGTACTCTTATGGGAGTGGTGGTTAGGTTGAGTTACCCAAAAATAAAATCCTTTATTTAAAGGGGTTTCGAGGATTACTTAACCTCACAAAAGACTAGAACTAGTCAAAACAAGTATACTGGTATAATTTGAATGTATACGTAGAAAATAAAGCTTTTAGCCTAAATCTCATCCCAAACCCCCATTTGAGGAAGTACCGAGGGGTCAATTTTAGTGTTGGTTTTGACTTTAAATACTTAGACAAACTGAAAATCAACGGGTTTTGGTCGTTTCACAAGTACCGAGGGGTTTTTTTATACATATACTTAGATGTTTATTTTTGGGATTTATTAGACACACAACACACCCGGATTCATCTAACTTCCGTGGTGTGGTCGCAGTGGTTGAAATTTAGACCCTACACATAGGGAATATTGCAATCACTTTACCTCACGGTTCGGGGTGAGGGTTTCATTAAAAAACTTTGAATAACGTATATTTGAAATTTTTAGTCAAAATTTGAACGCAGACATATACACTGAGTATCAAATAAAGGTTTGTACTGAATTTATTAGAAAAATGTAAACCTACACACGTTTGTGTTATACTGTTTTTATAGGATTTTTAAGTGTTCACACAATCGGTGCTAAGAATTATGACCAAACATGCAATCAATACGCGAAATAAGCGTAAGCAAATACTTATTTCGCAAAGCGAGGCTGATTGCTTAAAGCTTGCTAGTTCCCACTTAGAAAAATCTGAAGGGGAAATAATTAGAGAGGCTTTAAATAAATATTTTGAGCAAATGCTTAGTCTTTCTGAGATGACTTTAACTGATTCTGAGCAAGCACACATAGAAAGGTTAAGACAAATTCACTCAAAAATAGAGCAAGGTGATTTAAAAACCGTTACAGCGGTTGTTTCTAAAGTTAAAAATTAGACCCGAATAAATTCGGAAAAAATCCATATAAAAAACCCCCGACAAATTGCGAGTAAGTCGGGGGTGTGGATGATTCCGTGGTTTCTGACAGACGAGATTTTTCATATCAAAACCCACAATTCTTATTCTTTAATTATGACACACTCCACAGAAAACGGCAACCTTGCCGCGAATGATTTTGCTATCTCCCCAGAAAAAAGCAGTCAAAAAATTCAGTTTCAAATTTACCCCGGAACTGATAGCCGCAAGCAATCCAAGGATGAAGTAAAAGCGATTTGTAATCGTCTTAGAGGCGAGGCTAAACATGGGAAACAGCCTTTTGTACTTAAATCCGGTGTAGAAGCCCTTAAAGAGATGTTAGACGCAGGGCAATCGGTGCATTTTGGCATCACTTACAAATCCTGTAAAAGTAATGATGCTGAGGGTTTTTGGGGTTGTTTTGCCGATTATGATGCATTTAATTCGGATGGTACTATCAAGTTAAATGCAGCAAATATTACCCAAATTTTAAGCATTCCAGAGGTTAAAAAGTATGGAATGCTTTTTCAATTTTCCCACAAGGGAAAGCCTAACTTACACCTCTTTTTTAGGTATTCTAGACGGGTTAGTTTTGATGAGCATAGTGTCATACTAAAAGCTGTAACTAAAATCTTAAACAACGCTTTAGGAATTGATAAACAAGGTTTTGACCATAGTATTGAAACTAACTCTAGTAATCTTTGCTTTGCTGGTAAAACCCCGTGTCAGTTGATACCAAGAGGTGAAGATGAACCTATTTACGGCGAACCTCTTGATGTTGATTCGTTGTTAATGGTTGCTAAAGATTTGGAAAAAGAGGCTAGACAGCAGAATTTATTCGAGTCTAATAATTCCGAAACCCCTAAAAACAATCCCGAAAAACCAGTTACTAAAGTCAAGGCTGAGGTAGTCCCCCCTTCAGAGAATATAAACACGGATTCATTGAAAGAAGACCTTACAAACAGAGTCCTTAAGCACATTGTAAGCCATTGTCAATTCAAAAATTTTGAGGATTACTACAATTTAATAGACCACAAATGGCAGTGCAAAAGGGGTAATGATACTCGGTGTGGTAATAATCCTTTTTCAAATAATCATAGTGGTGAGTCTTTTACAATTACTCACAATGACCCTGAGCTACCACCTAACGCTTATGACAGAGCAAACGGTGAAGCTTTTAATCTGATTACATATTTTCGCAGAGTAAAAAAAACTCAAGGGGAATATGTAAACATCGGCTTAAAAGGTAACAGTTTTAAAAAAGTAGTTAATGATATCTGCAATCATTTTAGTATTCCTAACTTTGAGTTTGATACTAACAAGAAAAATGATGATGGGGATGAGGATAATAGGTCTAAACGAGAAAAACTACAAGCAAAACTTTCTAAAAAAGGTTTTAATATTCGCTTAAATGAGATGTCGTCAGAAATTTTTATTGATGACGAAAAAGTAAACCACGACACAATCGCTTTTGCGATGGACGTAGAGCATGGAATAGTCGCAACTAAAGAACAAATTGACGATATTCTTATTTACGAAGGTAGTAAGAATAAATTTCATCCGGTGCGAGACTATTTAAAAGAGTGCATTACCAAGTACCCCGACTATGATAAATCTGTGTTAGAGGGTTTGGGTAAAAGGTTTTTCGGTAGTACTAAACCAATCCATGATACCTATACTCGTAAAATGATGTTATCGGCTGTTACAAGAGTCATGAATCCGGGGTGTAATTGCAAAATGATGCTTACCTTATCCGGTGGTCAAGACGCTCGTAAAAGCGATTTTATCAAGGCTCTTTTTGGGGCGGAATTTACAAACACTTCTTTTAAGGTTTCTGACCGTACCGATAAAGACGATTTGATGCAGATTAATCAATTCTGGGCGCACGAACTAGCAGAAGTTGATAAGATTACTAGCAAAGTTTATCGAGGGGCTTTAAAAGATACTTTGAGTAACACACAAGACAGTTATCGATTGCCCTATGGTAGGAGAATCGAAAAACACCCTCGCGCCTCAATCTTTATTGCAACCACTAACGAAGATGAGATTTTAAGCGACCCAACAGGAAACGTTAGATTCTGGATGGTTCCAGTCACTAAAACAATTCCTATCGCAGAGATTGAAAAAGACCGTGATAAATTTTGGGCGATGGCTTATCACGCGGTTTTAGCTGGGGAATCTTTTTATCTCACCGAAAAAGAAAGTAAAGAAAGAGATGAAAGTAATGAAGAATTTGAAATATACGACGCATTAGAGGATTTAATTATTCCTAAAGCAGAAGCGATGGCGATAAATTTTAAAACTTGCGAATTGATGCAAGGATTAGATTTAGATGTTACGAATAAAGCTTTGCAAATGCGAATTTCAGCTATTCTGAAAAAAGCTGGGTGGGTAAAAACTCAGAAACTGGTAAACGGTGCTAGACCTTATTTTTGGAACCATCCTAATATCAACCCAAACCCTCAGCACGAGAAAGACAGCGAAGATTTAGCTAAGTTCTAGCTTTTAAAATATTAGTCTCTAATAAATCCGTGTTAGAGACTAAAAAACACACACAACGGATTCATTATTATGAAAACAATTGCAAACCCTCTAACTTTCATCCATACCACGCCCCAAGGTAAATTAATTAGATACATTTGCTTGTGTGTCACCTGTTACGATGTGTGGCGATTCATGCTTTATACACCTCACGATGATACAATCCATCGTTTTGAAGAGTTTAACCGCCTCTATGGTCAAATTAAAGCCCTTCCGAATAACCCTGACTGGAATCTAGTGATAGAGTTTTCAAATCTGTTTTACCGTGAATGGCTTGAAAGAAAAAACCCCGAATTTATATCTTTATGAAAATGGTTAACAAAACGGTCAAAGAATTCTCTACGGTAAAGTTTTGGATAGACCCTGACGGCAACATTCAAATGAATGGATGTATGCAGTACATAGAATTTGTAGCCAAGTTGACTTACGTCCTTGCAAACATGATTCCGGGGTTTAAAATGATATGCCGAACTTATCCTGTGACTATTAAATTTACATCCATTGATAAAAGATTAAAGAGTATTGAAATAGACTTTTGAAAAATTGACTTTTACAGTAGATTTGAAAAAGTTGGGGGTACAATTGTATGGGTAGCCCTCACCAAATCGAGGGTAAAAGTCATTTTTGTTCAGTACAAATATTTTTATTCGACACTAATAATTTGCCTCAAAAGCAGTATCATAAGCGTCGTCTTGGGCTAACATGGTAACTGCTTTAATGTCTCTGATTTCTTTGAGCGCGTCTGTAAGACCAAAAATTTCGTTAGTATCCTCAAGAATACTAACCAGTTTATCCCATCCTTCATACAAAGCTATATATTTGTAAATTTGATTTTTCTGAATACCACAATTAGCTTCTACCCACGCTGAAAAACCTTGTCCTTTTTGTCTTTGCCCTTTAGCTTTCATATCTTCCCGTACAATTGCCAGTCTTTCGCCAGCATTGCGGTAATGTTCCAAAGACTTACCAAAAGCTTGATTAGCTTGGTCTATTTCATTTTTAATGTATTCAGCATCTGAACCAACTAATCGAATTACGTTATCTTCCGATTTTTGTAAATTAGACATTTTTATTAGTCCCTAATAATTACGGTTTGCTTGACGGTCTAAATATTCTCTCAAAGCAATGTATATTACTTCGCTTTGTTTCATTTCAGTATCTTCGCAATATTCTTTAACTCTGACTTTCAACTTGGGAGGTAATCTGAGGAGATAACCCGTGTCTTGCTGCAAAAACAGCTTCAAACGCCTCATCATAAGCTTTATCCTGGGCTAACATGGCAACAGCTTTGAATGAATCCGTGTTGTCTTTATAAAACACGGATTCATTGAATTATTAGTCTCGAATAAAAACCTTTAATTTAAAGCCCTGTACTTAGGGCTTTTTTAATACTTACTAAAAAATCAGTGAGAGGATTTTAATCCTTAAGATGCAAATACAAAATACTACAAGTGACAGTTTAAAAAGTGGCTAAACTGCTGATTGGCTGGAAACTAAAAGAAACAACGACGTGTCAAGGGTTGTAGTAGTGCAATCAACAAAGCAGAGGGAACGTTGACAATTATGGATGGAAAAATTGACGGTCACGGGCAAGCAAAAATACTCACTGATTCTGAATTGATGCAATTGTTCATTTACTCCCCACAACCTTACAAAACTATCTTCGCTATTTGTCTGTACACAGGTTGCCGTGTGTCAGAAGCACTGGCACTTAAGAAAAAATATATCACTAACGAGTTTATTCTTTTCCCCAAAGGCATCACCAAAGGGCAGACAGCTACTAGGACAGTGGGCGTAACTACTGAGTTAAAGCTGTTTTTAGACGCTTACAAGCCTGCTAGAGAATCGGTTTATATGTTCCCTGGTAAGCGAGGTGTGAGTGACACCATCGACCGCACGACGGCACATAAAGCCCTTAATCGGGTTTGCTCAAAGATTGGGGTGATAGGAGCAAGTACTCACAGTTTCAGACGCACTGCCCTAACTAAGATGCACAAACGCGGTGTTCCCTTAAGAGTTATTCAGGATATCAGCGGTCACGCCTCTCTGAACGAGCTACAGAAGTATCTAGGCGTAACACCCGAAGATAAAGCACACGGTATTTTACAACTTAGTTTTTTAGGGTAAAAGTTATGAGTTTTGATTGGGTTGAATTTCAATATAAAGATAGACCTAGAGTTAAAGGTGTTTATGGAATAATGCTTAACAACCAATGGTTATACATTGGAAAAGCAAAAAACATATGGCAAAGGTTGGGTGCTTTTGCTCACACCGCTTGTACTATGTCTGAAGGGTTGACGGGTGTAAAATATTTCTACATTCAAACTAATGATAATGAAGAAATAGAAACCAAAGCAATAAAGTTTTATAATCCAATATGGCAAATTGAAGGGGGTAAAGGCTATTGGCTAGACCAAATGCAAATAGATAAAAAATGGGTATACGTAAGTAACATAGATTGTTTTTTACCATCTGAAATACGTAAATTGAAAATTCAATGGTCTAGTAAAGCTGAACAATTTAATGATTTAACTTGGGATGTTTAAAAATGCAACCTACCGCAGAGCAACTTAGAGCATTTTTTGACTTTTGCGTTCGGACTAGCAATCTGCTACAAAATATAGAACTAGTTCGATACGATGAAAGAAACAATAGAATAACTGTTTTAGTAGGCGAAACAATCGAAGTAGAAATTTTAAGTAGCGGTGAGGTATTAATCAGATGAGTGATTACTTAAGTCTAAATTATCAGGAATTGAAACAATACATCAAAGCTCATCCCCAGGATGAAGAAGCTTTCCAACACTTCCTGACATTGATGAGACAGAAACCAGGTGTTGTGGTCAACACTCCAGAACAGTTGGAGGCTGAACTACGAAAACGGATTAATCAAGCTAGTTAAAAAATATTCGGAGCGAATAAATATAGCTTTTTTGAATGATTCCGAGATGGTGTATGTTAATGAAGCTGGTAAGGTTGCAAAAGTTGGCATCAAGGTACATCCCCATATGTTGCGTCACGCTTGCGGCTATCACCTTGTTAATCAGGATGCTCATTTGTTAGAAATTCAATCGTATTTGGGACATAAAAATATACAAAATACTGCTAAGTATACAAAATTGAAAACTACCAATTACAAAACTTTTCAGTGGGATTAGTTGTTACGGTTTATTTGTTTGCTTACTAACGGATACACTATTAGATAATGAAGAGTTTTTCGATTTTTGCTTAATTGGCTTTTGTAAAAATTGCTGTTTAACCAATTTTCTTTTTACTCTTAATAGGCTAATTTTAGTTCTTTGAAATAATTTATAAAAGTATATTTTTATGTTTTTCCAATTGGTTATGAGCCACGGAAAACCCCCGAAACTAGCAATTATTGTTGTAATTAACCATTGCAAATTCGTTTGACAAAAATTTTGAATAGAATAAAAAGGATTGATGTTTATTTTTATATTTGTATCAAAAACTTTGTATTCGTAGGGAGGTATTTTTTTATTATTAATTTCTATATTTGCTGTAACAATAAGAGTTAATTGTTGAACTCCAGCTTTTTTAGGAGTGACTTCCCATTGCCAACTAGTAGGAGTTATTTCTGTTACTAGTTTCTGTTTTTTAGAAGAAACTGGTTTGATATCAAATTCACTTCCTGTAAGTTCAGCTTCCATGTCTGAACTTACTCTAATCGATTCTACTATAGGTTTTCCAGTTCCTTTAACTGGATATTTACGCAAATTTTCTGTTTTTGAATCTATAATAAGCACTTCAATAATATCGGACTCTCCAACTTTCATTTCTTTTGGAGGGTTATAACGTATTTGACCTTGATTTAAGTTTTTAATTTCAAGGGATATAATTTTTTGTTTTTCATTTTCTGTAAGACCTCTTGTATAAACTTTTATACTGTCTGTTGTATCAATGCGTATGTTGCCAGCATTGTTAATAATCTTAATGTCACCACCATCACCATTGGGGGGAAGACCTCCCCTACCAGTTATATAAAATTCAGGAGGAAGTGTGGGAGTAAGAGTAGGAGTAGGAGTAGGAGTAGGAGTAGGAGTAGGAGAAAAACCTCCCTTCTCACTTATATGAAGTAAAGGAAAAGGAGAGGTTTTTAAATCAATTACAGCGAAAGCCAATATTAAAGTAATACTCAAAATTGACATAACAACTTTTGTTTTCATAACCATTCCTTACTAATTTTGATTATTCTACGTAGATTACACAAGCTTTGGCTATAATTACGGATAAATCTTAAACCAGACTATCAGGTAAATCTTTTAAGCACTGCCTAAGCTCGACTGCCATCTGCTCAACGTATTTGTACCTCTCAGCCGTCTTACCATTACTTCTGTGTTTGGAATCATCAACTTTAGCCTCCCACACCTCCAAGACGGTCTTAAGTGCCTCTATGCTGCTTACAATCTCCTCAGCGTTGGTTCCCAGTGCAATAGGCAATCTGTAACGGTCAGTCTTTACGCCGTCACCCCATTTAGAAACTCTACCTGCACCCTCCCTTTTGCCTCCCCAAGGTGCGCGAACCCTCAACACCTCCCACTGGGTAGAGTCAATTGACTCAGCAGCTTCCTCTAGGGACTCAGCAGACGTTTGAATTAACGCGGTGTCATCAGTTTTGATATCACGGACTTCAATTAGGTATTTATGCATATCAGATGATTGGTTTATTGTCCTATCTTGATTATGGGACAGATTCAAAATATTATCTAGTGAATCGTACACACAAAAAAACCCCATGCACTATTTTGAGTCAAGGGGTTTTTTATTCGGGACTAATAATTATCCTTTATAAGATGAATCCGGGTTGTATACAGTTTTAGAGGCACGCCACAAAACCCCCGCTTCTAAATCATTGAAACGGGGGTTGTTTGTTTAGGCTTACTTCACTTCTGAGAATACAGCTACTATACTGGCAGATGTCGCCAAAATTATAGCTACATATTCATTAGCATCGGTCTTTAACGACAGTGGCAGATAAATCATTCCCAAAGACAAAATCACGGCAACCGTCTTACCCCCCGGTTTGAGAAAGGGTGAGACTAGCTGAACCCAGCGGATGATAGGGTTTCTCGTGGCTTTCTCAATTGCAGATTCATTATCTACATCAGAATTATTGCCAGAATTAGAAATCCGTGCCATACTGTTATAATAGCCAGGTTTATAACTGGCGCTAATGTATTAACTTGAGTCTGTCTGGTAAACTTTTCTCAAGTTGACTGTGAGTGATATAAAAGTAGCGTCGAAAACTTTAATTAGCTTTCGGCGTTTCTTTTATATATTTCAAATAATAATGCTAAAAACTGTGAGTGTCAATACGATATGACAATCCATTTTAATAGTATTTCAAATATGCACTAGTGTCAACACTTTTATGTCTAAAGAATTATAGACATAGATAAATTTCTCATTAGAATACACATGGTGTCACTAAATTGAGAGATTTTTTTCGGGACTAAAAAAAACAACGGATTCATTGAAACTCGATAGGCGAACCGTGAAAATGTTTGTGTATAGTTTCAGGTAAAAACCAATCGGGAATAGTTCCCTCAAAATCTAGCTGTTCGTTACCAGCCTGGTCAAGCAAGCCCCTCACAACTTTGACCCTTGGCAGTGGCGAACGTCCGTTGGCTGAGAATGCCTGTATTAGAATTGTCCCTGACTCACGTTGGCTCTGTGTGCCATCTGGGTAGCTACTGTTTGTGTCGTTATGTGTAACGCCTATTACATAGGATTTAGCCTTCCTGGTGTCTTTCAGATGCCTCTTATAGAACTTTTCAGCAGGTTCACCCACCTCAGATTTAAGCTCAGTGTACTCATCAATGACGATTTGCTCAGGCGTGATGGTTGCGGGTTGCTCTTGCTCATTTTGTCCCTTAATTCTGAGTTTCCAGGACTCACAGATTGATTCAAAAGTCTCTACAATCTCATCTAGCGATTCTGAGATTTGTTGAGGTTCTAAATATTTCCAAATTTTAGTATTGTCGCCTGTGGCATGTTCATCAATCAGATGACGCACGGGCATGTTCAAACAATATTTACGCACCATCGCAAAAGTCGCAGCTTTCCAAGTCTTACCGCAACCCTGGCGACCAATTAACCAGAGGGGTGTCTGATTATCAACTATTTTCCATAACCACCCATTCTCATGATTTTTTAGGGCTTCTACCAAATTGTTTACTAACTCTTGATTAGATGAATCCGGTGTGTGTGTGTCGTTTTTATT
>JAESGF010000312.1_pt1 | contig 15788 bp, 18 predicted proteins | sample 9269621 | NCBI WGS metagenome assembly JAESGF01 (sample SAMN14515066, study PRJNA621663) | algae metagenome | isolation source: Tolypothrix carrinoi HA7290-LM1 and co-occurring heterotrophs from dry rock... | place: USA: Makauwahi cave, Kauai, Hawaii | collected 2011-01-06
AGCGGATAGGCGGGACTTTGGATAAGTTTACAAAAATGCATTCACAGGACGGATACAGTTATGGATTCTGATTTATATCGAAATATTCCGATTTATCCCACTACTTTAGGACTTAGTTAAATGGCGGTGCCTTTGCTGTAGGCATCGCCGTCAACATTTTTGAGAACTAGCTGAATAAGCCGAACGAGTGAATTCGCGGCATTGGGCGTACAAAACCAGGCGATCGCAGGCTAAATGGAATCAGATAATTTCCCAATCCAAAATAAGGGATTTTTGGTGATGGTGGGTAGCGGGAATTGCGGATGTAATCGGCTACTTGATCGATAAGTTAATGACTGAGTGTAAAGGTTAAGCTCGTAGTGGGCACGAAGAGTGCCCAAAATTAGCGCTCTTCTCGCTTCTTTGGTTCGCAATCCAACCAACAAAAATCCTCACTATGTCAGTTTGTGGATCTAAGCTATGTATGGTAGAAGTAGCCTACATGGTCAACCTTTATCTCAAACTTGACATAAAGCATAGTGAGTACTAAACGTCTGCCAGAAAGCATTGCCCATGTCAGGGTTACTCGCCAATCCTGGCAACACGGCTTCCTAGAAGGGGAAGTCAGCGCGGGTGACTTTGAGTGGCAGTTTCAATGGCATTTTCGCCGGGGTGAACTGTCTGTTAAGCCTTCTCAAGGTCGTGCCTTAATTAAAGAACCCCTAGGTCGCTTTTTGGAGCAACGAGACTACGAGCTAGAGCCTGGAGGAGATTATGCTTTTACTATTCGGGCTGAGTTATAAGGCTTTAGGGAATAGGTAATGGGTAATGGGTAATGGGGAACGTGAAAATATGAGCTAGCCGACGCTTTGGGATTAGCAAGCTGGCAATTAATTTATACCGCTGATTCGGTTAAGCGATTTAAGTATCTTTCGATTAAGAGGATGGCAACAATGTCATCTATAGGTCTTGGTGGTTGTCGCATACCTTGTGGCAATAGTTTCGAGAGTCCTTTGGGTGGGTACATTTGCCAATAGCGATCGCGTGCTTCTAAGCTAGTGTAACGCTCATCCACTAAAATGATATTCAACGGCTCTTTAACTTGTTCAGTTATTTGCTGTTTCCAGCGTTTTGCCGTAGTTTGGTCGCCCATCACCATCAAGGAAATCGGGTAATTTTGGCGCAGTTTGTCAATTCTTGCGATCGCCTCACTTGACAAGACAACTTGATGATAATGTAGTTGCCGATCTAGCCCCATCACTGCTAAACCACACTTATCTTTACCCGGATCAAAGCCCAAAATCACTGGTTGCGTCGGCGAAAATTCACGAAGAGTCATATTAAATACGTTAATAGTTAATAGTTAATACTTAAGTAAGTACGCAGAAATAAAAACACCTGTTTCCACAAATTTAATTCATCTTCTTTTCTGACAACGCCCATTACCATTACCAATTACCCATTACCCATTACCCATTCCCCATTCCCCATTCATTTTTTATGTGCTAAAAATAATTTGTCCGTTTTGTATAACAAGTAATCTCACTTTCAGTGGTCCGACTGTATAAATATCTTCTGCTGCAACAGCTTTAATATCCACAGGTTGATCGTACTGCTTTAGTTGAGCAATAAACCGAAGCACCGGACCCTCTACTTGAATATCTTCGACAATTCCGGCATTACGGGCGCGAAATTGAGAAGCAGAAATCAGCAGTTGTAACCGCTGCTGCAACTGATAAGATGTCATGGTTTGCGGATCGGCAGTAGTTGTAGCCACGACTTCCCCCCCGGTAAAGACAACTTGATTTCGCGCTGCATCGGCAAAAAATTCTATCTGCTTTTCACCCCTGACGTAATTACCAGCAGAGAAAATTCGCACCGCGTATTCTCGACCATCACTAATCTGCTTGCTGAGTTGCTCAACCCTCTCTTGGGTAACACGTAATATTTGCACATTATTGACAGGATTTGTATTTGGTTCAGCTAATTCTATGTTGGCATTACGGTTAGCTTCTTGTAAAAGTTGAATCACAGCTTGACGGGCAATGGCAGGTTCAGGAGCGCGAATTACGCCAGCAGCAATAACTTGACCCCGAACCAAGGCAACTTTACCCAAACGCAAGTAGCGAAAAGACTGGTAATATTTTTCTAGCCTTGCGACTTCCTCTTCTAGATAGTCTTGTTGTGTTTCTAGTTCTTTGAGGCGAGATTCTCTTTGGGTAATTACTTGCTCTCGCGAGGCAATTGCTGAATTGCGCTCTCTAATGAGTCGATCTAGTTGAGAAATTTTTTGATCGCGCTGTTCGATAGTTTCTTGGCGATTAGCAAGTTCGCGATCGCGTTTTTTAATTGCTGCTTGAGCTGAGGCGATCGCTTTTTTGGCTTCATCAAATAATCGTTGGCGTTCTCCCCTCAAGCGTTGAATTCCTGCCACTAGTTCTTTCTGTTGCTGGGAAACGCTTTCGAGTTGATTTATAGCTTGTTTATACCGACTAACAACTTGATCTAGCTGATTTTGAGTGCGTTGCAGGTTCGCTTGAGTTTGAGCCTGTTGAGCAATAGTACGGTTTAATTGAGCTTGTGTAATTTGTTGTTTAGCATTTGCCTCTTTCAACGATTGATTAGTCTGCTGCAATTGTTGTTGAGCTTGGGTTTGTTCTTTTTTTGCCTTATCTAGTTCAACTTCTACTTGACTTTTTTGCGCTTCTGCGGTTTTTAGCTGGTCGCGCTTGTGCCTTAAGTCTCTTTGAATATCTTCTAGCTCAAAGACTCCTTTACGCAATCCTTCATCAGCGGCGAATAAAATGCCTAAAGTTGACGCAGAAATTAAACCGCCTGTGAAAATAGTTACCAGTACTGCGGTCTTTTTGGGACGCAGCTTGAATAGAGAGAGGCGTGCCTTGCCAACCCGTGTGCCAATGCGATCGCCCACGGTGGCTATCACGCCCCCTAGAATTAAAATTGCCGCTATGAGGATGTACCCGGTGGTCATCTTCAGCTACCGAATCCTTCCAGATACAGCCTACTACTTTCAGTCATTCTCTGCGGTTTATTTGAGGTTGGCAATAGCAAAACAATTCCCTTTTTAGATTTACCTTCACATAATGGTGTTATTTCTCAAAAAAATGAAACAGCGCTATTGCCTTAGCCTCAATTGTATGCTAAGTAAATTGCCTACTTAAAGTAACAGGTTTGTGAACAGTAATCTTTTTTTTGTGAATGGAAATCATCTTCTTTTCGCGCAAATCGCCCAGTAAGCGGGTGACGGTGACGCGAGTCGAACCAATTGCCTCAGCGATCGCCTGATGAGATAGCTTCAGATCAATTGTAATTCCATCCGCACAAGGAATGCCAAAATCCCGACACAGAATCAACAGAAAACTCACCAACCTCGAACCCATATCTCGGTGAGCGAGAGTTTCAATCATCATCTCTGTCTGTAAAATGCGCGAAGATAGACCCCGCAACATTAACATTGACAATTCCGGATTTTCCTTCAGTGCTTGCTCAACCTGTTCAATTGGTGCTGAAAGCAAGTCCACGGGTGTAAAAGCAACGGCATGGTAAAACCGATCTGACTTATTTCCCGTTAGTAATGACAATACACCAAAAACGCTATTTTCCCTTAGCAGTGCTACAGTTATTTCTTCTCCTGCCTCATAAACCCTGGAAAGTTTTACAGCACCTTTCAAAAGAAAATAAACTCTTTCGGCAGGATCGCCAGGAAAAAAGATCGTTTTATTGCGTTCAAACGTTTCCACAACCGGTGGAAACGCTCCGGTTGCCATTTGACGAAAAACATTTGCTAGGGCTTTATCTTGTGCCACGATCATCTACCTTCCCCTACCCAATGCCGGAAAAATTAAAACTGATTTCCTAAGAATACACCCGAAAAATCAATAACACACCGTCAACCTTTTTGTACTTTACTATACTTATGGTCATATATTCATAGCTATTTGTTTATAATGATACATAATTTTTGATAGTTCCAGCTACTAGTCCTTAATAGCTACGATCCAAAGTTGTACTCAACAGGTTTTTTCTCAAAAAATTCACGCTTTCTTGAGAATATCTTAAGGAAGAAGCAAGAATCTATTCATTCCCCAAGGAACCGACGACAAAATACAAAAATAGCAAATACTGCTAAAAACTCTCGTCAAACCAGGCTCAGATTCTAGTATGCTCAATCTGTGATCGTGTACGTTAAAAATTTTTATGTTAAATCTCGCCGGGAAAAACGCTCTAGTCACAGGCATTGCCAACAACCGCTCGATCGCTTGGGGAATAGCCCAACAACTGCACTCAAGCGGCGCCAACATCGGTATTACTTACCTTCCAGATGACCGAGGTAAAATGGAAAAAAAAGTCGCGGAATTGGTCGAACCCCTCAGTCCTAGTTTGTTTCTTCCGTGTAATGTAGAAAATGATGAGCAAATTCAATCTACTTTTAATACAATCGCCGAAAAGTGGGGCAAATTAGATATTTTGATCCACTGTCTTGCTTTCGCGAACAAAGAAGATTTGACTGGAAATTTTAGTCAAACCTCTCGTCCAGGTTTCAAGAAAGCTTTAGAAGTTAGCACCTACTCATTAATACAGCTAGCAGGTGCAGCCAAACCTTTAATGACAGAAGGTGGTAGCATTGTTACGCTCACATATTTAGGTGGCGTTAAGGTGGTTCCTAACTACAACGTTATGGGAATCGCCAAAGCCGGATTAGAAATGAGCGTGCGTTACCTCGCATCTGAATTAGGTCCGCAAAATATTCGCGTAAATGCCATTTCCGCAGGTCCGATTCGCACTTTGGCATCTAGTGCGGTGGGCGGCATTTTGGATATGATTCATCATGTAGAGCAAGTTGCACCTTTACGACGCACCGTCACTCAACTAGAAGTAGGCAATGCGGCAGCTTTTTTATCTAGCGATTTAGCCAGCGGAATTACTGGACAAGTCCTGTATGTAGATGCAGGATATGAAATCATGGGAATGTAAAATTGGGCAAAGGGCATTGGGCATTGGGCATTGATAATTATTCCCATATTCCATGCCCCATGCCCCATGCCCCATGCCCCATGCCCCATTACCTATTACCTATGCAAATAAGCGATGCCTCCGGCAAGGACTCCGTCCTACGCCAACTTCTTTCCTCACACCACGACCAGCCAAATAAAACTTCTCGAATTGCCTCGGTTAGCCGCACTACGGGTGAAACTGATGTGCAAGTCACCATCAACCTAGATGGTACAGGTATTTGTAATGCCGCAACGGGAATTCCCTTTTTGGATCACATGCTGCATCAAATAGCTTCCCACGGACTGATTGACTTGGATGTGCAAGCTAAGGGAGACTTAGAAATTGATGACCACCACACCAACGAAGATGTCGGTATTACTTTAGGGCAAGCATTCAGCCAAGCATTAGGCGATCGCAAAGGCATTGTCCGCTTTGGTAATTTCCTCGCACCTTTAGATGAAGCTTTAATTCAAGTGGCGCTGGATTTTTCCGGGCGTCCCCATATAAGCTATGGTTTAGAAATTCCTACGACTCGCGTGGGAACTTACGACACCCAACTAGTACGAGAATTTTTTGTAGCGGTGGTAAATCATAGCCAAATGACGCTACACATCCGTCAACTTGATGGCATTAATTCCCATCACATTATTGAAGCGACATTTAAGGCGTTTGCGAGGGCAATGCGGATGGCGGTAGAAATCGATACCCGTCGTGCTGGTATGATTCCCAGTTCTAAAGGCGTTTTGTGAAGAAGAGGGGGAAAGGTTAAAGGGTAAAGGGAAAAGGAAGAAGTAGTTTTAAACATTCGTACTAATTTTAAATCAAGGATGCCCCTTTGCCCTTTGCCCTTTGCCCTTTGCCCTTTTCCCTTTTATAAATATAATATCTTTGCTGTTGCCACGAGCATAATTTAAAGAGAAATGAAGTCTGTTGCTTCTTCCCCTGATTCTCAACTAAATACTACAGACCATCCACCAGTAGTGTTAACTTCCGAGTTAAGAAAAGTCTATCGTACCGGCTTTTGGATGAATCAAAAAGTCGTATCCCTCAAAAGCTGTTCTTTAAAAGTTTACAAGGGAGAAACCTTTGGTTTGTTAGGACCAAATGGTGCGGGGAAAACTACGCTTTTAAAGTTGTTGCTGGGAGTTATCCGTCCCACGGCTGGGCGAGGATTATTATTGGGTAGACCGCTAGGCGATCGCACTGTTAAAGAACGTATCGGCTATTTACCTGAAAATGCCTATTTGTATGATTATCTCACTGGCTGGGAATTTTTGCAGCTAGCAGCCGGACTATTCCAAATTCCCAAAAGCGTGCAACGCCAACGCATCCCGGAACTGGTAGAATTAGTGGGCTTATCTCCAACGGATGCTCGCAAAAAACCTCTTCGCCGCTACTCCAAAGGAATGCTACAGCGTGTGGGTATGGCACAGGCATTAATTAACGATCCAGAATTGGTGTTTTTAGATGAACCAATGTCTGGACTCGATCCGGTGGGACGCTATCAAATGCGAGAAATTATCCTGTCGTTAAAAGCTGCTGGCAAGACAATTTTTTTCAACAGCCATATTCTCAGTGAAGTAGAGAAAATATGCGATCGCGTTGCTATTCTCTCTCAAGGTCAATTAATTTGTTCTGGTTCCCTCAATCAACTTTTAGGAACTAAAAGCACATATCGTGTAAAAGGTCAAGGTGGTGACTCGGAAGTTCTCAAAAAATGGATACCTAGTCTAGAATTTGAACCTGATGGTTCTTGGCAAGGTGAACTACAAGAAGATTACTATGATTTTCTTGCCAGTCTCCGCTTGATGAATGGGCAGATTATTGCTATGAACTTGTCTGGTCCCTCCTTAGAAGAGTTTTTTATGCAACAAGTTAAAAAATAAAATCATTCTGTTAAGTAATATAACAAAGCAACTATGCTAAAAGCTGTAATGCTGAGAAAATCTAATATGAGTTTATTTATAATCAAGTTATTTGGAAAATATACCAGTCTTAAATAGAAGCCTGAAAAATAAGATTCCCGACTTCTTCAAGAAGTCGGGAATCTGAAGGAATCAGTTCAGCTCGATTTTTTCATAAATTAGCTAGTCTTTTTATACCTAATTGATTATTTTTCTCAAAAATCTAAATTTTTTACTCTCTTTTAGAAAGCAAGCATTAAACTTTAAAATATCGTTCTTTGCGCTACGTCACCTTAGTATATAATCAATAAAATAAAATTTGATGCCTGCCTAAATTGGATTTATTCCTTCTCGAAAATTTGCCTAATAAAACTTTAAGTTAACTTTACCAAAAATTCAAATCAAATCAACAATTTGCCTCCGGAAAATGAAGCTTTTTTATGAAAATAAGAATGTTGGGGAACTTGAATACTTACGTATAGTCAAGATAAAAATGTTAAGACAGCACTTTATTCATGGTGGTATCAGCTAAGTATGCTTAATACAGGTATGTTGAAATTCCTCACCCAGTCAGTTGCAGGTGTGGCGTTGTTAATGGCTCTTAGTGTCGCTTTGCCGGATGTTAGCCAAGCTCAGAGACAACCCAGAGCAGCTACCACACAACTCGATGCAAATTACACCTTAGGAGGAGGCGATCGCATCCGGGTTAACGTGTTTGAAGTGCCAGAATATACGGGCGAGTACCAGATACCTCCTGGTGGCGCGATCAACCTACCTTTGATTGGCAGCGTCGCCGTTCAAGGGCTAACAACCGAACAAGCATCTGACGAAATTGCCAGAAGATATGCTCGCTTTCTCAAACGTCCCCTAATCTCAGTCAATCTTTTATCACCTCGTCCGATTAACGTTGTAGTTGCGGGAGAAGTGTCACGTCCTGGCGCTTACTCTCTCAGCTTGCAAGGAGGCGCAGGTAACGATCCTGGCGTGCAATACCCAACCGTATTAGCCGCAATTACAACGGCTCAGGGGGTACTCAGTAATGCGGATATAACTCAAGTACAATTACGGCGCAAGCTAGGACGCACTGGTCGAGAGCAAGTAGTCACAATCAATTTGAAAGAACTCATCCGAACAGGCAGGTTATCACAAGATATTACCTTGCGGGATGGAGATACCATTGTTGTGCCAACAGCAGCCAGACTCGACTTGGCAGAAGCACGCAATTTATCTGCCGCTAACTTTGCCGCTGACCCCACCAGACCGCGCACGGTAGCAGTAGTTGGTGAAGTAAATCGTCCGGGATCGTATCTTGTTACCCAAGGTGCAACAGAAGGAGGAAACGCAGGTGGTGGTGTAAGTATCACCGGTCAGCCAACTGTAACGCGAGCGCTTCAGTTAGCTGGGGGAATTACACCACAAGCTGACATTCGCAACGTCAAAATCCGCCGACAGACAAGAGCAGGTGGGGAACAAATTATAGATATCAATCTTTGGCAACTATTGCAAAGTGGTGATGTCAATCAAGACACAATTTTGCAAGATGGAGATACGATTTTCTTCCCAACTGCAACAGAGATTAACGCAGCAGATGCTACTGTGTTAGCTAATACTACTTTGTCTCCGGCTACTATTCAAGTTGGGGTAGTAGGCGAAGTTAAAAGACCCGGAACTGTAGAAATTAAGCCTAATAGCTCCTTAAATCAAGCGCTACTTGCTGCGGGGGGATTCGATGGTGCTAATGCTAGCAGTTCTGCTGTCGATTTGGTTCGCCTCAATCCTGATGGTTCTGTGACCAAACGTAAAGTAAAAGTAAATTTTGGCGCTGATATTAATTCGCAAACTAATCCGATACTCCGCAATAATGATGTTGTCGTAGTTTACCGCTCTGGTACAGCCAAGGTTGGTCAAACCGTAGGCAGTGTTATCAATCCTGTAGCTGGTGTGTTAGGTATTCTCCGATCTTTATTTCTTGGTTTCTAAATAAACATATTGGGGGCGTTTGTCAAGCTTTTTCGTCTTCTTTGGGAGCGATCGCTTTGGGCGGGCGCTCTGCGCCCGGAGCGCATTTTTGACTCAGTATGACATGCTGTTTGCTACCAGTAGCAGTTAGGTAGGCTGCGAGCGAGCGATCGCGTAATATCATCACAGGCTTATTACACATATTGTAGAGACGTTCTGGACCCTACGTCTCTTGTGACGGTTGCGTGTAACGATGGGCAACCACGCGCAAGTAAGTTTCATCAATAACTTATCTCTAGGGGTATTTACCGAAGGGAGGGGAAAAGGGGAAAGGAAAAAAGGGTTTTTAAGAGGGGGAAAGGGGAGGGGGGAAAGGGGAAATGTTGAAATATTTTAAAAACAATTTGATTGATTTAAAATAGCTCCACCCCTTTACCCTTTCCCCTTTAACCTTTACCCCTCCCCGCATCCCCTTTTCCCCAATATGGGTTATATGCCCCCTCGATAAGAGCGTGGTTTTATTTGGAGGTCGGTCACAATCCCCAAACATATTCTTTACCCTTTCCCCTTTACCCTTTCCCCTTTCCCCTTCTTTGTGAAGGTTTTTGATTTGCAACCGCATCATGGTAAACGCATTTGTGAACTGATGCAAAAATATGCCGACTTGCCAATGAATCTTGCCGATGCATCACTAGTCGTTTTAGCAGAAAATTTAGGGCATGGAAGAATTTTATCGATAGATTTTCGATATTTTAATACTTATCGCTGGAAAAATCACCATCCATTTGAAAATTTGATGGTGTGGGATAGTTAAGGGGTGGTGTGGAGGCGCATTTTTTTGTGCAAAACTCGACTTTACCCAATGCCCAATCTATCAATTAATCAATACAAACTTCTGAATATGAGAATCTTGTTGATTGCTGCCGCGTGAGAAGACAGCATTTAGTAAAAGCCGCCAAGCCACAGGAGAAAGTACAGATAAATCAAGAAGAAGCAAAACGCTGTTAATGTTTTTTTGCTTGAGTGCAACTATTGCCCAATGTAGCTTCAAATAATTTTTAATATCCGCAAGCGCAGGGATATTAGAGCGATGTTTTTCATTCACAAAGGCGTAAATTTTCTCTTTCATCAAAATATTTGTATCGAGTCGCTTTTGCAGAGAAAACTTATGATTGTAAGCACCTGCCCAAATGGTACGATAAGCTAGGCACTGATTAAGGAAAATGGCATCACCAAACTGAGCAATGCGAATCCAAGAATCAATGTCATCGCAGTTAGCATCAAGTTTTGAGTCCCAAGCACCAACTTTCAGAAAAACGTCACGACGACAAGCTACTTGTACGGGAGTGCCAAAGGGCAAAAGCTCTAAAAGCATACCGTAGTGAATATCAGCTTGGGGAATATAAAAAGCTAATCCAGGACCTAGATGGGGGGTGCGGCTGAGATGCTCCCCATTGTTATCGACTTGAGCAGCTATGCAAGAGCAGATGACAGCTTGAGAATTCTTTTCTGAGGATACATCATTTGAGGCTTCAGCGTGTTTGGCGATCGCTAAAGTCATTTCTGCCAAACAATTGGGTCCTAAGTAGTCGTCATCATCCAAAAATTTAACCCAGTCACCGCTAGCTTTGGCAACTCCCGTATTTACCGATGCTGCATGACCTTTGTTAACTTCGTGACGATGATAAACAACTTGATTTCCCAAGCTTTTGACATAAGCTTCAGTGTCATCAGACGAACAATCATCAACAACTACTACTTCACACTCTATCGTCTGATTAACAGCAGAATCTATCGCTCGTCGCAGCAAGTCTAAACGATTATAGGTAGTGATGACGACACTAAATTTCATAAATCTCACACTTGTGGCATAGCCGTTTAAAATATACCTTCTGTTTCTGTGGTAGTTGTACCGGAAAAATCTTACTTCGGAAATAACTAGACTCAAAAGGGGTTCTCGAATTATTATGGATGATTGTGAGTTTTTTAAATAGACTATGAACGCGCAAGAAATAATCCGCTCGATTGAAGCGGAACAACTAAAATCTAATTTGCCCGACATTTACGTGGGCGACACAGTTAAAGTCGGTGTCAAAATCAAAGAAGGCGACAAATACCGCGTGCAACCATACGAAGGCGTAGTAATTGCCAGACGTAATGGCGGAATTAATGAAACCATTACAGTACGTCGAGTATTTCAAGGTGTTGGCGTTGAAAGAGTGTTTCTTTTGCATTCTCCCCGAATTGATAGCATCAAAGTTATCCGTCGTGGTAAGGTAAGACGTGCTAAACTGTATTATCTACGCGATCGCGTAGGTAAAGCTACCCGAATCAAACAACGGTTTGACCGTCCTTTGTAATTCGCACTTCGCTCTTATGGGAGAAATCTCCACTTTCAAGCGGCTCCTGCCGCTGATTTGTTCCATAAGCTCGCGCGCGAGAATTGAAATAAAAGTCAAATTGCGTTAGACTAGATAAAGTTCAGCGCTTAGGACACAATTGTAGACAGCTTGTGCGCTCTTAGTTCAGTTGGTAGAACGCAGGTCTCCAAAACCTGATGTCGGGGGTTCAAGTCCTCCAGGGCGCGCTCTCCAAACAACACTCATTGCCCGAAACAAGTACACAACTGCTAATTGTTCAGCAAGTACGGAAAATTTCGGGTATAATTGTATTTGCAGCTTTTTGACTTTCACTCCCACAGAAAGTAATAGACAATAGCTGTGAATAAAAGCTCGTCAAAGAATCGCGGAGAGAAACGACTGTGGCAAAGAAAAACGAAGCAGAAATGCCAGAAACCACTAATGGGTTGAGCATATCCAACTTCTATCAGGGACTTAGAGAAGAACTGGAGAAAGTGGTTTGGCCCAGTCGCCAGCAGTTGGTGAGCGAATCAGCAGCAGTGTTGCTGATGGTAACACTCTCCGCATCTTTGATATATTTAGTCGATGGATTGTTTACTTGGGCAGCAAAACAGGTGTTCTGATGGTTGGTGCAACAGACGAACCACGCAACTTAGAAGAAGCAGAAACAGCGCTGGATGCTTTGCAAGAAGCACGCTGGTATGCAGTACAAGTAGCTAGTGGCTGTGAAAAGCGTGTAAAGACAAACTTAGAACAGCGCATTCAAACATTTGATGTAGCTGATAAAATTGTCAAGGTGGAAATTCCCCACACGCCAGCGGTGAAAATCCGTAAAGATGGCAGTCGCCAAAATACAGAAGAAAAAGTGTTTCCTGGTTACGTGTTAGTCCGGATGGTTATGGACGATGACGTATGGCAGGTAGTGCGAAATACATCCCATGTAATAAACTTCGTGGGAGCCGAACAAAAACGCGGCACCGGCAAAGGTCGCGGTCACGTCAAACCAATGCCGCTGAGTGCCTCAGAAGTAGAACGGATCTTCAAACAAACCGCCGAACAAGAGGCAGTTGTCAAAATTGACATGGCGACTGGTGATAAGATAATCGTGCGGGAAGGTCCATTTAAGGACTTTGAAGGCGAGGTGATTGAAGTCAGTCCAGAGCGGAGTAAGCTTAAAGCCTTGCTTTCGATTTTTGGACGAGATACACCAGTAGAATTGGAATTTAATCAGGTTGAGAAACAGAGCTAAATAGAAAATGGCGAAAAAAGTAGTAGCGATTATTAAACTGGCTTTGAACGCTGGGAAAGCCAACCCAGCACCGCCAGTGGGACCGGCGCTAGGTCAACATGGTGTGAACATCATGATGTTCTGCAAAGAGTACAACGCCAAAACAGCAGACCAAGCTGGGATGGTAATCCCGGTAGAAATTTCGGTTTTTGAAGACCGGAGTTTTACTTTTGTACTGAAAACGCCACCAGCATCAGTGTTGATTCGCAAAGCAGCGAAAATTGAAAGAGGCTCAAACGAACCGAACAAAAAGAAAGTTGGCTCGATTACCAAAGCGCAATTGCAAGAAATAGCCCAAACCAAAATGCCCGACCTCAACGCCAATGACATTGAAGCGGCGATGAGGATTGTTGAAGGTACTGCGAAGAATATGGGCGTAGCGATCGCGGATTAGTTAGTGGATAGTGGATAGTGGATAGTGGATAGCGGATAGTGGATAGTTGAAAGTGGAGAGTGGTTAACTGTTAACTGTTGATTGTTGAGCGTCAACCATCAACGCTCCAACGCTCCAACCCTTCGGGTTCACCACTTGCTACAACGGGGGGAACCCCAACGCCAGATTGCTCAAGTCGGCAGAGCCGCCCACGCAACTGGCTCCGCAACGCAGTGGTTCACGCTCCAACGCTCCAACGCTCCAACCATCAACCATCAACGCTCCAAAACAAAATTTTATCGGGGGAGAGAACAAACCTCGCTAATTACCCCAGGAGTAAAGAAAAATGACGAAAAAAGTATCACGCCGATTGCAGGCGCTGCTAGAAAAAGTAGAAGATACGGATTATGCACCGATTGATGCTTTATCCTTGTTAAAAGAAACAGCAACAGCAAAGTTTGCGGAAGCAGCAGAAGCGCATATCCGGTTAGGAATTGACCCGAAGTATACAGACCAACAGTTGCGAACCACTGTAGCATTGCCCAAAGGCACAGGACAAATCGTCCGGGTGGCAGTAATTGCCAGAGGGGAAAAAGTAACCGAAGCAAGCAACGCCGGTGCTGATATCGTCGGTTCGGAAGAACTGATTGAACAGATTCAGAAAGGCATGATGGACTTTGATAAGTTGATTGCTACACCTGATGTTATGCCACAAGTAGCAAGGCTGGGTAAATTGCTAGGTCCGCGTGGTTTGATGCCATCACCCAAAGGGGGAACGGTGACATTTGATGTGGGAAGTGCGATCGCTGAATTCAAAGCTGGGAAATTAGAATTTAGAGCCGATCGTACTGGCATAGTCCATGTTATGTTTGGTAAGGCATCCTTCTCGCCCGAAGATTTGTTGGTAAACTTGAAGGCGTTGCAAGAGACGATTGACCGTAACCGTCCTTCAGGAGCCAAAGGTCGTTATTGGCGGACAATGTATGTGTCTGCCACTATGGGACCATCGATTAAAGTCGATGTCAACGCCCTACGCGATTTGAAACTGACCGAAGCCGCATAAAAGAGTTAGGAGTTATGAGTTAAGAGTTAGGAGTTATCAGGAGCAAAGTTAGGAGTTAAGAGTTAAAAGTTAATTCATAACTGATAACTGATAACTCCTCACTCCTAACTCCTAACCCCTAACTCCCTAATTGAATAGGTAAAACCAAAGACAGCAGGTGTCAATAGCTTAATATCCTGCCGAGGTTTGCATTTTGATTGCTTGAAGTTGCACTGATAAAAAGTGTGATGACGACATGAGAAACATTGCAAAACCCCGGCTGATATAGCTGGGGTTTGTTGTTTTGGGTCGGTCAGAAAAAAAACGCTTTCTTTAGGGAAAGCCAAAAATTGTTTGAGGAGGTGAAACAAAGATGGGAAGAACGGTAGAAGATAAAAAGGCGATCGTTGCCGACCTCAAAGAAACTTTGAGCGAGTCAAGTTTGGCACTGGTAATTGAATACCAGGGATTAACAGTTGCCGAAATCACTGACTTGCGGCGGCGGTTGCGTCCGACTGGCACTGTTTGCAAGGTAGCAAAGAATACTTTGATGGGGATCGCCATTGAAGGACAGGAAAAGTGGCAACCAATGTCCGAGTTGCTTAAAGGTTCCTCAGCCTTTTTGCTAGTTAAAGAAGATTTCTCTGGCGCAATTAAGGCTTACCAAGACTTCCAGAAAGCCAGCAAGAAGACAGAACTTCGCGGCGGCGTTATGGATGGTCGCTTGTTGAAAGAACCTGATGTCAAGGTACTCGGAGACTTGCCATCTAAGGAGCAACTCATGGCGCAAATTGCCGGAGCTATCAACGCCTTGGCTACCAAGATTGCCGTGGGTATCAACGAAGTTCCTGGTTCCTTGGCGCGTGCTTTGCAAGCAATTTCTGACAAAGATAAAGGCGACAACGCCGAAAGCGAATCTTAGTAGAGACGCTCCGGTTCCTCGCGTCTGTACAGGAGTTAGGAGTTAGTGGATAGTGGTTAATGGTTAGTTGTCAATAAATATCAACGCTCCAACGCTCCAACTAGCAACCAACAATCAACAATCAACAAATAAATTACAGGAGTTATATCAATGTCTGCTGCAACCGATCAAGTTTTGGAACTATTGAAATCTATGACTTTGCTGGAAGCATCTCAATTAGTCAAGCAAATTGAAGAAGCTTTCGGCGTAAGTGCTGCTGCACCAGTTGGCGGCATGATGATGGCTGGTCCTGGTCCTGCTGCGCCTGCTGAAGAAGCTGTTGAGCAAACCGAGTTTGACGTAATTCTAGAATCAGTTCCAGCTGATAAGAAGATTGCCGTACTGAAGATTGTCCGGGAATTGACCGGTTTGGGTCTCAAAGAAGCCAAAGATTTGGTGGAAGCTGCACCCAAGTCTGTTAAAGAAGGTATTGCTAAGGATGCTGCTGAAGATGCCAAGAAGCGCATCGAAGAAGCTGGTGGTAAGGTGACTGTGAAGTAGTCAAAATTCCCTGATAACATAGGCGTGGAAAAAATGTAGAGACGTTCGGTGTGGAACGTCTCTAGCGGTTCTGCGTAACGCATAATTAATTTCCACACCTATGTTTATTGCTAGTTATCGCTTATCTTTGGTCAAAGAGGCGATCGCTTATCAGGGGTTGTGCAAAGCAGGAATTGGAATTCACGACTCTTGTTACAAAGAGCGATCGCACACAACGAATGAGAGGACGTTTCAAAGTTGCTCCCAACGCGATCGCCCAACAATACCAAGTTTGTATAGTTTGACATCCTCCCCGGTCTGAAGACACGGGGATTCCAAGAATCACTTCTTGGGTTTCCTCTTTCCGCGACTCGGCTTATTTAAAGGAGTTTCCCCACCCAAACAGAGGTCGATGTCTCCAGAGGC
>JAESGF010000313.1_pt1 | contig 15756 bp, 16 predicted proteins | sample 9269621 | NCBI WGS metagenome assembly JAESGF01 (sample SAMN14515066, study PRJNA621663) | algae metagenome | isolation source: Tolypothrix carrinoi HA7290-LM1 and co-occurring heterotrophs from dry rock... | place: USA: Makauwahi cave, Kauai, Hawaii | collected 2011-01-06
GCCTTCTTCTCAACAGTAACTGTCTCAAAGCCTGATTTTTCCATTGAGACTGGCATAAGTTTGCACCTTGCGATCGCCTGTTGAAAGCCAGTTATAGAGAGGTATTGGCATTTTTCGGAGATGTCTAATCCCCTTTATTCTCGTCTTGGAAATCTCAAGCTTAGTCAAATAATGCCAGAAGTTCTACGTGCATAAATCTTTCAGCGTCCCGATCAAGTTTGTTTTTACTTTTTCTGTAACGAATATGTGCAATATCAACGATCGTTAAAAGCGAAAATTTGTATCCACTTTCTGCGTCACTTCTCCTCGCTCTACCTTCACCAAGTTATCTCTTGCAGCAATAGTAATATACAGAGCAATTCGACAATCAACTGCTGCCAATACCAATGCTGCGGATAAAGTTTTTGTCCCCCCAGTGTAATCAGCCATAATCTCATGACTTGGATCTAAGAGTAAATCACGGATGAAAGTGTGAATCTTGGGATAGCATTCGTTTAAATCATCTGGGTTTTGTACCAGAATTAAATCTCGTTCTTTTTGAAAGCGATCGCCCAACCCCACCTGTGTGGGAATATTGGGTAATCTTTCCATAACTTCTGCACCCCGACGCACTTCACAAGGGGTTCCTTCTCCGATGACTTGCGACTTGCTACCTTTTTCACCATCGGAGGCGATGAATATTATGCGATCGGGTTGCAAGCTGCGGATGGCGGTGATGATGGGTTGAAACGAACCACCGACCGTGACGAGGAGGATTTTAGTAGACATAGGTGCAATAAATGTGGCTTTAACCAATTTAAATAATTTATTATTGTGCTGGTAACAACGATTGCGCCAGTTGCGAAAGAAATGGATATATCCTTTCAAAACTATCTTGAAGTTGTTGGGCTGTTTTAGGTGAAAGATTCATACCAACATGGGCAATATCATTTCTTAATTCTGTTATTTGCTGCCAAAAATTTATCAATTCATCTACATCTGGTAATATTTCAAGTTTTTCATCACAACGGCTAGGATTATCAGTTTCACAAATTTTTTTCTGCCTTTTCTTTACTCCATTATTTAAAGAGCGTTCTACTACAGCCCGTCCATCTTTATTATCAAACATTGGTTCTTCAAATTTGAGAGCTAAAACCGAAACCATCCATTCGCGTGTTAAGGTTACTGCTTGTACGATTTGCTGTCTATCGCGATACCATTGTATCATCTTTAGTTGTAACCATAAATTGGTAGCTAACTGCGAATCATTTCTGGGACTTTCAAGTGCAAATTGTCCGTATTCTTGAACTACTTGCTCGGCTAAAATACTAAATGGTTGCGCTCGTGAACGCAATGCTAGGGGCAGATTTTTCTAAAGCTTTTTCTAGCTTAGTTGCCTGCTGCATTGTTTCTGTTGGTCGAGTTAGCCGTAATGCTAGAGAGATAGATTCAATTGCTGTAGATGCCGATTTAAAATGATTTTTCAGTTCTCGTGCAGCAATATCATCGCGTAGTTCAATACCGGATGGTATTCCTTTTTTTAGTAAATCAGCAAGTATCTCTCCATCGCCTGTTTTTACAAACTGATTGGTAGCCATCAGCCAATCGATAATGCTTACAAATTCTGATAAGTCAATAACTGGGGCGGGTTTACCTAATTCAAAAGCACCATAATAAATAGCTTCAATATTTACCTGTTTGGCTGATTTAAGATAAGCAGCAAACAAAAATACTAAAAACGGCAACGAACGCAACCCGTGAGTAATATCAAATATTACCGTTTCTTGATAATTAACTTTTTCTGTAATTGTATTAAATATTTCCCACATTTCGGCAGTTGTTTCACCTTTGGGAATTGAAACAGGTTCGATTCGAGCATCATTTAATGCTAATAATGCAGGCCAGGTTTTCTCCTCAGCTTCTGGCGTATTGCAAACAAGCATTCGGTCATGTTCTACAAACTGACGTAGCGCTAGACTGAACACGCCACCTTCGTATTCTTCACCTTGCCACGTATAAACGCTTCCTGGCATCAACCCTCTATTATTGAGAAATGTAATGATAGTTCGCATAATGAAGTTCCTATTTATCCAAGTTCTTGTTTCAAAACAGTTTGTCCCATTCCCAATCTTGTCTTCCCTTGTTTGTGCTGGAACCAAGAAAGCATTTCTGTATCAAGCGTCAGGTTAAATCTTGTCTGGACATTTCGTACCATTTCAACATAAAGAGATGCTCTATATTTTGCTAGATAGTCAGGGAATCGACTGGATACAATTACTTCGGCAACAACGGGTAAGTTAATAGGGATTGTTTGTCCTTTTTTAGTAGTAATATTACCTTCAATTATCGGTTCGCAATCACTAATACTCAACGCTCTTAAAAAATCAGTATTTTGACTGCTCCCGTTATACGTTTTGTCTTGATATATAAGAGTATATTCTGAGAATAAAGTATCCATAAATAGGTCGTCGTCAGCAGACTTTTGCTTGTGCTTATTACCGAGTTCTCCTAATCTGCTGCGTAATTTTTTCTCGATTTCGCTAACTTTTTGATTTTTAGGCACGTTGTAGCGATCGCCATGTTTGAGCAAGTAATATGCGATCGCAGTTCTAATTGCCCCTTTAATCGACGAGCCGGGTATATATAGCTGTCCCATACCATTGCGAATCATCGGACGCAAATCGGTAATACGTTCCTCTGTCAGTTTTTGGCTAATGGCGTTTTTCGGAAAAATTAACTCTCCGTTTGCATCGGTTGTACTCCACCACTGTTCCCCGAACGCATCTTTGAGTAGGTTACTTATATCTTGGCGATCACTAATTGCTTGAATGTAGTCATTGAGATATCTACCACCTTTCTTATGAAGGGCTTTAGCAAGAGTTTCTTGGTTGGGAAGGTAGACTTTTTTGGATGTTTGCACGTATTCAAAGGGGTTTAACCTCGATACTGACGAACCAATATGCAAGATAGGGCTAGTTAGCTGTATCTTTTTTGACTCGTAAACTTCGGGCTTTTTGAGGGCAATAGAGGCAAGCATTTTGGATTTTAGATTTGTATTTTGATAGGAAGACTTAAACCGATACCACTACGATATATTTTGTGTGCTTTAAATTCACTGGGGGTTACATCGGCTAGTTTTCCCGGTGGTTCAATTGGAAACACCGAACCCTCTGCAAACATCCTTACCATCTTGCGGCGAATATTTCCATCAGAAAACCATCCACCCCGTTCTTGTATTTCGTAGTTGCTGTGGGAGTTGTCTATAATTAATCGCTCAAGGATAGATTCATCATCATCCCAAAATAAGCTAATTAAGCACTGATAAGCCGATTTATCTAAGGGTTTGACGACATTTTCCCAACTAGGGGAAGCATCCTTTAAATCCAACCATTCGGCTTGGAATAGTCCCGCACCGCTTGAACGTTCTCCCCCAATTCCTTGTTCTCCCAGCAAGTCTAGTGCTGCTTTTAACTCTGCAATAAGTTGCGGGTTGTTGTCCTCTAAATATACTAAGAAATATAGCCCCGATAAACTTTTGATACCGCTATTATTTTGCTCCCAATTGAATTGTACGTATCCCGTATGGTAAAAATTGGTAGCGCTGGTTGTCCTATCTATGGCAACTTTAGGTAGTTTGTGATGTTTAAATGCTTCTCCATAGTCAAACGTACCTGCTTTTTTAAGTTCACCATTAGCATTACCATTGGTTTTGTTAATTAATTCATCAGCATCTTCTGGTTTAAATCCTTCACCTTGATACCAACGATGCCAAATATCGAGGGGTAAATAACTAAGGGATTTATAGGTTTTAAAGAACGCTAAATCATCTTTTTTTCTATCCAAATCCCCACCATGCGGGTAATTAGTTGGAAATTTCAGGGGGCGGGGAAGGTAGAAAATAGTGTTATTGTTGATGTTATTTTTGCATTCGCGGTAGATAAAAGTAGAACTGATTCGCATCGGGGGCTTGGGTTGAAGAAACTTGTCTAATAATTCTTCAACTGGTTGTTTTCCTACGCCATCTGATTTTTTCCTAAATAACTGCGCGTAATTAGTTATCCAAGCACTAAATAAAGTATCTGAACGTACTCGTTCTTTTGACTCTTCTATTCCAATACCCAACTCCCCGAAATGGACGCTTGACCGTCCAAAGTTAAGTTTGACAAGTTGCCATTTGCCCATATTTAGCTCCCTGGTAATCGCCGTTGGATGTTTTCGCTTAATCCGGTAAAGTTATCTAACAGTTCTTGGATATTATTAGCAGATGGAATTTCTTCTATCCCTGAACCATCTCTAGGAGTATTGGTAATTCGACGGTAATACTCCAAATCGCGGTATAAGAAATTGAATTTTTTAAATTCAACTTTGCCGTAACCTCTAGAACCGTGTCCCCCTAAAGCATCGTCTTCAAGGATTGCTAGTGCGATCGCAATATTTTCTAAATCTTTAATGGCTTGTTGGGCGTTTTCGACGGTGTAAACAAGCTCAAACTCGAATATCGAACCTGCGGGGACGCGCTCAAATTGCCGAGGATTAGCAGCTGCGGTAACGCGATCGATACCGTTTTCAAATTTCCATTCGGTCATAAATAGACCCGTGTCTACTTTTTTGAGTTGTTCGGCTGATTGGGGTGATAAATGGGAGTCGCGGACAATTAAGCGTGCTGGACAGTTGCGTCCGCGATTGATTTGGACATAGGTTTGACCTTGAATCGTTTTCTTGGGAGGTTCGTCAGGTTTGTTGGGGTTACTAACGTATAGTCCTGCTTTTTCTGCAACAGCAGTCTGCATCCAGAATTTTGTTCCACCCGTTGAGCCAAATAGACGACTAATTTGGCAAGTGAGCGCTCCCTCATAGGGAATCATTAGCCCATCAATTTCTGTAATTCCGTCTTCTAAATCATCGCTTTCATAACGATAAGTGCCACTTCCCCCAGTACGATTGAGGGGTTTATTTAATAATCTCTCTGTAATTGAGCGCAATTTTCCCTTGATGGAAGAACCGGGAAGATAGGGATACTGCGTTAAAGGATCGCGGATGACGGGTTTATCGAGTCCACCGATATCAAGGTTTTCATTACCTCCACCAATATGTAAGCCTGTTTTGACTTCAATTTGGCTTTTCAGGATAAATTTACCAACTAAGGGTTTTTGTTCGAGGGATGCGGGCATAATTATCCTCTATTGTGTGTTGTCGTCTTCTTATTTTCTGCTTCTTTGTGATAAGCAATAATTGCTTCAATAAGTTGTACTAAACGATAAAAATCTTCCGTACTATGTACTTTGTTAATTGCCTCTGACATAACATTACAAAAAGGTTGAGCAGCTTTTTGACGTGCTGCTGACCACGTAAGCTTTACTTGAAGAAAAATAATATCATCCTGAATTCTGGCAAATCGAAGTTTTTCTTTTTCTTTCTCATCTTTAGCTTTCTTGATTTCATCATTATCTTCTTGAACAAGTCTTGATTTAAGTTGATTGATCGCATCTAAAAATTTGCGTATTTGATTTGTTTCTAATTTATTGTCTTTTAAGTAGTAACCAAAATCCTTAGCTTGCTCCACCAATTTTTTAAGTGAATATTCTTTTAAAGATTTCAATTCATTATTGGTGATTGTATCTTTAATCTCCTTCTCAATGTTTTGATTGAAAGCTGCTGATTTGGAGGTATTTGGTTGATGATTGCTAGCAGAATTATTAGGCTGCAATGGTATCTTAGACGAATTAGGTGGTTTTGGGCGGTTTGGTTGGTTTGTCATATTATTGGGTACGATTTAATAGTTCAATCCAAGTTGCGATCGCTCGAAAGTAAGGAGCGTTGTATGGGTTTTTCAAAGAAGTGCGAAATTCATCATCTTCTAAGACATTTTGCGGTAATCTTGCTAATGTATACGCTATTTTAGGAAGATGTAAATAATAACGTGTTTCTATTGCATCATTTGATTTTTTGTCTTCAATTTTCTTTAAAGCTTGCTCTTGAACTTGTGCTGTAATCAAGAGATTTCGGACGAAGTTACGTGAAAATTCCTTTCCAATATTTTGCCGTTCTAATCTATCAACAAAAGGTAATATACCCCAAATTGCTGGGTTGTCTTCTTGCTTAAGGTATCTAATAATCTTCTTTTGTACTTCATCTTCTTGATCTAAATGCCTAAAATTATTCTTTTGTACTTCATCATTTTCATCTAAATGATTTCGTCTTTCAATTCCCAACCATTCATCCCATTTAAATACTTGGTTGAATAAGCCTAAACTATCGCGTCCGTTGTTTTTCGCTTTACCTTCTGCATCTCCTGATTCTTCGGCTGCTTGATAAAGGGGAAATTTCGGTTCGGCAATACTAACACCTGCTGAAAGTGTAATATCTGGATGATGCCCTGTATAGGCACGAAAGCATTGGTAAATATCGAAGGAAAAATCAACAATTTCACTCCAAGCACCACTAACAAATAAATCGTCTCCTCCAGCGTAAATAAAAAGTATATTTTTACCTTGATATTCAGATGAGGTTTTGTCTATACTATTATTATTTAGGGATTTGCTGCTGTTAGGTAATTGTTTAATAATTTCAGGAATATTTTTTTCACGATTGGCAGCGAGGTTATTAAGATATACTTTAAAAAAATAGCTCATCTGCCGCGATAACCCAGCTAATCTTGGTAATGTTTGATTCTCCTCCAAACCCTTAGCAAAGATTTGACCTAATCTATCAACATCCATTCGTAAATAACCGACTCGTTTGATACCTAGAGAAAGTTCAGCCATCTCTTCAGCACGCATAAAACCAGTTTCATTAGGTTTTTGTGTTTGCTTGCCATAATTACCAAGTAGTATCGGTACGCAATTGCGAAATTTGTAATATTTTAATTCCCAATTATTGACAAATAAAACAGTGTGGTTATCAGAAATTGTTTGCTTTAATCTCTCAAAGTTATCTTGTTTGCGATAATCGAAATCGACTAGCTTGTAATAAACATTGATTTCTTTTAGTTTATCGATCGCAGGTAGTTGAAACCACAGCTTATCTTCCTCATCTTTCTGCTTACCTATCACTTTTTGCGGTTGCGATCGCACAATAGCATCAATGCGAAATAGCTTCCCTCCCAACCCGAACATAGTGTGACAGGTACTACAAGCCATCGCTGCACCCGGTTCTTCGTTTAGCGGTTTTAAATCCTCTTCGTCATCGCGATGGCAAACTTTGCACGGGGTATGGGCGTAATATGGTTTGGTTAACGCGACAAGCTCATCAATGCGATCGCCGAACTTACGCGCTTTATAAGCAGCAAGTTTTTTGGTAGCTTCCGACCAATGTTTGCTAAATTTAGCATTGCCTATATCTGCGACAGGAAATTCCTTTGAACTATCGAGAGCAAGATAAATTTTCCCTTGGAATTTATCTAACAACCATTGGTTAAACTGCAAACGGACTTGTTTTACAGTCTTTTCTGTCTCCTCATTACCTGGAGCTAGTATATATATGTTGCCCCCACCTGCATATATAACATTGGTGCGAGGAAGCTTTAAGTGTGTCAAAAGTTGAGTTACAACTTCCTCTGTAACTAATTCTAAATAAAAGCTACGCGCCCGTAATGATTTGAGCGCACCATCAGAAGATATAGTGTAGATAAAGTTTTGAATTCCCGACAAGTCCCCAGCCACGATGCTCAGTTGGGCTGTTTCTAGGTCATTTGTATTTACTATTGAAGCTGCAACCGCAGCTGTTGTTTTGACTTTATCAACTAGTGCCACATCTGCTTCGCCAAAGCTGATAAACGAACCGAATTTTTCGATAATTAAGGTAAGGAGCGAAATATTTCCCCAGTCGTTGGGGTTATCCTCAAGAAAACAGATTTGTTCGCAAATTTGCTTTCTTAAATCCTTTATCTCTTTTGGTTCTTCCGTTTGGGGATAGGGAATTATGGGGTCAGAATTAGCGATCGCATTCGGTTGCCAAAAGTGTTCGTTGTTTTGACCGTGGGCTAATTTTACAGAATCGAACAGTACCCGCAAAGCTTTCGGTTTGTCGTCAGCAGACCAGTTTAAATATTTTTTGGCTTCTTCAATCGCGGCTGAATCATTGGGTCTAGTAAATTTATCAAACTTTAATCCAGCCCAACTTGCTAAGTCCCAAACGGCTTGCTGGATGACCTTTAATGCTTCTTGGTGTGAGGGGTTTGGCGAACTTGTCATGATGAAAAACGATTAGAGACAGTTGTTATCAAAGCAATTTGGCTAATACAAGAAAAATAATTATTGATTAGATGTAAAAATTGTTTTTACTTGTTTAAGTAGAATTTCTGGAACCTTTTGCACTCGACCCCGTACCCAAGTACCACTGGTAATTTCCAAGTACGGTTGTACTTGATGCACCTCTTCTACTTCTGCCAAACTACTATGAATTACTGTCACAGGGATTAAATTCCCTCTGTCTCGACAAAATTCATGCCACGCATCTACTGCCTCTGGTTTAGAACTAATGATCAAGTAGTGGGTACAAGCTTCTAAAATTGGCAATTTCTCCGGCTGTACCATACCACCAACATCCACAATTACCAAAGACTTCTGCCGTCTCAGTTCTAATATTGCTTGAGCATGATAGGGAAAAAACCTTTCTGTTAACGCACCCTTATTGCGTAGTTTAAAAGCCTCGATTTCTTCATCTGTCGTTTGGGTATCTAATTCCAAAACGTAGTTACCTTCTCCATCCCAGTGAGCGCGTTGCAGATAAATATCAGGATGGTCAGACAATAGCGCTTGAAACAAAACATGAGATAGTACACTTTTACCACTATCTGGCGGACCTACGACCATCAACGCCGGACATAACCCTGTCTCAACATTTCTTTTTTCCTGAGCAAGCCCATGATTTTGTCGTCCATTTGGTGGACTCACAGGAATTACCTGACCGATGTAGACTTGACGTGAGTTAGTGGCAGACACTACTGCTCCCAGACGAGGGTCATAGCAAGCAACCCAAGCAGTAGGATGTAAAGCATGGGTGAGGTAAGAATAAAGCCACATCGGTGCGCGACCTGAAATCACAACCCCACCAGTAGTATCAATACCAAAAGGTAGTTCCAGATTTTTGATATCTTGTGGTTCTATCAGGCGATCGCTGCTAGTCAACTCAACCGATAGCACTTGGTACTTCAAGTTTTGTACAAGCAGCGATTCACTTAAGTATAAACGCAGAGGTGTAATAATACCCTCCTTAAATTTTTAGTATTTTTTACTTCTCTCTCATTGTGTCACACTTAGTAGAAGTCCCCTCTTCTACTAAATCTGTTATTGTTATAAATAGGTTTAATGCCAAAGATGAGTCTCCAGCAATTAACTTATGAAACAACTGGTTGCATGAATTTTTACAGTCTAACAGCTTTTTCTGCTCAGACAAGCGTTTTTTGTTAAGTATCATTAAAGACTTTCATTTTGGGATAAATTTAAAACTGTTTGTACTGCTTAGTTGAATAGGTAGGTTTGAAATTTGACTCAAGAATTTTATTTACCACCCACTCCCCAAATTTTGCAATGGCTAGCAGCAGGACAATTAGCGAATCGGCTGGTGCGATCGCTGCGATTATTGGTGCTGATCAACAAATTTTATAGCAGTAAGACAGGCTGGACGGATAAAATCCCTACAGCTTTCACATACTCACAGCTGCGCGATCGCTTGTTTGCCTATCGTCACCCCAAAAGCGATAGATTAAATGCTCAACAAATTACAGTGCAGTGTAGCGAACGCCGTTGTATTTGTCATCAGACTTTCTGGGAAATTGTATTTGAGCAGAACTTCCAGCAAAATGAAGCTCAATGGCAAGAGCAAATTATCTTACTGACTGGGATAAATAAAGAGGAACTACAAAAGGTACTGCAAGAACGTCCCTTTGCTACCGTGCATCGTTCCATCCGCGATGACCTAAAGCAGTTAATCCAGCTAGGGTGGTTACATCCGGCTGGACAAGGGAAATATCAGTATTTGGCAATAGAAGAACTACCATTACTGCGAACTCAATCAGAGGCTGACTCTAGCTCTAGCTTACCAAAGCTAACCAGCCTACCTAGTTTGTCTGACCTCTGTGAACAACAAACTTGGGAACTGCTACGAGTCTTGGAATCAATCTCCTTTGTACAGCCAAACTTGTCGTCAATTATAGAAAACTTATGGAAGCAAATAGCAGATAGTTCCTTATCTGGAATCTTACATGGGCAAGATCCAGATAAAAGGATATTTCTGCATCTGGACTACATTCTTTCTCCACAGATGCAAGACCGTGTAGACAATTACCAGGAACAGATAGAACAGCTTTGGCACAAACCTCCTGGTGGGGTAGTGCAATTTGAATATTGGATTGCAGCGACAGAGAGTAAGGTAAAAATTACTGTTTACCCAGTATGCTTGCATTACGTGCGCCGTGCTAAATATCTTAGTGCTTACGGCATAGATCCCAATGGTAATATAGCATGGCACAACTACCGCTTAGATCGCATTGCCTGCGATCGCCTAAAAGTGCTGGCTTGGGGCGACCCCTTTGTTCCTCAAGAATTGAAACAGATGTGGCATACAGGAAGTTTGCCTACACCAGAATATATTGCTGGCGAATTGAAAGCTGCTTGGGGTTTCAATTTCTATCTCAAAAAAGAATTGCTTATCCTCCGTTTTCCAGTAGATTTTGCCAAGTGGTATGTAGATAACACCACAAGACATTCTACTTTTCGTGCAGTTTTACATGACCAATTACCACAGTTGATTGTTAAGAATATTCCAGATGAGCAGGAGCGTGAGCAGTTATTAAAAATTGTCAGTCAATGCCCAACAGATGATGCCTATTACATTGCCTGGATACGTGCTGGTGATATCAATGTTCTTATGCGTTTGCGAGAATGGCGACCAAATGGCAAAGTTATTGCCCCTTTATCTATTCGTTACCAAATGAAAGCAGAAGCAGAACAAGAATTCAAAAATTATCAAGCCTTTTTGGGTTGACTACGCTGCATATAAGTTAAGATTAGCTTTTCTCACTTCTACAGTCCTTTGAACACCAGAAATAATCAAGCGTTATTGCTTGTAGTTAACGATATTTCCACTTATATTTGTTCACCTTAATGAAAATGCTTGTACCCGAAAATAATAACTCTTCTCCGCTAGAAAACCTATTTTCACCCCGTTCTCCGCTAGATTTTTTAGGATTTGCTGTAGTTGGGGTTATTATCAATCTACTCTCTGGTGGCGATCCTATTGGATTTTTGGGAGTAGCCGTTTTGTTTATTTATTGGTTTTGGTTAGACCGCCGAAGATCCAAAAAGTTATCTCAACGATTAGGGTTATCTTTCGATAGTAAAGAACCTGCCAAAGGAGCCAAAGGATTGATTCTTTTGCTTAGTCCTTACTCACCTCGCCTAGAGTCTTTGAAAGATGAAAAACGGCTAAAACCACTAGTACAACATATTATTAATACACCTGTTGAGAAGTTGCAACTTGCAGACTTTCAAAGTATTGATTTATTCAACTCCAATCTTGTACCACAGATAAAAGCTGTAGAGTACCATGTTAAAGAAGGTAACTTACGTGATGTTTGGTTAATTAGCAGTAAAAGCTACGATTTGGTTAAAGGCTCTGAGATTACTGCCAAAATTTTGTCACAGTATTTAAGTTTTGAATATGGGCAACGTCTAGAAGTCCACACTCAAGATTATTGTGTGGAGGATTGGAATTATAAAAAGCTTTGGGAGATAGGAGATCAAATTTTCCGCGAATCAGATTACAAAGACGAGGCTGTAGTTGCTGACATTACTGGCGGAACCAAGATGATGACTATGGCGCTAGCTATGTCTTGTGTCTCACCAAAGCGACGGATGCAGTATATGGATGCACAACGTGATTGGCAAGGAAATCCTTTGCCAGTTGGTGAAATCAAACCTGTGGGTATTGATGTTGCTCCGATTATCCACGGTAACGGTAATTAGATACAGCAGTTTATTAACAAGATTATGTAGCGCAGTCCTTGAATATGGCAGGGCTGCGTTTTTCCGTTCAAAGTTATCGGTTAGGGAATAGTTTCCATCCCCGTGAGGGGTAATTAGTTGAAAACAGTGGTGACGATGAATGGGCTATTGTGAAGGTTGCAGAATGTTTCCATCCCCGTGAGGGGTAATTAGTTGAAAACAGATTTCGATGGCTTTGCGATTGTAAAACATCAAGTTAAGTTTCCATCCCCGTGAGGGGTAATTAGTTGAAAACACATGTGAAGGGTACCTTTACCCGAGACTCTTAACGTTTCCATCCCCGTGAGGGGTAATTAGTTGAAAACACGTATCCTGAGAGATTTTGATCTCTCTGTAACCTCCTTGTTTCCATCCCCGTGAGGGGTAATTAGTGGCTATTTCATCCGCGCGATCGCCACCTGTACGCTTGCGTGTTTGTTTGAAAATTTCTGTTAAATCTTCAATGCGTTTCGCTAGCACACTTTCTACATCGGGTACATCCGGCAAAACTTGCGATGACCAACCTAACCGCGTTTGTCCCAACCCAAAGGTAGTTTTATGACCGGTACCGCAGTAAGGTGCGAGTTTCCCCAAAGCATAAAATAACCGTTGAAACTCCGCCTGTTTAGATCCTTCCTTAGTTAAACTAAACTCAATTGCGCCAGTAAATCCTGTCACCGCGCCTTTTTTACCAGCCAGTACCTTCGCGGTTGTTATCTGACAACGATTTATCAACACACAATCATCTACCCAAAAAAGGAAAGCATCTTGGTCAATAATTATCCCAGAAAAGTCATTCCAGCGTCGCAAGTAGCTGTGGAAGATATTAACTGGTACTGGGAGCGGGAAGTGATGACCTTTGCGGCGAAAACTTGTAGGACTCAAGAATTTTAGGGTGACAGTATTGCCATGCTCAGAATTTAGCAGTTCGGCATAAGTTGTGGGAGAATGGATAATATTGCAAGAATTTATCTTTAAGGGTGCGTCGCGCAAGTCAACTACACTGGGCAAGTTTTCCACCCACTCAAGCATCCACTTTTGCACTCGACTTGATAAAGCTGTGACATACCAGCGGTAAGTAGTGTTAGTAGATAATTGTATTTGTCTTGTGCTACTAATTATCTCTCCATCCAAAGCAGAGATAGTAAAAGGTTTTTCCGATTCCCCATCGTGGAGGTAAGCAGAAAGTTCCGCGTCAAGCGATCGCACTTGGTTGAGAAACCAAGCATGGAGTCCAATGCTTTCTACGGCTGCAAGTGGCAAAGTTACAGCTCTTCACGTTGCCCAAGTTGCAAGAGAATATCATAGAGCAAGTGTGCCTACCACGCCTAGGAACAAAAACACTTTTGACCAACAAAAGCAATCAACTAAAAACTCTACACCGTCAATTACCCCTAGTTGCTGGAATTGCTCTCATTGCAGCCGAGAGTTTGTAGATAATCCCCAAAACTTTTATTGCTACCAGTTGGGGTAATTGAACTTCATTGAGAAAAACGGTAATCAGCGGGCAGCCGAATGCGAACTGTGGACTTATCGAGGGGGAGAGTCAGCCCAAATTAAAAAGACCAGACTACCATTACGAGAAACCTTCACCCTAACTCTACAGCTTCCCGCCGACTTGCAACCCTTGATACAAGACGCTGCCAAAGAGTCCGGCTTGGTTGTGGTGGACTGGGTAGCAAAAGTTTTGTCAGAGGCAGTTTTCACAAGTCATGCTACCCAGTTGGGTGCCTTACATTGAAACCGAAGGTAGAGATAAGCCAGTTCCACAGAAACACGCTGTCAAACTCAAGGAAGTCTTGGGATTATCATGAACTAACCACAAGCAACATAGCCTGTTTAACAGGGCGAACGCACCACAAACAACTTTCAGCTTTATCACAAAATGCGTGGAAACTAACGGGTGGAATGAGGGTTTCAGTCATCCTGAATAGGAAAGAAACAGCGATCGCTTTCTCTTAACCTGAACTTTCCCCCAAGCCAAAAGAGTTAACTCTTATCCAGAGCGACAATCATGCGTTTTTTAAATCGCTCTTACGCTCTTACAAATTGTCACTCGTGTCTTGCGGAGCTTTCTTTGAGGCGTTGATCCCCAATTTTTAGCTTACCCTAGTTGTACCAATAGTTTCAGACCTTAAATGGGTAAACTTATTCTGGCATCAAGAGCCATATTGTTTGTACAGCAAGGCTTTAAGAGGTATTTAGTACATTTGCACTGGGGAAAGTTCAGTTTAACGAATGGTATCGTTTGAAACGCTGATTAATCGATTATTTTCTGCTGTCCGGGTGTTTTGTTGAAATGTCCATGTGGCGAGGGTTCTAAAAAACTTTGTGATAAAGCTGACTCTCAGGTGCCAATTGCTACCTCACTCCAATTCAAGGAAGTCTTAGGTTTATCCAAAGTAACCTGCAATATTGATTTTTCCTCCTAATGCAGCGGGGTATCATGGCGGTAATTGGTAAACCTGATACTGAAATCCCGCCTAGCATAGCTTACCACGGACAGGAACACGAACTTACGTCTGAACCATCGGTCTTCTACCAGAAGCAAATGACGCAGGTTGCAGAATTTAAGGCATATCCTGAAACTCTGCTTAAAGGCTTCGTGCAAAATGCACAAGGATAAAAGGATAGGTAACTGATAACTTTACCTATATGTACCCGCAAAGAAACCCGGTGGATAGTAAGGTTCCGTAAGGAAAGCGCACCGGACGGTAACTCGGAACGAAGTAACCCCCGTATACCTCCTGGGATATGATCGTATCCTGCGGACGGAACGCCAACCTGATGGTATATGGGGTCGGGATTGTCTCTCAAGCCAAAGCCCAAGGTAGATGCAAGGGATATGCTGACAGAGACACGACAATTTGGAAGATAAAGCCATCAATAGTGGTGAATATGTCATGAACACGGTACAACCGATGTATGAATGGCGTGACATACCTTGGAGTAAAATCGAACGGAATGTCGCGAAGCTACAAACAAGGATTTATCGAGCCTCAAGTCGTCACGACGTAAGGACAGTCCATAGACTACAACGTCTGAGTCGTGAAATCTTGGTCTGCAAAGTGCCTTGCAGTACGCAAAGAGTACTACAAGACAACAGTGGCAAGAAAACGGCGGGCATTGACGGGTTAAAATCCTTAACTTTTAAAGCGAGACTGATTCTTGTTGCCAGTCTGAGTCAATACAAGGGTAAACCCGCCCCGGTTAGGCGTATCTGGATACCTAAGCCAGGTAAAAAAGAGAAAAGACCCCTTGGAATACCGACTATTTTCGACAGGGCACACCAGGCACTAATAAAACTAGTACTTGAGCCAGAATGGGAAGCTCGTTTCGAGCCAAACAGTTACGGCTTCAGACCAGGACGCTCACCTCATGATGCTGTCGGATACATATATATTTGTATAAATTAATACTTAAATAAAAATTAGATACGGATATATCAAAGTGTTTTGACTGCATTAACCATTCAGCATTACTGAATAAAATTGGCACAACTCCTACCATACGCCGACTAATAAAAGGTTGGCTAAAGGCAGGGTGTATCGATTGGACTCAGTACACCAATCAAAAAGGCTACAGTCCAACTGACAAAGGCACACCGCAGGGCGGCGTACTTTCGCCGTTACTCGCAAATGTTGCCCTACATGGCATGGAAAATCGTATTAACCTAAGTTGCTAGTTATTGATTTAGGCGATCGCTTTGGGACAGTAAAGCAATAAAATGCCCTCCAAGAAGAGAAAATAAGGAGGGCTAGATGCTAAACGAAATAATTTCCATATATGCTAT
>JAESGF010000314.1_pt1 | contig 15703 bp, 18 predicted proteins | sample 9269621 | NCBI WGS metagenome assembly JAESGF01 (sample SAMN14515066, study PRJNA621663) | algae metagenome | isolation source: Tolypothrix carrinoi HA7290-LM1 and co-occurring heterotrophs from dry rock... | place: USA: Makauwahi cave, Kauai, Hawaii | collected 2011-01-06
ATTTCAAAATGTGCCAAAAAAAGTCAAGCTGGGAATTTTGGCACATTTTGGCACGTTTCTAAATAGAAATAATTCTCAACGGACTACCTTCTTATTGAGAATGGCTAGCCCAAAACCAAAATACCCCCACTGAGAGCGTCAGCAAGGGGTGTTTGGGGTGCGAATGGGGAATTGGGCTTAAGTGGATTCGTCGGGTATGCCAGCCTCGTTTAACGTCTCTTTCAGCTTGTTAAACGTCGGTAGGGATGGATGTGACAGAGAAAGTGGTTTTTGTTTTTTACCTGAACCTTTCCCCTCTTGTACGGGGTTATCAAATCGTTTTTCAGTCCGTTGTCTGTGGCGGTGACGGTCTAACTCATCAAAAGGTTTTGTAATGCCGTCAGCTATCATCTCATCAACTTTTTCGGACATTAGTTTAAAGTTTAATGTGCCGTCATCGTTTAGAAAAAAACTTTCTAAGGATTGTTTATCTTGCTCTTTCAACTTGTTAATGATGCCGAACCACATCATATACTGCTCATAAGTTTTGAAAGTGAATTGTGATAGTGAAAACTCTTGCATCAAGATGGTACGTAAAATACTATCACCTGGTTCAATTCTTATTTGGTCATATTTTCCAGCAAGATTTTTATAATCTTTGATTTTGAGAATCCCTGATTTAATAGCTGGTAGTTGACGTTTAATTGACTCAGGATTGTTTAGAAGTTGAGTCATAAAATCTTTTGCTGGATTGTTTTCTTTACCGTATCGGTCACTATCAAATAAAGTGATTTTATCCTCTTCAGCAATTAACCCATCAACACTTTCATGTGATTTGTTAGTCTCGTATCCTCTTGCTTTAATATAGGTTCCACTAGAGTTGGCTAATAAATAATTAGCGCTACCATGAAACGCACCTGCAAAATATACATCTTTGGTTTCAAAGCTGAATTGACCTTTACGCGGTATAAATTTAACTTCTAATTCTGCACTTACTTTGATAGCGTTGGTTTCTGACTGCAACACATCTACTAATTTGAATTGTGTTTGTAGATGTTCCATTGCTTTAAGGTTGATGTAGGAGTTATCATTACCTTTACCAATTGATTTTAATTCATCATTTTCATTGATGAAAATTTCACCGTTTTTCATTAAATATTCAACTTCAGTTAAAGATGAACGTTTAATTTTACGCCGTTTTAATTGACTGTTATTACGATGTTGATTAACCACTTCACCAGTGATATTATCGCGGCTACCGTACATTACCCCATATAGCTCAAAAGCACACCCGTCTGTGACCGTCTGCCAGCCGTGTAAGCCTTTTTCCATATACCAAGCTAATGCTCTAGCTCTTGCGGTAATGTTGTTACCTACTACTGGGTTAGAAGTGACAAAATATTTACTCACCATATCCCCATATAAGGTATTGACGCAAAGTTTAAAAAGCACGTCTAGAGGTGATTTTTTACCATATTGTATTTGTGCTTTTTTCCTCTCAATTAGTAGATTGTTAACAATTAAATCGCCTAAATTGATATCAAACCATGCGTGACATTGGCGCATTTTTCGGTCTGTACCTAGATTACCTACATTATCTCTAACTATTTCAGTTGTGTTTCTACCTTCCCAATTCTCATAAGTTTCTTTGAGAATTTCTAATGCTTTTGGTGTGTCCGGTTCATTAATTCTCTGAGAGCGCGGGTAAATTGCACCTGCTAAAACTTGTAAATTATCAAGTAGTTCGTTGCGTTGACGTGGTGAAGCTACAGCAAAAATCCATTGCAATCCATCATGTGTTAAAACTGCATTCCAGATTTCATTATTGAATATTTTTAGAGTGCCGTGTTCTTCATCAAAATCAGCCCATTCAATATCTTGTAGCTCACTATCTGCTTTCATCTTGCGGATAGTTTTAGCCAAAATATCAAGATTATCTTTAGTAGTAGTGAACCAACTAGCGAAGTAATCTTGTAAATATTTTAATAGTTTTTTGCTACGGATACGAGCGTACCAAGCTCCTGATATCAATTCTCCCCAGTTATCAGGATTCGTCCATGCCTCACGGTCGTTATTACTGACGGCAGTAATTAAAGCCTCAATATTAACGCCTAAATCAGTTAGCCATTTACGTAAACTGACATAATCGTTGTTTGTCGCTGTTGCTTCATAATCAAAAATGTAGGGAATCCCGACAAAGTAGCTTTGATTTCTTTGACCTTCACCATAACATCCACTAATATCGATATCGCAAATTAAAGAAGCGTCAAATTTACCTTTAATTTTGCGAAGTGAAAATACATCAGTAGGGCGATTATTGCGGCAACGTCCACCCTCAACCTTGGCAAGTAATGCTCTTGTCATTGTTGAGAATTGACGTAGGTGTGAGGCACTAGCAGGTTTAATAAACCTGTCAACTATTTCTGTCAGTTCTTTGCGCCAAATACTAACACCTTCATTATCCGTTGCAATTAACCCTAATTTAGCCGCTAAAGAGCCTTCAAACAAATCTTTAACTGTTCCACCAATGGTTAGTTTAGGACACTGATAATAGTCAATCAGTCCCAATTTTTTATAAACAATTTGCCATTGTTCGTAATAACAGTTAAGTGCTTCGTACACGTCCAAATCTCCTAAAGAATAATCTTCAAATTCAATAGGGCGCTCGATAGCCATATCAAGCATTCTACTTTTTTCATTTTTAGTAAAGTTATCCTTAGCTGTTAGTTTCCACCCCACTGAATCACAGAAATTTTGATACGAAGCAACCCCGTGAATGGCTCCTGTGTCCACAAGCTTTAAGCACAATTCGTAGTCAATCCCTTCAATTGTGATTATGTGTCTAAGTGATACCCAATCTAGTTTTATCCCATCGACAGTAGTTTGGCAAAAGGCACGCCGACCGCTGGTGATTTGTTCGTCGCCTCCAGAGCGTTGTAGCTGTTTAATTCTTTCTTTTACAGTCCCTCCGCAAATAAGGTTTATCTCAGCCGTCAGGAAATGTCCGTAAAGTATTACAAAGCATTTAGGTAGCAATTTAAGCTCATCATCATAACCTTGCCCTAAATCGACTTTTAGACCGCAGTCGCGAAGATAATCAACTGCTTGGAAGTCACTATCAACCATTGGGAAAGGCTCTATCCCCATCATCTCACGTCCCACGTTTATCAATGGTGTATGAGCATAGATTGATTTTGGAGCATCAACAGCTACACCTTTAATTTGAGTAGTGAGTCCAAAACGTGCTTGCTGCTTATATTTTTTGCGATTTTGGTCGGTAAACTCGGTATCAATTATTAAAGGTATAGTTAGTGATTTGTCGATGTCGTTAACATAACCACTTAATTTTTCACGGTCGATCCACCATTGATTGTTAGCAACTGGCGGACAAAATATCTTGTGTTCGCAATGAATTGGCGAGTAGTCGGTTTCTACAATTGACGGCTTAACAAACTTATTCTTAGTAGTGGTTTCAATATCACGTTTACGAAAAATTTTGGCAACGCTGTTAGTAGCGCCGCCAAATTCATCATCATTTGCTATTGCTACAGTTTCACGTTTACGAAAAATTTTAGCGACACTGTTAGTAGCGCCGCCAAATTCATCATCGTCTATGTTATCATTGTTGTAATTAAACATTTTATATTACCTTTTAAAATTAAAAATACCTCCCAATCTCCTTAGATTGAGAGGTAATTTTTTACGTGTTAAGCTTCATCTACCATATCGATATGAGGTGCTTCAAAATCTTCATCACTAACGTCAGAAGCGAGCATATCTCTTAGTTGTTTTCCATCTTTTATCATTGGTTCGATGGTATATGGAAGGATGTTCCACAAAGCTTTTTCATATTTTTCACCTTTTCGATTTATTGCTATTGGATGCTCCATATTTGCTTTAAAAACTAATCCGCACTTATCCCTTAAAAAATCGAAAATTTCACGAGGATTTTCACGGATTACTCGCACACCATATTCATCTTTTTGGTCTACCGTCTCAGAAACATCTTTGGCTTTATATCCTAATAATGTTAAAAAATGTCCCAATGCATTGGTTTTAGAAAGATTATATGCAACTCTAATACCTATATTTTGGGGATTGTCATGAGTCACATCTAGACAAGAAAAGACAATTACCATTTTGGGAATTTGTACGGTTTTAATAACACCGTCAACTGTTCTTTTTTCGTTATTGAAAGAATGTTCTATCCCGCAAAAAGTTAATCGAGCTTTACCATCTCGCGGACTGAATAATGGCTCAAAAGAATGTTTTATTAAATTTTCAGCAGTTTCATTCTTACGATTCTTGAAAGTTGCTTTAGTGTTTTGAACTTTTGAGACGGTGGTTTGTTTCTTAGTTGTAGTCATGAGATTTTTACCTATTAAATGATTTGTGTGTTTGGCTTTCTTCTGCCTCACCTTTTTAATATAGCGTACACGTCATGACATGTTAATACAGCATAACTTATGAACAGTTTCTAAACTCATTAGTTAAACTGTACAGACGTGTACTTGCATTTTTTCTTTTGCATCGCTATATTAAAAATGTGGAACTTTGGTATAAAGCTTGATATGTCAGAACTTAAACAAGAAAAAATTAGAAAAAGTTATCGTCTAAATCCCGTTCTAGTAGAGTTTATGGAACGTTATGGCAAATCAAAGCGATGGGGCGAGACTACGATTATTGAATATGCTCTAGAAGAATTAGCTAGAAAAGAGGGGTATGAAATAAACGAAAAGCAGCCCGCCTAATCGCAGCAATTGCACAACATTACCCAGTACCCGACCGCTTGGCACGGTGTAGTGGGTTGCTAAAACCTTTCCTTCTTTGCATCGTGGCATCTCCCACGAAACAGTTGCAAAAATCACAAAAAATTTTGCGTGAATGAGTATAATTTCCTACCATCTCGCAATTCGGGCAAATCAAACTTGCATAGCGGTAGTCCGTGATGTCTTTTTTGTGGTACATTTAATTTGATTGTTTTTTCACATCCTTTTCAAATAGTGAAATCGCTGATTTCAGCGCTATTTGTGAAGGATTTTTAGTTTTTGACAATCCCTGCTAACGCCAATTAGCCGGGATTATTTATTATCCAGGTATTTTTGTAATGCATCTCTCACTATTTTTGATTTGGATACATTGCTTTTTTCAGCTTGCAAATTTAACCTGTTGTAAGTGTTGGAATCCATGCGCGTACTGTGTTTGACATCTTTAGACATCTTTTTTGTCCGTCAAATCGATATTATAGATTAAGCCGTTTCCCCCTCAGAAGGGTGTGGTAAATCAATTTTTGTTACAAGTCTTAATATTTTTTAAATAGCCGCTTGTTTGGGAAATGTTGCTTTCTCAGCAAGGAGTAATCAAGGTAAAGTTTGTAGATTAATATCAAATGGGTTAATCATTATCAGTAACCTCTTTAATAACGAACATTTCACCCACTTCAACTTGAAAATAGCTACACAATTTAATTGCTACTTGGCAGTCAATGCGACTAAAACTATTTTTTGAATAACCACGAATAGCATTTTCCGTTACTTCTACTTCTTTGGATAATTGGGCAATATTCAACCCTTTTTCATCCATAAATTTTTTTAATCGACAAATCATAATTTTGCTCATGTCTATTCTCTACATATTAACCGAGTACTCGCATAGTCGAGTATCAGAGTTTATTATACTCTTAAAGACTTGCCATCAGATATTAGTATATTCGAGTAGTAGCATAGTCGAATACTTTTAGTTATATTGAAATAGTCAGGCAAACCGAGGGACATGGCGCATCCTCAGAGAATCTTAGCCAGTAAGCCGACATCCAAACACATATAAAACACATGCTTGAAGAGTTCCAAAAACTATCAATTTTATTGATTGATTGATGTAATGGTTGCGTCAAGTACCTCCTTGGCTACTCCACCCCAGCCGAAGACTGAGCAACCACAACTACATTGAGGAGAAGGAAGATTACATTCCGTGTAACAACGGCTTACCTGACAGTCGATACGGTGCTGACACTCGCTAAAGGCGAAAAGTTTTCACACTTTACTAATAGGTTTTATGGACTACAAACAGATTCAAATCATTCTCAAGAATAGTGCAAAAAAGCTCGATAGGTTACGGTGTTCGGAAGATTATCAATGTTTGGAAAAATCAGATGCATATCGCCAAACGAATTTAAGCCTAATCGAGTTGATAGACGGGCTTTATGAAATTGAAGAAATGGTCGCGGATGTCCCTTATGTTCCAATCTATGAAGAGATTGCTAGCCTCAATTTAAAGCAATTAGGTGGTTTATTAGTCTTGGTAATTATAAAGTTGCATCGCGAGACAATGGCAAGTTTTTTGGAACTTTACGAAGAGTTTGGTTATTACGATATCGCTGAAACTTTGGTAACAGGTATCGACCATCTGTTTACTACAAGTGACTACCAAAAACTATTCGCGTCAATTGCACAAAAATTGTCAACTAGTGAGGATATTCAGCCATGAGACTTTCAATTAAAAACATAACCAAGGAACTTGGAGGAATTAACAATGATTGAAATTCTTTGTGAAAACCTTTCTTGCCCCTACTGCTATGAGTCTCATTTTGACATCGACGAATGGGCGCTGAAACCACACAAAACCCATCTCTGCTTAAGTTGTGGTGAATTTTTTGAAGGGACATTTAAAGCCGCCAGCTACCCTACGCTGACCGCAGTAACGAAAAACTCTGAAGAGTTTGTATTTGTCTTTCCTGAATAGCCAAAAGTCCGGTGCTGGCTCGCAACCAACCCGGACTCTTCTCGATTCCTGCAAAGGAATGTGTCACGCCGCAAAAAACGTAACTACAACAACAACAATCCTACCATGAGACTTTCAATCAAGAAACATAATCAAGCGTATCTGCAATCACTTGCTAAAGAGATGCAAATTGAGGATTTAGGAGAGGCGCTCAATTACATTCTGGTGAATATCCGGGGTCTGGGGTGGAGGTATGGAGATGCGCCAGCGCTACAGTCTCACCAATCCGCTCCAATCGGGTTTGACTCTAATACTTTTGAGCCTGCCTTTACTCAAGAGAATCATCGCAATTCCCTAGAAGTAGATCCAACGATTCAGCGCCTGATTGATGCTGGCTTGGAAATGGAGTTTTAGTCATGAATAACAACGAGAAAATTACCCCATCTTTTGACAAATTAATTGATACTTTACTCAATAAAGATGTGGTTAAAGAACCCTCACCAAAGCAAGAAAGTTTTGACAAGTTTATTGACAAGGTAATGGGTATAACTGACACGAAAAAATAAAAGTTAAAAGGCAGGAAAGAAGTTCACTCAATCCTGTACAGTTCCACATTAACGCAACACGAAACTAAGGAAATTATCTCATGGCTGTAAGAAAAAAAGAAAACGGATCGCTGACCGGCTCTAAACGGTACGCCGCCGAAAAAGGTAAAACTGTTGAGGAACAGACTCAAGAGAACCATGCTAGAGCATTGGAAAAAGTTAAGGCAAGATTCACCAAAACTGCTGATAGTGTTGCGGATGGAGCAAGAGCAGTATCTCAGGGTGTAAAGACAGTAGAACGCGCTGCAAGGATTGTACGCCAAGCCGTAAACGGTGGTAGCAGTTCCGTTACTGATGACGCTACAAAGTCTTTTTCTAAAGCCTCTGAAATAGCATCAAAATATGGTATTGAAGAGATTGAAATCAGCGATTTATTAGGGACAGACCCCTACACTGCTGATGCCAATATCCCAGAGATGAAAGCGGCTGATGCTAACCGTGAAAAACTCAAAATCCAGCGTCAAAACAACGCTCTTGAGGTTCGGTTAGAGAAGATTAAACAGGGTAGAAAAGTTACCGCAATTGCAACTGAACAACGCCGTTTAATTGGGGATTTTGTTGATTTTGCAACGGTAGGGATTGAGACAGCCACTAAGGTAGTTAAAAACGAAAATGCTGATACCAAATATCAAACAGAGCAGTCCAAGCTAGAACAATCCGAAGAACTGTTATATCAGCAACGTGTAGCTACACAGGGAACCATGAATCTAACTCATGGAATTGAGGATGAATGGGCGCTTAAGTTCCAATTGCAAGGTACTAAAAATGACCGATTAAGACTTGATATTGAAGGCTCACACAGAGACAACGACATCAAGCGAGAGGAATTAGAAGCGCGACTAGTTGAGTTTTAGTACAAAGTTACGGGAGCTAACAACTCCCTTATTAAATCATTAGGAATTATCATGAATATCTCTCTTAAACCTGCGTCACGCGGTCTTACTGTTGTGGCTTCTCTCTTGTGTCTTGGTGGTGTTCTGAGCTTTGTTAAATCTGATGAACGAATGAAGCCATTAGCATTAAACATCATACTCACCACTGGCGCTGTCGCTGTAGGTAGCCAGCTATCAGGTAAGTGGTATGAAGACATTGCCAACAGTCAGTTAGCTGATATCACCTCAAAGCACGCTAACGAGTTGAAAAACTTAACTTCATTGCGTGATGAGCAGCGTATCAACTATCAGAAACAATCGAGTGTTTTGGCAGAGGTTAAAGCACTTTCAGATAAGCAAGATGTTGAAATTAAAGCTAGAGACGCTGCTATTAGTCTCTTGCAAAACAAGCTGTCATTTTTGACTCTAGAGTTTGAGCAGAAGACACAAGAGTTAGACGGGAAGCTGGCTGTAGAAGATACACGCTTTGATGACTTGAAACAGGAGTTTAAACAGCAAGTAATCAGTAATCTGAGCGAGAAACTTTATCAAGTTTTCAATAGCTTGTCTGACTCGATAACCTTCCAACTAGAAAAGATAAAGACTGAACTATCAGAAGGTGAATACTCAGAGAAGCACGATAAGCTATCAGTTCTTTTTTCTAGCTTGGATGACTACTATCAAAGTCATTGCAGCTTACTAAAAGACATCTCCGATATTGACGGGAGTATTTGTGAAATTGTTGTGGAAGTGATTGCTATTTATTCACGAATGACCGATGAACAGTCTTCACTAAAAGTACGTTACCGTAACTTACTAAATGTAGATGAACGCCGTGCCTTGGAAGATGCCTACACTACTTTAGCGGACATTAATAAAACACATACACCAATAACAAAAGCCAAGGATTTATTAGGTGAGTACAGCGCTTTCCAAAAGAATCAGTTAAACAATTTGGGAGAAAAGTTAGAAGACAATGTAAATTCTCTGTCAGAAATGCGTGGTCAAGTCTTTGATTTAATAGCACAAATAGAGCAAGGTAATTTAAAAATTGCTGAACTTAATAACCAAATAGTTGAGTTGAAAAAACCACAACAATTTTACGGTAAAGCGGTAGCCGCTCAAGCTGGAAACGATATTAGCAAGCATTTTTATAACGATGGAAAATCGGGAGGCTTCAAACTCGACTGCCTTGATTGGGAAGAAACTATTAGCGGATATACAATCACATTTGGAATCCGTAAAAATCCTGGGATTACAGAAGATGATATTTTTTCAGGTAATCACAGAGAGCAAATAGCAGCTTATGGTAGTGCTTTGAAAGGAACCCTACCAACCGTAGAATTTAACCGTCAAAAATGTGTGATGGTTTTGATTATTCAACTACGACCTGTTCCTACAAAAGTGATTACACCTCAAGAGATGGTACAAGAAATCCGAAGTCAGTTACGACCTTCTAACGCCTTAATTGATTTTGTTAACCAGGCTTTTCATGTCGGGATGTGGGGGGAAACAGGGAAGGGTAAAACCACCGCAATATCAAATACTATCGGCGGAATGATTCAAGGCTTAGGTGCGCCAACCATTAGAACCACTATCCCAAAAATGGATGCTGACTCTGCAAAAATGTTTCCTACTTGCGACTGGTTAGGCGTTCCCAATTCAATCTTCGGGATGCTTGAGGCGGCGTTGGAAATTCAGTATCGCATCTGGGTAAACGAACAGGCTTATCTCAAAGGTGAAGAGGTAAAAGACTTTGAACCGATTCTGTTTTTCATTGACGAAATCAATCTAATTTTTATGCGTTGGCGTAAAGTTGTTGATGCTGATATGGATGATGTCTTAGAAAGATTTTCAGCTACGTTATCGGGTGAGCGTAAGGAATATTTTGATAACCATATGCGGCTTGAGCTACGCAACTATAAGAATGAGTTCGCGAAACGGTTGCTTATGTTCATCTGGCAGACAGGGCGTTCGCTCAGAGTCAAGTCTCTGATAGCAGGACAGAACTTACAACCGGGTGCATTGGGCTTAATGACGAACGACCTGCTGAACTGTGCTTACATTGCTTTTGGAGACTCCAAAGCTAAATGCGCCGAATACAAGGTTAAATCAAGCGATTTAGCTACTATAAATGAGCAATTAAAATTAGTTGAAATAGCCCAAAAAACAGACCCTAATTTGCAATATACGGGGCTATTTTGTCCCAGTGTCGGTAGCTCGTTTCTGAGTGTTTTACCCGCTTCAAACACTTACCAGTGGAGTTTGGAACAGTTTGGACAGAATCGGAGAAAAAACGAGCCGTTGTCCGCTCCAGATACTATACGCAGTAAGGTTTCGACGGGTTTAGACGGGTTTGGACAAAAAACCTCGGACAGCTTGGACATCGAACAAAAAAACGTCCAACCTTGTCCAACCGTAGACGGCATACCCAGTAAGACTTGGACGCGCTTTGGACGCTTGGACAACTTGTCCAAACAGTACCAAAATCTCGGTTTTGAGGGTCTTGTCCAACTTTGGACGGAATTACCTAAAAAAAGCGATGGAACAGTCCATAAAACGCAGGCTTACGAGAGGGTTTTTAAGGTGAGTCGGAGTGAAGAGCGAAAAATTTATTCTGAGTTTATAGATTACTTAGAAGCCCTTTGCAAATAAAAATGATTAGTAGAAATAACCTTTCATTTCTACTAATTAAAAACAGATTTTTCTCCTAATAATTCAGTCGCAGTCCAATCAAATATTCTCAATAGTCATGTAAGCGCCGTCACTACGCCGTCACTACACCGTCAAAGTAAATTTTAGCAGTGGTAACAAATCATGAATTTTGAAGCAAGCAACAGCCAAGCAAACAATAGCCCGTCAAAAATTGAAACAACTGATACAGCTATAAAAATTATCAAAAAAAGGGTACACGGCACTAATAACAAAGCGGTAGATTTCAAGCTTGATATCGACGCAGGAGCCAAGCGGATTAAGTGCCGTCTCAATGGGGTCTACAAGTCTTTCCCTGCTGAGGCAAAGGAAATCAAATCCGAAGTCCCTCTACGCAATGATGGATGCTTTGGCTATCGCAAGCGCAACTATGTTGTGGGTTCTGCCATTGACCGGGTGAATGGAACGTTGATTGTGTCGAGCCAAGATAACAAGCTATCCCATTTGGATGTGTGGATACTTGGCGCTCTGACTCACTACCGCAGGGTACTAAAAACTGCTGTTGACTCACGCCGTAGGAAAACTCAACCGGTACAAATTAACTTATGGTTACGGGTTGTTACTCTCTCCAGTCCACAGCGTAAAGAACTTGACAAGATGCTTAAGCAAATTTCAGATTTTACCTGGGAAGATTTAGATTTTAAAGTCACGGTTAAGGCTTGCGAGTTTATTGATGAGGGAGAGGGCGCGGCGTTGGAAGTAGTGAAGCTTTACAATCACGAGCGTTTTCATCTGTTAGACCTTGGCGGTGGAACAATTACCTTTACAACTTACGAATGGGGAGGCGATGAACTAAGCACCGTTGCTAAGTCTCCGGTTAGCGGCGGTGGGATGACTTCAATTATCAACCGCATATTTAAGAGTCTGACTAGAACTGATAGAGGTGCTATCCAAGCCGAAAATATTGATATCCAAGAGGCTTTGGAGTTATCTCAGATTGGAGAGAATAATACTTGGCATGTTCCACTAAGAAGTAGCGGGAAAGTCAAGGATATTTCATCCGAAGTTGATGGCGCGTTGTCTGAATGGGTGGGAAACAATTACGCTATCCAAAAATTGTTTGACTCAATCTCTCAGAAGTTAGCTAAAGGTGAATATCTTTACTGCTCTGGCGGTGGTTTCGCTGTGGCGGTGATTGCTGACTGGTTAACAAAATATCTCAGCAATGGAATTGATGGAGCGCGTATCAAAATCTTAGACTCCCCACAGGATGTTAACCTGGCAGGTTTGAAACATCTCGACATCGTAGCTTAATCAAAAACCTGGGAGGCGGCGAAACTTCCCAGGCTCTTTAGTACTTAACTATCCCCTACCTCTACGCAAATAAATTTCAATTATATGGATTAGCTATTGCTGCCATATTTAGCTGAATAGTAATCACCAATAGCTTCACCATAAGCTGAATAGTAATCACCAATACTGTTTCCTAGAGCCTCGTAATAATCTGCGGTATTACCACCAGACACAGATGCTAAATCAGCATCGTCCAATTCTTCAAACAAATCTGTAACTTGCAATTCAACTGTTTTAGTGTTACCCATGATTTTTAAGTATCCGTAAAGAAATATTACGCACTAACGTACTTATAGCAGTTTATACATTTATTTGGAAATAACAATCAGTCTTTAGAAAGTTGATAGTTGTCAAAGGTTACGGTAATAGCCAACTTAAGAGATATAAATCTACAAATCAGATAAAAATTGAAAAATCGGTCAAACAACATCGCTAAGTTTTACAGCGCCATCAAAGATTTCTTCATTTATCCATAACTACATACAAATCGATGAAAAGAACTTACGACAACCCGAACTCATTAGCAAACTTAAAGCTTGGCGCTGCCTCACGACATTCTGGCAAACAAAGACATTGCTACACAATAAAACCAGAGACGCACGAATGGCTCGCTAAAAGCGGCAACGCTTCGATGAGATTAGATGAAATGGTGGGGAAAATCCTTGCAGGAGAACTCGTAACAATCCAAAAGCTTGAGAGAGCAGAAGCGGAAATCAAACGGTTGAAAGAGATAATTTCTACCATCGCTCAAAAACCACCAGAATATTAGGAAATAATCAAAAAGCCTGGGGTAGGCTCTCAAACTTTCCCCAGGCTCACCTTCGCGCAAAAATTGTTTTAATTAGTAGAAACCTCTTTAACTAGCTTTGAATTCCAAGGACACCAAAAACAACCTGGTAAAAATGCGCCACATGCTTCATCAAGATGGTCGTTGACGTAAGGAGTTGATGCATCACAAACTTCTATCGCTAGGTTAAAGAAGCTGATAGTGTCTGGGTCTAATTGGTAGTCCCAATTTGAATTGTAGTCAGCAGGTGTTTTTTTGATTCTTCCCATCACATGAGTTCTATCTGTCTCTTTTCCACTAAGTATGTCTCTAGCTTGCTGAATCTTATTCGGGTCAGTGAGTTTAATAGTAAAAGGTTTTTCGTGACCATACGTTTGAAAATCAAAATAAGCTTCTGTATCAGTAGCAGCGCTAGCTGGAGATATTACGAGTATCAAGCTTACAGCCAGTACCAGGAACACTGATATCAATCTTCGGACAATTACAGTAACATTTTTCATCTGTGCCTCACCGTATGTAAGTACAAAACGTAAATAAGTTACCACGAATGAGGAACTGACACAAGGCAGTTAAGCCAGTTAAGGAAAAATCTGTCAAACTAACGTGCTAGCATGACAGTAAATTAACTTTTTCCTCCAAAATGGAAAACCGAATTAACAAACGTACCCATAGCGATTACACCCAAAGCGCCGCTTACCTTCCTAAACAACTGGTTAAAAATTTCAAACAGTTAGCTCTGGAATTAGAAATGGGGCATAGTGAGGCGATGGAAGAGGCAATAAGGATGTGGTGTAACGCGGCTGTCGAAAAAGTAAACCAAAGCCGATGAGGTATCCGCGCTATCCGACTTCTGAACAAAGTTTGATTTGTTTTATCCTCTGCCAAAATTTAACAACGTTTCTACTACCTATCTTTATAGTGCGACTAGATGAACGAACGGGAAACATCTATATCTTGGCTGGAGAAGAAACCGGAATTGTAATCAACCGGAATGGTAAATGGAGATACGACGAATGAGTAAGCCCAACTTTGCGGCAATGAGTAAAACAGAGCTAAAGCGTTATTTGGTAGAGCATCGTAACGATACAGAAGCGTTTTATGCACTAATGGACAGAATTAACGCAGAACCTAACCAAAAGTTTTACACCATAGATGAGGTTGATGTACTACAGGAACTAATAGAAGCAAAACGACACTCAAAAGAGAATCAGTGAAAATCAACAGGCACGGACGCGCCAAAATTCTTACACACTCAGAGATACAGCTAGTTTTTAGCAACGGGCTAGCAAGAGAGCGTGATAAAACCTTATTTGGCGTATGCCTGTTTAGCGCCTGTAGAATCCGTGAAGCTTGTACCCTGCTGACAGAAGACATTTACACCCCAAACGGCTTTGTTAGACCACGGTTGATTATTAGAAAAGCCAACACTAAGGGTAAGTTAGCAACGCGGTCTATCCCAGTTATTGAAGATTTACGACAATTACTGAATAATTACTATCCGATTAGCGGTAATGTTTACCTGTTTCCTGGTCGCTGCGACGGACACATAAGCCATGACTCAGCCGCTCGGATACTGCGAGAAGCTTGTAAACAAGTGGGGATAATTGGCGTAAGTACCCACAGCTTTAGGCGTACTGCGTTAACCCAGATGAGTAACGCTGGTATTCCCTTACGGGTGATTCAGGAGATATCCGGGCATCGAAATTTAGAGCAATTGCAAAAATACTTGGAAGTCAGCGATGAGCAAGTTTTGGGTGCAGCGGCGTCTTTGTCGATGCTGTCTCCAGAAGAGCGAAAATGTCGGGAAATATATGTTAGACGACATTAAGCAAAAAATGCCTAGAGTAAAACCTTCAATGCCAGATTAACCCGCCCAAACCTATATACATTTGGTTTTTCCAGTCATCAATACTAAAAAACATCCCGCTTGACATAGTATTAATATTGATACTATTATGAATTTAGATATGGCACAAATAGAAAAACTCCTTGCTCAGTTAAGGAACAATCCTAAGAATGTAAACTTTACCGATTTAGTGAAGGTTTGCAATCATTATTTTGGAGAACCCAGACAGCAAGGAACTAGCCATTGTGTCTATAAAACCCCTTGGGCTGGAGACCCTCGTGTGAACATTCAAGAAAAGAAGGGGAAAGCAAAAGTTTATCAAGTTAGGCAAGTTTTAGACGCGATTGAAAAAATTGAGGGAATGTCCGATGGTTAATTTCGACCACTACACTTATAAAGTTACTTGGTCAAGCGAGGATGAAGAATTTGTAGGACTGTGTGCTGAATTTCCCAGTTTGTCTTATCTCCATGAAAATCGTTTAACTGCGCTCGAAGGTATTACAAACTTGGTAAAAGATATAGTAGCTGATATGGACGCGAATGGTGAGAAGATTCCAGAGCCAATCTCCGAAAAAAACTATAGTGGTAAATTTCAAGTTCGTATCCCTCCAGAGCATCACCGTAGACTAGCTATAGAGGCGGCAGAGCAAAATGTTAGCTTAAATCGCTACGTAAGCCTCAAACTTGCATGTTGAGGTTTTCCGTCCGATAGAAAACTAATTAACCAAAACTCTATACCCGTCCCTATGGCGGGTTTTTTCATGCATTAGACCTCTTGCAAAAGTCACTCAGGAAGATTTGATTTTGGGGAGACAAAGCTCGTAATTGTAGAGAGCAGCAATCAGATTAAACCTTAAACTAAATCTTTTTCGACGGTTTCTATAAGTAA
>JAESGF010000315.1_pt1 | contig 15652 bp, 14 predicted proteins | sample 9269621 | NCBI WGS metagenome assembly JAESGF01 (sample SAMN14515066, study PRJNA621663) | algae metagenome | isolation source: Tolypothrix carrinoi HA7290-LM1 and co-occurring heterotrophs from dry rock... | place: USA: Makauwahi cave, Kauai, Hawaii | collected 2011-01-06
AATTGAAGACTTGCTTGATACTTTGCCGGAACCACTAAAAGAAAATATCACGGCGCTTGGTTAACCCTGCATCGTAGCTTTCATCCCCTGGCTAAAGCCAAGGGGTTTTCAGCATACCTCTTATAACGTTTTTGCTGGAGAGTTTGACAAATTGCAATAATTAACTCATCCTCATCTTTGGGTGTTGGTTTTCCCAATTCATCCAACAACCAACCACCCCAAACCGCAAAAGAATAATTTAGGGAAAATGTCGTCCACAGCACTTGTTCAAAGCCTTGTGCTGCTTCGCACACCTTCGCTATCAGTGAAGACTTGCCAAAACCCCCTGCTGCCGTCACACCAATTAGGCGAACCTTTTGAGATTGTAGCAATTGTTGTATCTCAGCCAGTTCTTTCTCTCGTCCTTGCCAATGGCTGGTATCAGGCAGAAGCGAGTTAAGAAAAGAACTAAGGGCAGTTGACTTTATCCGTTGCCCTACGGACGACTCCAGTCAATCTTTTGGCGGAGTGCCATAATAGTTATGGGTATCCCCAAACTGATTGGTATTGTTATCACCCATTTTAGTTTGATAACCCTTACCACCGTAAATATTCTGAGTTTGGCTGCTATTATCTTCAACTCGGTTAATATTGATTTCATGAGCGATCGCTCGAATTTCCGCAGCAAATTCGGGATCTTCTTTCATTTCATCTTCTAAATATATCGCCAATCGCTGCAAATCTTCCTCGGAACCTTTTTCAACCGCAGCTACAGCACCGATAGCCCTACTATTTCCCCGTAGCTTATCTAATATTTTGTTACGCAGTTCGTCCATTTTCGTCAGCGCTGTCTCGGTAAATTTTTCACCCAACTTACCCACGCTGGACTCAAAGAACTTTTTGAAGGCGAATTTGGCTATTGCTAGCGCTGTAATGGTGGTTACGGGGTCAACCATCTGTAAATTCCTCAAGACTTAGTTTGAGTTTATAACTGTTTATAGGTGTAATACAGTCTTGAGTGGCGATATTCCCTAAACTTTTTAGAATTGGGAAGGGAAAAGAAGCAGACAGGATGCATAAAAAACACAAGTTCGTTGGTTCAGAACACAAGTTCGTTGGTTCAGAACACAAGTTCGTTGGTTCAGAACGCAAGTCCGTTGGTTCAGAACACAAGTGTTTTGGTTCACAACGCAAGTTCGTTGGTTCAGAACACAAGTGTTTTGGTTCAGAACACAAGTGTTTTGGTTCAGAACACAAGCGTGTTGGTTCACAACGCAAGTCAATTGGCAACGAAATCAATTATCGCTTGGCGATCGCCTAACGACACTTCCTTATCATCTTCCCGCGTCATCACCACCGTTGCCCCTCGTTTTACCAACTCAGTGTTTCCCCTTGGGGAATTACATAAGGCAGACAATGACCATTAAACTAATAAACTAAAGTTTGAACAGGTGGGTGTATTTTGCAATAAGTTAACTCTCCAGCACTCCAAGAATCGTATTTTTGGGAAGATATAGCTTTGAAGAAAACCTCTTCGCATTCCTTTCCATGAAGTTCAATAGCAATGTAGTTAACTTTGTTTAACCATTCCTGGTAATTACACGAAAAAACTGACAATTCTGCTTTTTCAATATCAACTTTGAGAATATCAACTTTATCAATCTTAAACTGTTCAAATACACTCTGGATGTCTATAGCATTCAAGTCCGGAGTTTCTCCTTCTTTGCAAGGTCTTACTTCAATCCCCCACTCTCCATTATCTTGTAATGGTCTATCAACAACCAATCCAACTTTACTAGACCAAACAGCTGATTTGAGCAGATTGGCACGTTTGCCGTAAGGAGCAAGATTTAGAGAGCAAAGCTCAAAGTTATCAGGATCGGGTTCAATAACAATGATACGAGCTTGGGGATATTTGTTCAAGAAATAGACAGCAGAATAACCTACATTGGCTCCACAGTCAACAATCCAGTTGACATTCTCAATGTTTCCCACTCCAGAATACTCTTCCTCAATAAAAATCTGATTAAATACCCAACTATCACTCGTTCCATAGCGACAATAAACTGGATATTGAAGCGTTTTTACAGATAAATGAAGTTTCTTACCTTTGATGTTAATTCCCAGTCGAGAAAGAAAGGGGTAAAACAAAGATTTTAATTTGTAGGTAATTGCTTGCCAAATTCCTATCTTTTCACATGCTTTGAAAAAGAATTCACCTAATGATTTACTTTTAATCTGCTGAGTTTTTGGCTGTTCAATTGGGTTCATATATTTCCTTAAATTCTGGATATTTAAACGCAGAGTAATACAGAGGTAAGCGCTGAGGTACGCAAAGTTTTTATTTAGTCCTTGGTCTAATTATTTTGCCCAAGGCATTGGTTCAATTGGCTCAAATGAGGTTGTCATTTTATAAGTGCAATTTGTTTCTAAAGCGTTATGTATGGCAAGTACAAGTTCGTTGTTGTGCAGAGAAAATTCTGCTGAAAGTCGGGGAGAACGTTGTTGTGCGATCGCTGATGCCATTTCTGCTACACCTCGGCAAAAATCCATTTTGTGAGCTCCTCTATATCCCAATCGCGGGGCTTTTTTTGCTAGGGGTAATGATTGCTTCCAAATGCCTTCCCAGCGCTTGTAACCGATGTTTATACTGCGTCTGATATAAACTTGCGCTCCATAAAACCAAGCGTCATCAATGCCCAGCACGCCTTCATCACCGATAATTTTTAATGAGTGGTCATGAGGTGCAATAATACTGCATGTCAGCCTTGCAACTACGCCTGAGGCGAACTTGATGCAAGCTACGGAAAAGTCGGGAGCGTTAATATCTAATTTGACATCGGTTTCTTTATCTGGTATAATGCATGAGGAAAATGCACTGACGATTTCCGCTGGTCCAAAGAATGCAGTCAGCCAGGTGACATAGTAACCTGCATGTTCTAAAGTGCATCCAACTTCAAATTCGTCTTTATAGGGCCAAGGTGTGCCTGATTCATTTAACCATTTGCTGTATGGCATTTTGTGGACAAGTCCATCGTCCATTTCTGCATAAACAAGTCGAACTTTACCAATTTGATTTTCTCGCAAAGCTTTCCACACGGTTTGTGCTGTTTCGCTCAACAAGCTGCATGGTGCGGAAGAAAGATATAAACCGCGCTGTTTAGCTAAGTTGACGAGTTCGTGTGCTTGTGACATCTCCATTGCTAAAGGTTTCTCAGAATAAACGTGTTTACCTGCTTCTAAACAAGCTTTGGAAACTGCATAATGGCTGCTAGGATTTGTCAGATTTAAGACGATATCAACTTTTGGGTCTTTGAGAATTTCCTCAAGGGAATCATAAATATGGGGAACGTTATAAAAGGCAGCAAATTTAGATGAGCGATCGCTAATTCGATCCATTACTCCCACTAGTTCTAATTGCGGATGAAGTGGTAATGTTTGCAAATAATAATCTGCAACAAAACCACTACCCACAATCGCAATATATTTCTTCTCTTTTGCGGAAACTGCGGAAGTAAAATTATTTGAATTTGCGCTTTTATACTCAACTATAGTGCGCTGTTTATTTAACAACCGAGAAACGTGAAATTTAATTTGACCTTGTAGTTGTGGGAATTTGTCCAACGCACAAAACACAGAATAGGAAATTGCATCTCTAGATTTATATCCGCGTTGTCGCCAATACCGATACATGCGGTAAATTAACAACGTATAAGCGATTATCAATAGTAAAATGCTGAATCCCCAAGTAAACCAAGCGGTAGCGATCGCTAACAAAGGTAAAAGCAAACCCCATAACCAAATACTGCGACTTTCTTTTACCCAATGTTTTTCTGGGGTGGAACCGTGTAACCACGCACCTTCAGCATAAGCGTGACCACCACGAAGCGATCGCTTCCACCACTGACTCAAGCGAGTAATTTGAGCATCGTGCAATGTCATCTCGGCATCGATCCGCAAAACCTTCCCACCTGCTTGACGCAACCGCACGCACAGTTCTGGCTCTTCACCAGCAATTAAAGTTGAATTGAACCCCCCAACCTTTTTGAATGCCTCCACGCGCATCATAGCGTCGCCTCCACAAGCTTTCGCCTCACCAACGGGAGTATCCCATTCCATGTTGCAAAAGCGATTATAAATCGAGTTAGCTGGAAATTCTTCCCGCCGCCGACCACACACTACTACAACGTCAGGATGGGCAATTAATTCATCTACGGCACGTTTCAACCAGTTTTCAACTACGCGACAGTCCCCATCGACAAATTGAACAAATTCAATGCTTGGTTCAAGTTCTAATAGAGCTGCAAATCCGGCATTTCTCGCACGAGCGGCAGTAAAGGGAACTGATAAATCAAGCTTGACTACATGGACACCGAAGGATTTTGCTAGCTCGACACTATTATCTGTGGAGCCAGAGTCAACATAAACAATTGCTCTACCTTCACCTACTACTGAAAGCAAGCAATTTTTGAGACGATTTCCTTCATTGCGTCCAATAACAACTACTCCAATTTGATGCATGTTTATCTCCGTAGCGAATTTAAAAATGTAGAATTAGATTCGGTCAGGCAGATGGAAACGGTCGATAAACAGCGTAGGATTTTTCTAATAAGAGCTTTCGCTCAATGTAAAGGCTGGAATCTGGAAATAGTTCAGTCATCTGCTTTCGAGAAATTACTGTTGTGCCTTTTACCATTTCTGTCCAAACTGGTAACTTTTTCTCCCAAGAGCGGTGCAGACTTTCGCGCACAGATTGCGGTAAATTCCAGTAGAATAATACACCGCTGTGGGGTTCGAGGGGCCAGCGATCGCTTGGAGTTTGTACCCAGTAACCTTGACCTAATCGACGCACTTCAGCGGCAAAAGCAGCTTGCTTTTCTTCGTTGCCTACGTGTTCAATTACAGAGTTGCTAAACACAATATCAAAGGATTTATCTGCGAAGGTATTTGATAAATTAGTGGCATCACCTTCAACAAAGGTAAAATCGCCAATTTTCCCGGTAGTTGTATAGGAACCTGGTAGGTTAACTAAGGTTATATCAAAGTCATGGTCGAACCACTTCCACATATTTGGGAATCCACCCAAGTCAATAATTCTAGCTTTTTTTGGAGGCTTGACCAGATCCAGAAATTGTTTCATTCGTTCTGTTCGCCAACTTTTACCGAAGGAATTGTCTTTAACCCAAATTGATGCTTTGGCATAAGCTATATGCATTTGAAAAACCTCTCTTATGTAGATTCAATTGATATTAATAATTTTTGTGGCAGATGAGTTTTGATATTTTTTTGAGAACGAACCGCGACCGACGCAAAGAGCGCAGAGAGAAGAGTAAAAGAGAGTTATTACGAATGATTGGTTAGATTGCAGATAATTTATTAGTTTTATCCGGAGTTCAATTTTTTATGTGGTTTCTTTGGCATTGCTGAGAGAGCAGTAGTGATGTACATGACAAAATAAATGTTAGCTAATCTGCTAAAATAACTTTCCATCATATTATTTAATGTCAAAAATAATAATACAGCTAGGGGCCAATAGTCTTCGGGATTTTTCGACCCATAAGCAAATTTTAGAGCGCGATTATAAACAAGAATAAAGCTAATTATAAAAAGCGATAAACCGATAAGACCGCTATCAAGAATTAAATCAATGTAGCCGTTATGAGCATGAGGTGGAAGATAGCCTTCTGATACTGCTTGACCGGCAGCGATCGCAAACTTACTACCCTTTGCCCAAAATGCACCGCGTCCAAATCCCAGCCAAGGTCGCTCTTCTAATTGAGTGAATATAAAATGCCACATGGGTAAACGTCCTGTCAAAGTGACATCTTTTCCCAAGCCACTTAAAATAGATACCCAGAAAGTTAAAACTATTGTTGAAATAGATCCAAGAATTAAAATTCCAATATCTAAATAAACTAAGCTAATTTTTCCTCGCCAACGATAGTTACGATAAAAGTATAAAATAAATATAATAATTAAAGAAATAATTAAAGAAGTTTTGGAATTTGATAGCGGTATCATCGATATAGATAGCAAAAATAAACCCCATTTATATAGGCGTTGTTTTTGATTTTCGCACTTGAGTAAATAAAATGCTAAAGAACTTAAAACCATCATACTGCCAAAAGTATTTTTATAATCATAAATTCCTTTCCATACTCCTGGGTGGTCGTAAATATGCTTGCCTATAGTTGGGTATCGAAAGACAACAAATATACTAAAAATAACTCCTAAAGCTAAAGTTGTAGCCACAAGTTTTAATTGCTGTTTCACGCTATAACTGGTAGCAAAATATAAGCCAAATGTTAGCATTTGCCATATTTCCTGCATATTTTTGAGGGTGAAGTCTGGATACTCAGACCAAACATAGGATGTTAATATTATTAATACCAACATCAAGATAAATACGTCACGAGTGATTGCGACTAAGGCTTTCTTCCAGCGGACGCAAATTAAAAAGGCGGAAATTGCCCAAACAGAATATCTAATCGCTGTCACAAAAACTACCGGAAGTAAGCCGGGAGCATCTCCGTTTCTACCAACATCAAAGCCTCTGGTAAAAAAAGTTAAACTTATAATTACAAATATTTGTTCAGCTAGTTCTAAATATTTTCTTTTCATAATAATCAACTAATAATTTCTGGGACTTGATTAGCCCAAGTTTAAATTAATGTTAGATATTGTTTAATTAAGTCACTTCGGTGTGTAAAAACAACTTGTTCGTCGAACTGCTGACCAGATAATGCAGCCTGAGAAATTAACTCACTCAATTTTGCTCGGTCTAAATTGAGTTGAACCATCAAATAAGCTAGCTTTTGCCAATCATTCATCGGCACAAATGCACCACCACCGTATTCTGATACAAGTCCTTCCGGGTAGAGACTGCTGTAACCGACTATCGGACAACCACAAACTAAAGACTCAACTAAACATCGAGGTGATTCTGGGGTTTTGTGGCAAAACAGAAAGATATGATGTTTTTTCATCGTCTCTAAAAGTTTGTTTTGGTCATCAACAAATCCAGCGAAATGGACTTGCTCGGCAATACCCAATTTATCGGCAAGAGATTTCATTTCCAAAAGCAATGGTCCGTCACCAAGCCAAGTGGCTTGGATGTTAACGCCAACTTGTACCAGACGATGTACCACTTTTAACCAGTCGAGGGGTCCTTTCATTTCGGCAGCTCGTCCTGCGTAGCAAATCAACAAAGGTTCATTTTGTAATAGTGAATTTATCTTTTGATTAAGACTGAAAGCATCAATGAGATCGGATTTTTTCGTATGAATGTCGTAAACACAATGAGGATTTTTGCAGAAAGGTGAATATGCCGAATAGCAGTCCTGTCCTTGAAAAAGTCCTAGGTGGGAACGACTAACTAAGTATTGCTGATAGGGTTTGAGAAACAAAAGACTGAAAAAATCTTGGAAGCGACGCTTGAGTGATGTTTTGTTATTTTTGTTGAATGTTCTTAGCATGACTTCGTATTCAACGCGATCTGCCCAGATAGAATAAGGTCGTTTGAGTTTGATGGCTTCCAGACAAGCGATCGCTCCCCAATCTCCAATAATTCCGCAAATGGCAAAACAAAGATATTCACACTCTTGGATCTTTGCAGTCAGTAGTTGAGATATGCTCTTGAAAGTTTGAATGAAGTCTGGCAATTTGTAAGCATAAGGCAGGGGAACTAATTCTAGTCGATCTGCACAAGGCAAATCGGCGATCGCTTTCCATGTCGTTGAAGTCTGAGTTTTTTCGGTTATGTGTTCTGGCATCAAAGGACAAGCCATAACAACGCGATCAAAATTTTCTGCCCAACGAATCAAACCGTCGCAGGTTTGCTCATCAAATCCTAGGCGTCCTTTTACTTTCACAAACGGGACAGGCATTACTAATAAAATTTTCTTTTCGATTGCAGAAGTTTTATTAGTAAAAATTTTATTGTTAGGTTCAACTCTAAGTTTTTCAATCATGACTGCCAGTTCATCTTTACTAAAATCTGATTTCGCTAGATTGAGGTATTTGTAATTAGCGACTTGAATTTTCTGTTAGTTTTTAAATTTGACACAGTACAAGTCTGTTGATAAATCTCTAGAATGCGGTCGATTTTGCGTTCCCAGTCAAAATGCTGACGGACGCGCTCTTGTCCAGCACGACCCATTTGCGATCGCAACTCTGGATAATGTGCAAGTTTCAGCATGGCATCTGTGAATCCATTAATTAATGCTTCGGTGGAAGTCGGTTCAATTAAAATCCCACAGGTTGCATCCAAATAATCCGCTGGACCACCCCATTTAGTTGCAATTACTGGTAATCCCATTGCCATTGCTTCTAAAACCACTGCTCCGCCACACTCCAACAAACTCGGCAGAACTAGCGCCGATGCTTGTTCTAGCCTGATAGCGCACTCTTTTTGAGACAGCCAGCCAAAAAATTTCACTCGCTCCCCCAAGCCTAAATTCACAGCTTGAGCTTCTAATTCTTGCCGCAAATTCCCATCGCCGATAATTTCCAAACAAGCATCTGTTTCGGCGGCAACACCTTGAAAGGCTTCTATCAGTAATTCTACGGCTTTCCAGTCTACTAGCCGACCAATAAACACAAACTTCGCAGCCTCTGATGGTATCTTTTCGGCTGCGAGGAGTTGCCACACGGACAAATCCACGCCGTTTTCTACCAATTCGATAACAGTGCCACTTATCCCTGAAGGTAGTGCTTGTTTTGTGCGTTCATTGGCAACTAGCAAAGTCTGTGCCTGAAGTTTACCGGGCATCACACGATTCCAGATATCTGCCAGTTGTCGCCCCAGTGAAATCGTTAATTTGGCGCTTTTGCTCTCGCGATCGCGAAAGGCGGGAGGGTATTCTATATCACCATTCATCGGACCGATGACAACCGGTGCGCCGACACCGTACATCAGCGAAGGAAATTTGGGGGAAACTGGTATCGGTTCATGCACTACATCTATGTTGTGTTGTAGCACCAGTTTCCGAACTATCGAGCGTTGGATGTTTTGCGTATACAGATGACTGATTAACCCTGTTGTCATCACTGCTACCCGTGAGGGCAAAAACTGCCCGAAACGCCAGAGAAACTTATGTATCCAGGTATCGCTGACAAAGTACATGCGATCGCATTCTTTTGGCAAAAGTGATTGTAGTTCAGCTTGGGTGCGACCGTGAACTACTAACCACGCTTCGATGTTGCGATCGCGTAGTAACCTGAAGTAGTTTAGCGGCAGAAACGCCTCACCACCAAATTGACTGGAAGCGTGTTCAGCAACAATCACAACTCGCATCTTGAGGTTCCTTGTAAAACGGTAGGTGCAATCGAGTAGTTAATCAGCTTTGCGTAAAAGCGCATTTTTAAACGCAAAGGTACGCTGAGGTACGCGCTGAGGTACGCAGAGTTTTTCCGCATTTTAATGTACAATTTGATACTTATATTTTCTTTTGCATAACCACAATAAAATCTGTAAGTTCAGCATCAACCTTGCCAAAAGTCAATGCTTTGACAACTGGTGACATCATTTTCCATCCTCTATCGATTAGCCAATGACGCGATCGCAGTTTTTTCTGTCTGGGATTTTCATAAACATGCAAGCGTTCTATTGACAAATCATTTTCCGCTGCAAATTGCCTGATAGCTTCTGGTGAAATCGAAAACCGCAAATATGTTTTAAAAGGTAAACGGTCATCAACTCCCGCTAGCTTTTCTCCAAAAATATATTTATAAAACCAAACATGAAAAGCATGGGGTGTAAACTTTGTCACCAATCCTTTCAAAGACATGACATTGGGAATTGCCACAATCATAATACCATCTTTCTTCAATGCTTTACGGCAATTATCAAGGACTTTTTCCGGATTGGAAAGATGTTCTAAAACCCACCAACAAACAATCAAATCAAACTCAGACTCTGGCAAATCATAACTTTCTACATCCGCCAAAATCTTTTCATTTAAAACCTCGTTTCTATCAAGTTGCTTTTGTGAGATATCAAGCCCAACTATATAAGAATTTGCCGGAATTTCAATATGAGAACAAGAGCCACAGCCAATTTCCAACACCTTAAAAGGTTGACGCTGCCAAATTAACTTCTCAACAACTGATTGCAACTTCGGGTCTTCTTCGAGTACTACCATGTAATCTCTCCTTAATTAAATTATGCAAAATTGCTCTTCTTCTTTGCGTCTTAGCGTCTTTGCGTGAGAAAACCCTTTATCCAACAGGTTTATTAATTTCCCGCTCAGTACGCACCCAACTGCTTTGAGGTTGAACCAAAAACTTCAGATAAAGCGGAATCTTCCAAAAAATGTAAAAAGGAATAGTTAATAATTCCCCCAAAGGCAAATCTTGACTACCAAACTTCACCCAAGCTGTAAAAATTGCTGTTAGCAGAAACAACCCGGCTGTAGCTAACAAAATCGCTGGCATCCACAAAGCCGCCAAGACTCCAAACAGCAGTGAACTCGTCATCAGCGCCAACCAAATAACCACAAGTAAAGATAAAGGTGGCAGGGACATATCTAAAGCGCTCATCAACAAATCTAATCTTTGTTGATGTATTGCTGCTTTAAATAACAAGGGTACATAAGTTAGTAAAGTTTGTAAATGTCCGTGTTCCCAACGAGTTCTTTGACTGGTAACAGCACGCTTTTGCTGGGGAAAATTCCCGGTAATATTTGCTTGTGGACAGAAAATTGGTGGGTGTCCAGCTATGGTCAAATCCAAGCTTAGTTTCATATCTTCAACGATGTAACCATTGGCTAAATCAACCGAACGAATGACAGACCAAGGAAAAGCCATTCCTGTACCGGTTAATAAACAAGGTAGTTTCAATTGAGTTAATCCACGCAGACGAACTAAATTTTTCACCTTGAAAGCAAATACTGAGATTGATTCTTTAGGGCTAGAATTAGTGGGTTTTGCCATCAAATAGGTAGCTTGCACGGGTCTTTTTGTGGCGATCGCACTCTGAGTTAAAGAAGCGATCGCACCAATATGAACTCTACAGTCAGCATCAACAAACACAACGACATCTGGTGGATCGCAAGAAAGAAACCGCAAGCCATAATCAAGAGCGTATCCCTTACCGCGCAGCATCAAATCGTGACGCTCGATGACTGTAGCACCCGCAGCAGATGCAATTTCCGCCGTGCGATCGCTGCAATTGTCAGCAATTACTATTAAGCGATGTTCGTTTTTTAATTGTGATTTGATGTCTAGTAGTGTCGAACCAATGACCAATTCTTCATTGTGTGCTGGAACTAACACCGCAACTTTAGGATTTTGACTTCCATTCGCAACACAAGCAAGTGGAAACAAAGCCGCGATACATTCCCCCAGCAAAACTAAGCTGAGAATTACCAACCCTAATGCACTAATTAACAAAACAGCATCAACGAATAAAACCGCAAACTGGTTAATTGACATTTGTTGCATCCTAAATTGGTTACTTAGTCAAGCTGTTTATAGCTGACTGAGTTCACCGATATCAAATTTGTGATGATTGTCAGAATTAATGATTTTTGCCGGAATACCAACTGCTGTTGCTCTTGCCGGAACATTACTTAAAACTACAGCATTCGCACCAATATTTACATCATCTCCAACAGTGATGTCACCAAAAATTTTTGCACCAGCACCAACATTGACACGTTTACCTAACTTTGGTGCATCAAGCGGACGATTTAAATAACGATTACCTAAAGTAACACCTTGGCGAATAATACTTTCATCGCCAATTGAAGCGTATCCATGAATTACAATTCCTCCTTGGTGTTCAATAATTACGCGACGACCAAGTTGGACAGTAAACGGTAGCTCAATTCCATAGGTATTGCGAACTTTCCGAAATAACATTTTATATAAAATGCTGAACGGTGCCCGCACAAATTTGGATTTAATTTTCATTGTCCAAACACCAAAACGGTGAACTGCTACTGCGCGAAATCCTGGTTTAGTCCAATCTCGTCCATGAGCAATCCAGTCTTCTTTCACAAGCTGCCAAAGACTTAAAGTAAAAAGTTCCGCCTCGCTTGCAGTTGCTCTCCCAAAGGGTAATGCACTCATCGCTCTTGTTCCTATTTCAGTTTTTTATGAATAAGCTCGCGAGTTTTTTCAACTTCTCACTAATTAAGGTATCGACGCAGTATCTACTTTTTCCACACCGTTTTCTGAGCGGTAGCTATTGTAGTAAAAATAGTTATCAGGCTCGTGCTTCACATTAACCGCATTGGCAACAATTCCTAAGATATTAGCTTCAGAACGTGCCAGTAAAGATTTAGCAGCAGTAGCAGTATTTGAATCAACAACGCCCGGTCTAACGACAATTAAAACTCCGTCTACCATGTTGCCTAAAACTGCTGCATCGGCAGTTCCCACAAGGGGCGGAGTGTCAAAAATTACGTAATCGTAACTTTGAGATAACATGTCTATAAAGGATGTCATGCGTTCTGAATCAATTAACGCTAAGGGATTGGGAGGCATGACTCCAGCAGTTAGTACAGATAAATTGCTTGTTATTCTTTGTACTGATTTTGAAAATTCATTTTCTCCAACCATGACATTACTTAAACCGACTGAGTTTATTAAACCCCAGAGGTGATGTTGGGAGGGCTGACGCATATCTGCATCAACTAACAAAACTCGTCGTCCAGCTAAAGACATTACCGCAGCTAAATTAGCAGCAACTTCTGTTTTTCCCTCCCCAGAAATAGAACTCGTGACTACAATTGCAGAAACTTTTCTATCTAAGCTAATAAATTTCAGATTTGCTTGCAGCATTTGGTATGCTTCGTGAATTACAGTACGCGGAGAAGTCGCCACAATAATTCGCTCTGAAACTTTTTCTAAGCTTCTATCTAGAGGAGTAGATGTATTATTATTTTCAATTTTAGGAATTAGCCCTAACAAGGTATAGCCAAAAAGCGCTTCAGCTTCTTTAGTTGTCTTCAATCTTCTATCAATTAAGTCAACAAAAAAGGCAGATGCTACGCCCAAAAGTAAACCAACAAATCCGCTACCTAATGTGATTACAAATGTCTTTCTTTTTACTGCTGCACTGGGGGCAACTTTAGCATATTCGACTACTTTAGCATTGCCTACAGTTTGATTTTCTGCTACTTGAATTTCTTGTTGTCTTGTCAAAAGGTTTTCGTAACTTTTTTGGGCAATTGATAGTCCTCGTTCTAAATCTCCTTCTTGTTTTTCTAAATTTGGCATCACCTCGGCTCTTCTTTTATAAGAAGCTATAACCGCAGATAAAGCTTCTACTTTTTTTTCTAAACCTAAGCGTTGTGACTGTAATCTGACAAAATCTGATGTTAAGTTTTGCTTGATTTCCCCCATTTGCAATTTCCCAGGAGCAATCGCAGCTTTATATCCTAAAGATTGAGATATTTGCTGTTGCAATAAAGAATTTATATTTGCTTCTTGACTTTCGAGATCGACGATGGCTGGATGTGTTTCTGTATAACGAGCTTTCAAAGCTGCTAGTTGAGTTTCTACCTTTTGCAGTTCAGCTAAAAGTCCCTGCACACCAGGTATTTGACTTAATGAAGTGATATCCACCGCTTGATCTACAGGTAAATTCATTTGACGGCGTATTTGTATTTCCTGAGCACTTGCATCCGCTAATTCCGAACGAGCTTTGGCTAATTCATTCTCGGCATCACTGATATTTTTCACTGATGCTCTTGTTTCTTCTGCAAGTTCGAGAATTTGATTTTTTAGCTTAAATTCTCGCAAAGCTTCTGCTGCTTTCTCTAATTGTGCTTTAGCTCGTGGCAATTCTTTTTCAATGAATGCACCGGCGGAGATAGCTTGAGTTCGATTACTAAGAATGTTATTGGCAATGTAAGATTTCATCACCTGATCGACTATTGCTTTAGCCGATTCCGGATTGTCAGATGTGTAAGAAACTTTCAGGACATCAGTACCGACAACTGCTTCCGTCTTGATAGAAATTGCATCTGGACTCAAAGGATTGCCCTTTTTATCTTTTAAATTGAGGGTTTTGATCACGTCTAGGATGACCGGCTCAGACTGCATTACTATCGCTTGCGTGTCTAAAGGATTAGCCTCACGTTTGACGGATTCAAGATGCCCTATTTTTTCGCCTACTCCCGTCAGTGATGAAGTTTGGTTGGATTGGAAAAGAAGTTTTCCACTTCCTTCGTAAACGGGTGGTTGCATAACGAAATTAATTCCACCAAGGGTAGCAAAAACTGCAAACACTCCTGAAGCTATCAGCCAGCGACGTTTGAGAACTAGCAAATATTTTTGAACATCTATCTCTTCAGGATAGTTTTTTGTCTCCATACAAATTTCTTACTTGTAGATGAATGCGTGGTTGGAGTATCAATGAAATTGTCATGTGAATACTTTGAGTAAAAACTTGGATCAACTTTTATTGAAACTAAAAGTTTTTACATTTTTTTACTCTTTATCAAAGATGCGAGGTTACTACCCTTATGTCTCTTAACTGCTGACCAAGGATTTTCATAAAGCTGAAATCTTTGCTTCACAATTAGCCACAAAAATGGAATAGCATCCAACAGATACCTCTTCCAGAGTCGCTGAGGTTCGCTTAACAGCCGATAAAGCCACTCTAGACCAACTTCACTCATCCACTTTGGCGATCGCTTGATATTACCTGCCTCAAAACCGATAGTTGCACCAATCGCCAAAAATACTTTCACATTCTTCAATTGCTTTCTATACCTAGCAATCCACATTTCTTGTTTGGGTGCGCCTACACCAATTGCTAAAACTGTAGCATCTGAAAAGTTAATCAGATTAACAATCTCTTGACACTCCTCTTCATTTTTCTCAAATCCAAAGGACGGCGAGTGCGCCGCAACTATAATATCTCTACCTACCTTTGAATTAATTTTTTGTTGAGCTATCTTAACTACATCTGCCTCAGCGCCCAGCAAAAATATTTTGATTTTGTCATCATGCTGGTAATAATTGTAAAACGCTGGAAACAAATCTGAACCCGAAATTTTCTCCTGTATTGGTGTTCTCAAAAAACTCGATATATACATCAAAACTTTACTATCGCAAACTCTATAATCTGCCTCTTGGTAAACAAGATAAAAGTCTTGATTTTTCTGCAATTTCATCACATGATCTACGTTTGGGGTAAACACAACACCACCGATTCGCAGATTTTCTAGCAATTCGACCATTGTGATGTTGTTGATGGTCACATTTAGTAAGTTAACCTGTCTCATCATCACCGTTAAAACAACTAAGCCTACGGGACAAAACTGTTTTTAGTGACTAACCAAGCAAGTTGTTTTAACTAGGGAAATCCAAAAAAAACATGATGTACCGATGATTGCAAAATACAGATTTCCCAGATTGCAATTTAAACAATGACTGAAAAAAGCTATTTAACAGAAAGTAATTTTCAATTGTTTAGTTGCTTGGTTATTTACTGTGGATATGTACATTTTCTATTGCCAAAAATAAATATACCTTTTTCTGTGTATATTTAAAAGAGCTAATATAAAGTTAATATGTAGAGAGAAAAAAATTGGCGTTGCAGAATAGAAATATGAATTAGGGCGATCGCTATGAAATGTCCAAGGTGTGCATCAACTCACATTCGTAAGAATGGGAAGCAACGAGGTAAACAAAATTACATTTGTGTCAACTGTAAACG
>JAESGF010000317.1_pt1 | contig 15617 bp, 7 predicted proteins | sample 9269621 | NCBI WGS metagenome assembly JAESGF01 (sample SAMN14515066, study PRJNA621663) | algae metagenome | isolation source: Tolypothrix carrinoi HA7290-LM1 and co-occurring heterotrophs from dry rock... | place: USA: Makauwahi cave, Kauai, Hawaii | collected 2011-01-06
CCGCAATGATCTGCTCCTCAGTGAAACGGCTCTTCTTCATCCCTGGCTCCTCTCGAAGGAGCCCAGTTCAGATCGAGGGCACTCCAGGGGGCAAGGTCAGCTGCTGGAGCGGCAGTTCGACGACGTCCATCAGCATGTCCCGTGAGGGCGGCGAAGCGAAACGGGTCAGCGTCCCGTCTGCCGGCCGAAACGAAATGGGTTACGAGGTGCGCTTCGCTTCAGCGGCAGGCTTTAGGCCTCAGAGGCCGCGGCGACGCTGGCGCTCGTGTCGAAGCGAAACGAAATGGGTGATTTTTCCGGCGTCACTGGGAAAGCGTTGCGCCACGCCCTCCCGCATACGTTTAGGGCCGGAAGGGACCCGGACATATCCCGTCCGGCGGCGCCGACCCCCGCCTCTCGCGAGCACAGCCTGAACGTAGCTCCTGACCAGGCATCTGTCTCGTCTTACGATGTCTCACCGAAAAATGTCTCAGGAGGCGAAAGTGAGTTGACACCTTCGTTCGATAGTTCGGTCCGCGCGAGGGCACGCATACAGCAGACCCGCTTGATGCGTCCGCTCCTTCATGGCGGCCGCGGATCACGAGCGATGCAACCTAGCACTGTGGAGTCGCCAGACGTGCTCTGTCACGCAGTAACTTGGCCAGAGTCGAAAAACTGCCGGCAGTAGTGATAGGCCAAGCGATCTCTGTAGCTTAGTATGTTGTCCTCCACCGTCACGATACGACAGTTCTCCGTGCCTCCATTGGCCGGTCCACGAAGCCCACGGCCGACCATCTGCATGTAGCGGACGGGGCTGAAGACCGGGCGCGAGATGAGGATCATATCTGATTTCGGCGCGTCGAAACCGGTCGTCAGGACGCTGTGGTTACAGAGGACCCTGATCTCGCCGGCACGGAAGCGACGAATGAAGTATTGCCGTGCGAGGCGGTCTGTCTCTCCGCTCACGGCCGCGGCCGGGCAGCCTGCGAGGTGCAGCCGTGCCGCGAGAAACTGCGCGTGCGCGACCGAATTGGCGAAAAGCAGGATCGACGACTCAGCACTTTCGAGCACCCGTTCGACGATGAGGTCGTTCCGATCCGGATCTCTGCCGATCTCTTCGACCACTGAGTCCGGCAGTTCACCGTATTGGGCGAAGTGGCTGATGTCCGCCGCGGATAAGCTGACTGGCTTGTCGTAGTGGATCGGGCTGTACTGCAGCTCCGAGAGAACCCCGCGCTCGCGCATCGCGGCATACAGTCCCTCCTGATCCGCCGGCAGCCACCGCCGATCGAACCGCGTGGCGAGCCGGGCCGACTCGTCGTCGTCACGACCACGCCACGGCGTGGCACTGAGCCCGATCACCGGCGGCTCTGTCTGCCGTTGCGCTTCATTGCCGATCTGGACGTCGAGCCAACGCAGAAGCGACGAGTAGCTCGGCGCGATTGCGTGATGGCACTCGTCGATAACGACGATCCCAGGACGGCTGAGCCAAGCGAGCGAACCTTTGTGGGCGCGAGCATCGAGCGTCTGAATGCTGGCGACGACCACGACGGCCTCGCCCTGCTCGGGTGCCGCCGGGTTTGCCTGGCTACCCCAGAGGCGCACAATCCGGAGGTCCTCGTCGGGCGCGCCGACGTTTGCCCAGAGCTGGCGGAAGCACTGCACCGCTTGCTCGCAGAGCTCGTCAGTCTGCGCCACCCACAGCGCGGTACGCGGCCCGGCGCCGTTGAGGACAAGCTTGACGACCGCCTCCGCCGCTACCCGGGTCTTGCCGCCACCCGTCGGCAGGCTGACGACCGCGCGGCGCCGGCCGGGCCCGGACTGCAGCAGGGCGGCAAGCGCGGCGAGGATCTCCTCCTGATAATTGTGCAGCGGTGGCAGGTCGATCGGCCCGCTGACGAAAATTTCGCCCTCGCGTCGCACCGAGGCGCTGGCGGCGAAATCCGGAGGGAAGCCGATCTCGGCGACGAAGCTTCGCGCCGCCTCGGACCCCCAGCGGCGGGGCGGGTCGAGGCCTGCGGCGGCGAGTGCGTCTGCGACCTTTGTCAGGACGGTTGGGCCGAAGACCGCTAGCGCCAGATCCGCGAGATCGTCGTCTGACGCCATGCGGGCGGCCTGCAGCGCCGCGGACGGGAGAGCCTTGCGCAGTCCAGCCACTCCTCCCGTCGCGACCAGCAGGCGCTTCGACAGCGGCTCCGCCGCGCGGACCCGCGCCCGCGCCTCCGCCACGCGCGAGCCGGCGAGCCGCGCGAGCACGGCCGCCGGTTCCTGCGCCATCAGCCCGTACGACAACAGCGCGTCAAGCAGCGCCGTCATCCGCTCCGGCCCGTCGAGAGCAAAAAACCTGTCTTGGTCCAGCCAGACGATGCCGAGAGCATCGCGTGCAGCGAGCGGCGCGGTGACCCGGTGCCCCAACCGCTCGACGAGGCCGCGGACCCAAACGGCGTCAGCGGTTGCCGCGGGTTCGTCCTTCAGCAACGGACCGAGCTCAGGGAAGATGGCGAACAGGCGAAGCGGCACCCCGAGCTGCTCCTGGCACGACACGTCGCTGTGCTCGGCGAGCGACTGCGCTCCCGCGGCCTTCCACACCTGGCAGGCGGCGGTGGACAGCAAGACAATTCGTCCGTCGTCCGCTCCGGTCGACGTATGGTCGGCATCCGTGGTGACGAAGACGTCCGCCACGGGAATCGGGCCCGCCGCGGTCGGCACGCGCGGCGGAATCTGCTTCGCCGCGGCCGCTTGCTCCCAGACCGGCCGAAGCGTCGCGAACCCCTCGCGGATAGGTTCAAGCTCGCCGAACACCGCGGACCAGTACGCCGCGGGATCTGGCGGGTCTGTCCGGTCTCGCCCGATTTGGATGTCGAGCGGCTCTGCCATGGCGTCGAAGGCCTGGCGCAGGCTGCCGGCTCCGGCAACCCCGGCGAGCGCGAGAGCCGTCACGACCTCCGGAGACAGAGCCTTGAGCGAGATAGGCAGTCGTCCGATTAAGACCCAGCCGAACCGCCAGATCCAGAAGAGTAATGGGTGCGCAGCAGTGAATGTTGGGTAAGAATCGCGGCGGGTCTTGTGGCCGAACAGCGTTGGCCTGAACTGCCCCAGAGCCTCGACGAGGTGCGCCGACAACGACGCAGCCAGCTTCGGTGGGATCGACGGCAGAAGGCGCCAGCCATTCGGCATAGTCGTCGAGCCGAGGATGCCTACCTTGCCACGCTGCGCGCCGATCATCTTCGGCCAGCCGAGTTCCTCGACCTTGTCGAGGAACGGCTTCATGAGGTGCCCGTTGAGGCCATTCCACCCGAAGATGGCCTGCCTGCCCGGAGGCGGGAACATATCGAGTTGGCCCGCCGGAATCCTCGGAGCGTGGCGGCTGTGAAACGTCGCGTCGAGGATGAGGGCGGGCGGCACGCCATCACGCTCACCCGGTTCGAGCACGACGAGTTCATCGCGTGGAGAATACTCCCCGCCCAGATTGCGAAAGTGCGGACCGTGAGTAGTCAGGAATTCCCGCGCAACGTCGATCGGCGCTTCCGCGACGTTCGCCCAGAAGGTCGGCCAGTCGTCGTCGAAGAACGACTTCTGCAGCACCTCATCCCAGACGTCGTCGCCAGCGGACATCGTGCGGACGTCGAGCGTGTCGACGAGGAACGCACGCACGTCCTCGGCCTCAGCGACGGTCGCCGCGACGGCGACGAAGCCGGTCGGGACGATGGCGGGCGGCGCGATCATCGCCGCGCTCGGAGCGGCGAGCGTACCGGCGTGGGTCGGCACAATTCGCGCCTCGCTCAGCTCGTGCGGGCGCACGAACCTTTTCTCCACGAGCGTTGCAACGAAGCGCAGGAACGCGATCGCGGTGGCGGGATCCGCACTCGCTACGGCTTCGAGCCAGTCTACGACCGAAAGCTTGCGCAGAGCGGGCGGGCTCCCCTCGGGCTGCCGTCGATTTACTTCCCTTGCCAGGGCTTCCAGCCTGGCAGGGCGGTACTGCCCCGTCTGGCAGCTCGGATGCACCACGGTGCGCCGCACGTCACTGCCTGCGAAGCCCAGCCACCGTTGCATTGCGTCCACATCGTCGAGCGGATGGCGCCGCAGCATGCCTGCAGGCATCAGCACACCATTGCCGTCGGCCACAAAGGGGACCGTTGCTAGCAGATCCCAGAGCGGCCGCACTAGCGATACGGCGAGATCATCCTGACGCTCGAGCTGGCGGGGAAGGGCCGCGATCGGTGCGCCGGGATCGTCCTTGGTGGCAAGCTCGTGGATGTGGGCGGCGACGAGGTAGGCGGCCTCGCGCATAAGCGCCGCGTTCCACGGGCCGGGGATGAGGTTGGTGCGGTCGCTGTTGAGTTTCCAGGGCGCATTAAGGATGCCGGGCACTAGCGTCTCGCTGGCCGTCGGGAAGAAGGCCCAGAACCTACCGGCCACCTCGCGACCGCCGAGGGGAACGGCCCAGGCGAGAGGCACTTCCGCGCGCGACTGCAGGTGCTGCGCGTCGTCGTGCGCCTCCGCGTCGCTGATGCCGGCCCGCGTTTCGAATAGGCGCCATCGCGTCGTGCCCGCGCCGTCGCTCACCACAACGACGTCGTCTTCGCGCCGCCTTCCGATGGTGCGGGTCTCTATCTTTCGCTCGAGGCTGCCGGCCGTCCGAAGTTCCAGCGCGACGTCGGCATCGAGGAAGAGCACGAACTCCGGTGGGAACGCGGCGATCTCCCTGGCCAGCTGCTCGTAGTCCGCCGTCCTCGCGATAGTAGCGGCGACGACGGTAGTTGCCCACTCGAATGACGTTAACGCGCTGTCTTCCGAAGCCGGATCGACCACCTTGGCCAGCCGCATACCCGGCGCGCGAGCATCCGCGGCGAGGCCGAGGTGGTCGCGGATCCGCTGGCGGCACCACGCCGGATCGAAGCGGAGCCCGATCGAGCGGCTCGCGAGCTCGACTGTCCCTCCCAGCTTCAGTAGCGATTTGAAGCCGATGCCGAAGCGCCCGATCTGCCCGGCGCGCTTGGGAGAACTGCGAGCGTTCAGCAGCGCCACGATGCCGTCGCGGTCGAGCGCCGCTCCCGTGTTCGCGGCGAACAGCCCGTGCGCGTGCAAGGCGACCTCGATCCGCCCGCTGCGTTCGCCGCCCTCGCTGATCGCGTCCGCCGCGTTCTGCACGAGCTCGAAGAGCTGCCGGTAGGCGTAGCCGCCGGATAGCACCTCGACCTCGGTCTCGAAATGCTCGTTCGCGTCGCGCGGCTGAGCCGAGTAGGCTCGCAGCCTCCGGTCGCATTCCTCCGCGACGAAGGCCGATAGCTCGTCGAACAGGCGCATCAGAGCCGCAGCGCCGCGACGAGCTTCGTCCGCACAGCGGGAGCATCGAAGCCCCCATGCTCGGTGAGCGTGAGGAGGCCGACGGCGGCCGTCTCGTCTTCCGCAGGGCGGACACCGGCGTCCTCGTACCAGCGCCGCTTGGCCTCCCAGCGGCTGACGTAGTCGGGCCGATCCAGCATCCCGAGATGCTCGATCAGGAGCCGACGACCGCTTTCGGCATCGTCCACCGTGAAGTCCGGGTAGCGCACGGAGCCGTCGGGACCGGCGAAGGGCTTCTCGTAGACGTAGGGAACGCCGAGCTTATCGAGCAGGTTGGCGATGATGACCTCAGACTTTGAGCGCACCAGTTCGCCGCGATCGGTGCGATGAACCAATCCCTGCTCGAGGAAGACGCCGCCGTGCGCGACGATCGACGGAGCCGTGAACAGGTTGGTGAGGCGGCGCGCGGTGTCAGACTTCTCGCCGTCCGCCAGCCTTTTGAGCTCGCGGACATCACCCTGGTGGAAGAGAACGACCTCCTTCTGCTGGCGCGTGAGAGCGGTATAGAGGAGCTCGCGCGAGAGCGGGCGGCACGGATTGGGGATGATGACGAAAGTCGTCCCGAACTCGCTGCCTTGCGCCTTGTGGATCGTCAGGGCGTAGGCGAGCTCGAGGCGGGCATCGCCATCCTCGCCGAAGTCGCCGCCGCTGAAGCCGAACTTGTGGCCCAGCTGCGTCGCGAACTCGATCTCCAGCTTCCATGGCAGCTTCTTCGGCTTCCAAGCCTTGCCTTTGTACTGGCCAATGGCGAGGCCGATCTCGCCGTTGGCGAGATAGGCGCGGTCCAGCTCGGGGAAGACGTCGTAGCGGCGACCATTGGAGAGGTTGATGACCTTGTCGCCGTAGAGAATGCCTTGGCTCCCCATGGGCCTTGCAATCTTCCGGTAACGCGGGTTCTCCGGTTCCGCCCAGGCGCGGACCGACGAGCGGAACTGCCCCTTGATCCAGCGGTTGAGGCCGTCGACGCCGCTTTCGCCGGCGCGGAGCGGGGCGAGTATCTGCCAGCTCTCGACCGCGGCGCCGCCGCCGCTGCGCTTGCCGGAGCCGCCGGCGACCTCGCGCGACGGGTTGAAGTAAGCACGTCCGTTGAACTCGGAACCGCCGAGACTGACCTCGAACGCGGTCTCGTCCGACCATGATGGGTCGGCGGCACGGCGGATGAACGCCGTCAGCTCGGCCAGAAGTTTTGCGTGCAGGTCGGCTTCGGTGGTCCAGGGGATTGCCCGCACGCCGCTCGCCGACTTTGCGGCGAGGCGTTCCCAGACCTCGTCGGCTCCGGGATCGGGCGCTTCACCGCTGAACCAGCGCGAAAGGAGGACGTCGTCGCCGCCCTGCTGCCGGCGGACGATTGTGAGCTCTGCGAGCCCCGGGGCCGGCTGCCGTTCACCCGAGCGCAAGAGGCGGATCACGTCGACGAAGGGGCGGCCGGCCCCGATCGGGGGCAGCTGGCGCGGATCGCCGACCAGAATGAGGCGCTGCACGGCGCTAGGGTCGAGCGCGTCGAGCGCGGCTGCGAGCTGATCCTCGGTCAGCATCGACGCTTCGTCGATGACCACGGTCGCAAACCCGTTCTCCCGCGGCGGGGCGTCGGTGACGAAGTAGCGGCCGGTCTGCCCGTTGTACCGATCGAGCTTGAGCAGGAATTGCGCGAGGGTGAACGCCTCTACGTCGCCTGCCTTCTTCTGCATCTGCACGCGCGCCTTGCCGGTCGGCGCAAGCAGCAGAACGCCACCCTGGCGCACGGCGGGAATCGCGAGCAGCGCCTGCAGCAGCGTGGTCTTGCCCGTCCCCGCTGGCCCGATCAGCGCCGACACGCGCGAGCGAAACACCTCCTCCAGCGCGACGGCCTTTTCCGCGCGGGCGGTCTCCTCCACGGCGTCGCCGGCGCTCGCGGGCTGACCGATGGCTGCGTCAATGCGGCCGCGCCAATCCTCCTCACCGGCGTGGCGCAGACCGCTGAGGCGCTTGCGGATGCGCGTTGCGATCAGCGCGCGCGTTCTGGCGTACCGATCGAGCTGCCAGGCGGGCGCGGCGGGGTTCCCTGCCGGCGCCAGCAGCGGTGCGAGGTCCGGTTCGAATGCGGCGACCCAGTCGCCGCTGATCGCGCAGGGCGGCGAGACCGCGGCCTCTCGGACCCGGGTGACAAGCCAGTCCTGCGGCAGAAGGGTGTGGCCTTCGGCGGTTGCGTCCTCCAGGGTGGACGCCATCAGCGCGCGGACGCGGCGCGGGTCAAGCGGTTCCGCGCAGGCGGACGGAGCCGGCACCGGCAGCGCCGCGATGACCTGCACGTCAGCAAACAGTCCGCGGTCGACGGTTCTGAACGGGATCGCGTCGAGGTGCGCGCGATCAGCCTCATAGACGAGGTACGGGTTGGCCAGGATCGCGGCGTCGTCGGCGGTAATGCCCGCGGCTTTGCGCGCTTCGCGCACCCACCAGCGCGTCGCCTGCGGACCGGTGATCTCGAAGCGGGCGAGGAGCTTCAGAAGGGCCCGCCGGTCCGCGTGCAGGCTGGTCCAGAGCTTGGCGGCGACGGGGCCGACTGAAGCGCGAAGGTCCGTCGGAAGCTTGGTTGGATCGGCGAGAACGGCATCGACGACCGGCCAGGGATCGCGCACCTCCTCCCCTCCCTCGACGTGGAGAATGCGGCCGACCGCGTGCGCCAGCAGCGTCCCGTTCTCGAGCCCAAGCGCAGACAGGGCCGAGCCAAGCCCCGGGTAGGCGCCCCGCATCCGCCACAGCCGATTCAGCTCCGCGTCGATCCAGCGCCGCGCCGCGCCCCAGTCGCCCGGCAGCAGCACCCCGCACCGATCGACCACGGCGGCGGCGGTTAGCAGCACGCCGATGGCCGCGTCATGCGACACGTGCTCCGCGCCCATAGAAAAGGCGTCCCAGTGCTCGGACGGTGCGTGCAGGACGAACGGGGCGAGGTCGAGGTCCGGATCGGCAGCGGCTAGGTCGAGAAGCTCGCGGTAGGGAAGCAGAAAGCCGTCGCCGATCTCAGGCTTGATGGTGTGCGCGAGGTTGCGCTCCCAGACCATCGACCGCAGGCCGTCCACAGGCCGGTTCTCGTACGCGTACTCGACCGCCTCACCGACGCCACTCACCCGACCGATGCCGACGATCACTCGCCTCGGATCCTCCGTCAGCGGCGTCTTCTTGGCGTAGAAGAACACCAGCGAGGCCTGCGGCTCGAGCGCACCGAAGAACGTGTCGAGCATGACCAGCTGGTTCGATCGCTCCTGCACCCAGATGCTGTCGAAGCCGAGATCGGGCTCCTGCTCGGGCCGAAAGCCAAGCGCTAGCCGCTCGGCAACCGGTGGGACGCCCGTCTCGCTGTCCTTCATCATCCAGGCGAACGGTACCGCCGCCGCCGAACGCGGGGCGTGCCGGAAGGCGGTCCGGCGGAAGTGGGTGTAGAGCCCGTTCTCGCGCGCGGCGTACGGATGTTCGAACCGTCGCTCATACGGAAATGTCGACATGAAGGCCCCGCGCTCCGCGGCGCATGCGGGCTGGCGGACGCCGTCGGGATCGAAGGGAGACCCGGCGACCGACGCCTCCCACGCGTCGTCGCGGCTTTCCCCGATGCGCGGCAGTGCGATGCAGTGAGTGTTGCCGAGAGGATTGGCACAGACGTGGCCGTTCCACCCGGAGTCGTGCCACGGCACGCGAATAGAAACGTGCCGCGTCGGCAGCTTTCGAGCACCCTCGATCATCGCTCCCCCCTCATTTTCGCCAAACGGCGTAGCGGGGGCAGCGCTCGCCTTCTAGGGGTAGCCCGACACGCCGATGACGTTCACGCTCCATGTCGGAGCGCGTGTGTACGCTCAAGCCCCCAGCCCTAAACCTCACGGGATCCAACACGAACTGAGTGCACTTCGGGTGTGCTCCTGCTGAACTCTTGTAGCGGCGTGGAGTACGCCAACGCCACTTCCACATCGTATGATAGTATCCTTCGTCAGCCTAAAGCCACATTTTCGTCACCCCGTCCGCGACACCACGACCTCCCGCGATCGCTTCGTCGGCACCCGCCTCCCGTTCAGCCGCCACACGATCACGCTGAGCGCGTACTCCCACCGCCGATGCGCGGTGGCACGGCTGATCCCGAACCGCCAGCAGATCGGCTTCCACCTTGTGCCCTCCGCCCGGGCCCACACGTTTCGCGCATCGTCCAGCTCGAGCCAGCGGAGCCACAGCATCGCATCCTCGGCCTCGGTGATCGCCCGCGGCGAAGGCGTCGGCCGCCGCTCCTCGGGCTGCTGGCCTACCTTGTCGGCGAAGTCGTCGAAGTAGGTCGGCCATGCATTGAACGTCCCTCGTGGCCCGACAGGCGGCTGCGCCCGCATCACCCGCGCGGCCGCTTCGAGCCGCGTCTCCACATCGGCTCTGATCCACTCAGCCACGGCGCACCTCCGTCGATCGCTTCCCGTAGAGCCTCTCCCCGAGCTGGCGGACGAGCTCGCGCTCGGGCCACGTCAGCCGCTCGTCGTCGGCCGCGACGGCGAGGATGCCCTGCTGGCGCCAGCCGTCGCGCTTGACCTCGTCGGGGCTGCGGCGCTCCCCGCCATAGCCGCGCGGCAGAACCCTCATCGAGTCCGGCCCGCCATGCGCGCGCGCCACGCCTCGCGCTCATCATTGTCGACCTGCGAGCTGCCGTCGCCGCGGTTGATGTGTCGGCCCTCGCCGTGGCGGGCGTATGAGATGAACGCATCGGCAAGGCGGCCGAGCTGCCGTGCCGACCCGAGGCTGCCGATCGCGGAGAGGAGCGGCACCAGATGCTGCGTCTGGAACGGCCACCAGTCGGACGGTTCGGGGACGTGGACGAGGGTCGCGAGACCGAACTCGCTGCTGATCCCGAGGAGGCTGCCGCGATCCGCGGTGTGCCACACCGCGACCTCGTAGCCGGTCGCGTCGACGGATCCGAGCGTCAGCCACGCGCACTCGGCGTGAAGGGCGATCGAGAGAACGTCCTGCCAGTCCTGGGACCACCAGGCCCGGGCCAGAGCCTCGGTGAGATCCTCGGGCGCGGGGGTCGCGGTGAAGTTGCCGCCTCGGTAGACGACGAACGTGGCGTCTGCAGTCATGCAGCCGGCCTTTCCTGCTGAGAGTGGAAGGAATGCTCCCGCACGGGAGCGAGCGACGCGAGACGGGCCGCGAGGTCGTCCAGAGCCTCGCGCCGCCGGCGCAGATCACGATCGACACTATGGTCGAGGCGGTTCGTCAGGTGGATTAGCCGTTCACGCGACAGCGTTGCCACTGGCACCGCGGGGACGACGACGCTCCCGTTGGCAATGACCTCACAGGCCGCGAGCGGCCCCAGCCGGTCACGCAGCCAGGCCTCGGGATCGGCAATGTTGGTGAGATCGAACGTCGCCTGCCGCGGCTTCTGCCCGGCTCCCTCCGGCTGGTACGTGACCAGCGCCGAGGAGGGGGACATTTCGCTATTATAGAGGATCCTATAATAGCCATTTGTCCCCCTCCTCTGATTGTCCTTCTTGGCTGCCTCGCGGTTCGGCCACAGGTCGGGAAAGCAGCGGGCCATGTCCGCGGCGTTCTCGAGCACGACGCCGGATGCGGCCATGACGTCCTGCCGCGTCGGCCGGAGCGCGTCCCACTCGAGGACCTCGTCGACCGTCATCGGGAGAACCACGTCGGTGAGGAGGTCGATTGCGAGCGGGGTGTCCGCCGTCCGGTTCACCGCGCGGCCGCGGCCGATCGCCTGGATCAGCTCGGCCTCGCAAATGCTCCAGCGGATTGCCTCGGCAGTCGGGTCCGGGTGAGTCTCGGCGTCGATGGGACGGGTGCGACCGTTCGCGAGGCGGATGCGCTTCTCGGTGCTCTCGTACCACCACGACGCCGGCTTCCCTGCGATCGCCGACACGTCATTGGTGAGCGCCATCGCGAGCGTCTCGACGGTGGCGGGTGCAGGCAGCGTTCGGCCGAGCACGACGAGGCCGGCGACGTCGTTCCAGCGGTCGAGACCGCTGAGGGCGTTGAAGTGCGCCGTCACCACCGTCGCGGGCAGACTGCTGGCGCCGAGCGCGTCGATGGCGGACTTCTGGCCGACGACGAGGATGCGCGAGCCCGGCCGCGCCGTCAGCTCGCGCGCCCGCATCCGGATGTAGGTGTCGAGATCGCGCAGGTTCCGTGCGGCAGTTTCCACCAAGCGCTGCTGGCCGTTCCCGTCCGGCGTCAGCGCGCGCGCCGAGGTGGGAGTGCCGAGCACCTGGCGAACCGTGACGTGCTCGAGCCTCGCGCGGACAGGCTCCCGCACGGAGATCGACGGGAGGTACGGTTTGACCAGCGCCTCGCGGAGCGTCGCGTCGAGATGCAGCACCGGCACGTCACGAACCCAGCCGCCGCGGATCGTCGAGCGCCAGCGCAGGCGCACCACGCGCACCGTGCCGCTGTCCGTGCTCTCGTGCGCGATGGTGACGCTCCCGGCGTCGCGACCGTGCTCGAGCGCGTCGGCGAGGATCAGCCACATCGTTGCCGCCCGCCCGGGCGGAGCCCACGGCGCACCGAACGGCGGCAGGACCTTCTCGACCCTGCGGCGGCGCGTGGTAGCGTCCATGCCCGGCAGGATGCCCGGGTCGCGTGCACGGCGGCGCTCGAGCGTCGCCGCCGTCCGGCAGTCGTCCGGGGAGAGGCCGGCGGCAACGAGGAGCGCGTGCGGGATCGGCCCGACGATGCCGCTGTCCAGCACGCGCCACAGTCGCCCGCGGAGCACGGAGAGGTCGTTCGACGCCTCCCAGTCGATCGCGCCCTTTCTGTCGTGACACGTGAGATACTCGGCGTCTGGCGCGAGGCCGTCGAGGGTAAGCTGGGTCTTGCCGTCGAGGCCGCGCAGCCCCGCCTGCCAGAACGCTTCGTCGATGACGAGGAGGCCGACCTTGCCGATGTCGCTCGGTCGGATGTGAAAGAGGCTGTCGTGCGCGGTGACGACCACCGCCGCCGCACGCGCCCGAGCTTTCTGGGCCTGGTAGCCGCACAGGCCATGGAGACGGCAGACGTGGTGGAGGCGCTTGTCGCGGCGCAGGCTGCAGCAGGACTGCTCGATGGGCTGCTCCACCTCGAGCGCATCGGCGATGGCGCCGGGGTCGAGGCACATCAGCTGCTCGGCGTTCTCCGGGGTCGGATCGGGCGCGGTACGCCCCTTCCAGAGCATCGCGCGGACACCCAGGGCAGCGAACGCGGCGACCTGCTCGGCGCCGAGGTCGTGCCGCGGCACGGCGTAGACGACCTTCCGGCCCTGCAGCCCCCCGTTCGCGATCAGCATGGCGATCGCCTCGCGCGCGGCGCGTGTCTTGCCGAGACCGACGTCCACCGGCAGGGCGATGCGCGGCGGGACCGGCTCGATGACCGACAGGTCGATGAACAGGCTGTCAACGGGTTGTCCCGCGGCCTTCCGCGCCTCCTTCTCGCGCTCGGCCTTCTCCCACGCGATCCAGTGGGCGCTGACATCCTCCATGAAGGTCGAGACCGCGGCCTCGAGCTGTGCGCGGGCCTCGGCCACCGACAGCACGGGAGCCGCGTAGGTCGCGTCGGCATCCGGCACGAACACGGCGGCGACGACCATTTCGGCGACGGCGCCGAGGCCATGCAAGAGCGCGAGGTCGTTGGCGTCGCCCGGCTCGGTGGGGATGGCGAGCCAGCCGCCGATGGCGCGTGCCGCATTGCGGGCGGCGGCGACACCCGGATTCGTGACGCGGCCGGGCTTGGCGTCGTTGTCGCCGACGATCGTGATGGTCGTGGTCGGATGGGCCGCGCGGAGCGCCTCTGCGACCGGAAGGAGGTTGCCGGCGTCCATGGCGGCCACGACGGTGTCGCCCGTTGCCTCGTGGAGCGACGCGCCGGTCGCCCACCCTTCGCAGATCAGTATCGGGCGGTTAGCGGCGAGCGGTCCGCCCATGACACAGAAGTGGCCGCGCTTCGCGCCGCCCGGCAGGTAGCGCTTCGTCCCGTCAGGCCGGATGAACTCGAGGGTATACAGCGTGCCGGCGAGATCTCGCAGCGGAACGAGGAGATTGCCGGCGGCGTCACAGCGGAGCCCGTGCGCGCGAACGCCCTTGCGCTGCAGGTAGGGATGATTGTCCGACGCGGGGCGGGCCGACCGCCAGTTCGCCTCGCCGGCGTTGCGGGCGTGGGTTGCGCGATCCGGCTTCGCAGGCCGCCTGCTGCACGGGGCGGCGGGCGCTGTGACGACAGGCTTCCTCGCGACCGCACGGCGCGGCGTCGGGGCGTGATGGCCGATCCGGTCCTTGATCCAGTCGCGCGCGCCGTCGCGGTCGGTGCCGAGCTCGCGAGCGACGAGATCGACGAAGCCGCCGCCCGCGCCAGCTTCGTGGTCGTACCAGTGTCCAACCTTGTTTCCGACGACGACGACGGACAGGCTGCCCCGGCGGCGCCAGCGCCACTCGGTGCGCGTCGTCAGCGTCGGTCGGCCGAGGAGCTCGCGCGCCAGGTCCGGCACCGCGTGCCGGAGCGCGTCCTGGAACGCCGACCCGCTCACGCGACCGCTCCACGGACGCGCGCAGCCGCTCGGCACAGGCGATGCTGCGGCCGGTAGACGGTGAGCGAAAGGGCGGTGGAAGCCGGCACGGCGGTGGCGAAGCCTCGAAGCACATGGCGATGAGGCTTCCGCAATGAGCACCCGCGAGCGGGTGCCGAAACGTTCGAAGGGGTCCACGCGCCCTCGGCCGCGAGGCAGCCGAAGGGTGGAACCCTTGTCTCAACTCATTGATGTTTCAAAAGAAAGCGGGTGGAACCCCCGTCGGCTTGGGCCTCGGCTCGGGAACTTCCCTCTCGTTTCGGGACGGCGCGGCGGGCGCTTCCTCGATGCGTTCGGGCTTGCCTTCCATCCCTGTGCTGGCCCGTGAACGGTGAGCCTGTCGTCGGGACTTGCCGAGAGACGGACGGCGACAGCCTCGGGCCAATCATGCGTCGCTTAGCCAGCCTCGCCTGGCGGCGTCCCGCCAGGTCAACGTCGCCGGAGATCGTGCGGGTCGCTCAGCCCACGCGGCGCAGGTCAGGCCCCTGGATCCGCTTCGCTCCGCCGCGCTGGGCCGAGGGCTGGCGGATCAGCGTCGCCATCGCGTCGGCGAGGTTCTGCGACAACGCCTCGCCTTCGACCTTTTGCTCCAGGAACCAGTCCGACAGGAGCTCCTTCTTGCACTGGTAATGGGCAGTGATCCCGAAACTCGCAATCGCCGCCTGCATGAGCTCGAGGTACGGCGTGGTGTAGATCTCCTCGGCGTCGTCGATTGAGGGTCGCCCTTCACCAGCTACTGCGTCTGGCCAGATCGCCAGAACCACGAAACGCGGGATGCGGATGTCGATGAACTCCCACTCGAGCGCGGTCAGCCGGCCCAGCGAATATCTCCCCTCCCGCCATTCTTCCGGGCGGATACTGGTGTGATAGCCAGAGTGCAGGTCGAACCCGGTGCTACCGCCGGGGATTCCCCAATGCGTCCGCTCCTTCGTGAAGCGGCCTTGGGCGACGAGGTCGCCATCGCGAAGGGCGACCAGAAGCTCGTTTTCCGCTTCCTTCTTCCACATGGCCTCCGGGTCGGGCCGGTGCCACTGGGGGTAGGCCGGCTGGGGCTCGGGCGGCATTTTGGTCGCTTCGGCGGCGCGGCGTGCGATCGTCACGGCCGCAACGTGCGCCAGTGACTCTGCGAAACTCCAGCGCGTGCGGTCGAGCGTCTGCAGCGACATGGGGATCCTCATGGCTCGGTCGGGGGTGCATCGAACGTATTGGGAACGTTCGGCCCCCTCAACCCTCTCCGATGTCTCACGGCCGAACGGTTCCACCGTTTCCGTTCAGCTTGGGGTTGATCCCTTCCAAGGTCGCGGCCGGCGGCGTTCTCCTGCACCGATCGTCGATGACGTTCGATCACGGGTCCGTCTGCGCCGCCAACCCGCTCCACCCTGATCGCATGAGCGCCGCCGAACGGCGAGCCGAGCTCTGCGCGATCCTCGCCCGCGGCATCGTTCGCCTGCGGCTTCGGGATGTCGCGCAAGCCGAACCAGATAAAGAGAAATTCCGCCTACACTTCCCGCCCGACCGGAGCGGTCATGCGAACCCGTCGAACCGGAGACCCGCATGACCGACCCGATCCCCGCCCGCCTCGCGGCGCTGAAGACCGCGCCGACGCCGGAGCTGAAACGCCAGTGGCGCGACCTCTTCGGCGCCGAGCCACCGGCGTTCAACCGCCGCTACCTCGAGAGCCGTCTCGCCTACCGCATTCAGGAGCTCGCCTACGGCGGGCTGAAGCCTGAGACCATCCGAC
>JAESGF010000318.1_pt1 | contig 15576 bp, 10 predicted proteins | sample 9269621 | NCBI WGS metagenome assembly JAESGF01 (sample SAMN14515066, study PRJNA621663) | algae metagenome | isolation source: Tolypothrix carrinoi HA7290-LM1 and co-occurring heterotrophs from dry rock... | place: USA: Makauwahi cave, Kauai, Hawaii | collected 2011-01-06
CGTAGGAGTCTGGGCCGTGTCTCAGTCCCAGTGTGGCTGATCATCCTCTAAGACCAGCTATGGATCGTCGCCTTGGTGAGCCATTACCTCACCAACTAGCTAATCCAACGCGGGCCCATCTATCGGCGATAAATCTTTCCCCCAAAGGGCGTATCCGGTATTAGCTCGAGTTTCCCCGAGTTGTTCCGAACCGAAAGGTAGGTTCCCACGCGTTACTCACCCGTCTGCCACTCACCCCGAAGGGTGCGTTCGACTTGCATGTGTTAAGCCTGCCGCCAGCGTTCGTTCTGAGCCAGGATCAAACTCTCAAGTTGAGACAACTCGATCATTGTGATCCGGCAAGATCACGTTCATTGACGAGGACACACTCTCCGACATCACGTCGGAGCGGTCCGTCTTGAAACGTGTTCCGCCGTTGTCATGTCGATCTCTCCCCGGTTGCCCGGTTCGAGATCCGCAGGGACAACGCCGCCCACGTTTCTCTTCTCTCATCTTCAATTTTCAAAGAACCCGGAGCGTAGCGCCCCGTGGAAGGCCAGTGCCTTCCTGAAACTTGAGGGTCAAGCGCCTATGCCCCGATCTCTCGGGCCAGTCAGGCCATCTTTTCCCTTGGAACCTCCGGGGCCGTCGGGCCGTTGCCCGTTGCGCTCCGTCGGTTTTGGCGATATAGGCCGAAGCCGTTTCGCCGTCAACCTGCCGAAGTGTTTTTTCTTCGGAGGCTGTCCTCTCCGGAGCGCGAAGGTCTTCGTCCCGATCTCTCGGGCCTGCAGGCCTCAGTTTTCCGTGGAGGACCGTCGGTCGGTGGCGCCCAGTGGCGCGTCGCCGTCGGTGAGGCGGATATAGGCGTGACCCCGCCGAAGTGTCAACTCGCGATTCGCAGAAACTTCGCCGGCGTCGAATCGGCGGATCCGACGGGAAAGCAACTCGTTGTCCCGTATAGGCTTTCCGGGTTGTCCACAGCCGCCGGGCGGCTCCGGGGCCGCTCCGCCGGCGCTTAACATGACGGAAATGTAATGCTTTCTGAGGCCGTGCTTTCCCTGCGGCGCCCGATCCCGTAAGGAGCGGTTATCGGAAAGGGAGGTGTTCAGTGCTTTCGTCCTCTCCGCAGCACCGCACAAAGAAGCCGGTCGAGCTCGGTGACGAGCCGCCGATCACGATCGGGGACAGCGATCCGTCCCGCTACACGAGAAGGGGAGTGAGCCTGCGCTGGCTGGGCGGCGCGCTCGTCACCGCGGCGACGTCTGTCGCGCTCATGGGCGGGGCCCTCTTCGCCGCCCTCGACGGACGCTATGTCGTCAGGGCGGCCGCAGCGCCGCTCGACCTCGCCGTCCAGACGCCTTCCCGCAAGGCGGAGAAGAGCGACCGCGTCGTACAGGACCAGGAGCCCGTCGCGATGAGCCGGGTGATCGAGGTCTCCACCGTCGTCCGCCAGGGCGAGCAGAACATCATCGCGAAGCGCCCTTATGCGCTCGTCAACGCGAGCCTCGTCCTCGACAAGCGGGCGCTCGGCAAGATCCCCCCCTTCAACCCGCGCGAGTCGGCGCCGGAGGTGGAGGCGACCTCGGCGACCGACGCCATCTATGACAAGGCGGTCGACGGCGAGATCACTGTTTCTGTCTCCTCTTTCCCGCTCGACCGCATGGCGGAGTTCGACCCGACGCTCGAGCTCGCCGAGGAGGACGTGGAGCGGCAGATCCTCGGCGCCGAGTTCGCGGGCGGTTCGACCGAGATGTCGCCCCGTGCGGAGGCGGAGTCGTTTGTCGACCCCGGCAGCATCGTCCCCTCCAACGTCACGGTGGTGCCGGAGAACGTGTCGGAGCTGACGAAGAGCTCCGAGGTGGACGCGGAGGAGGATGCCGGCACGGAGCTCATCGAGCTCGTCCAGCCGGGCGACACGCTGTCGAAGATCCTCGTCGGCAGCGGCGTCGGGGAGGACGACATTGCGGCGATCCACACGATCCTCGACCGGCTCGACGTCGCCCAGCTGCGGCCGGGGCAGATCCTGCGCGTCGCCTTCGCGCTCGACGAGGAGAGCGAGGAGACGCAGCGCCGGCCGAGCCGCCTCTCGATCTACACGCGTGACGCGCACGTCGCGACCGTGGCCCTGACCGACGATGGCCGCTTCGTGCTCGGCGAGGCGCCGGCCGGCCCGCCGCCCACCGTCGAGGACGAGCCCGTGGTGGCGAATGAGGACAGTCTCCCCACCATCTACGAAAGTCTCTACCAGACCGCCGACGACCAGAACCTGCCGGCCGACGTGCGCGACAGCCTGATCGCGACCTTCGCGCTCGATGTCGACTTCAACGGCCGTGTCCGTCCGGGTGACGGCCTCTCTGTCCTCTACGGCGTCGCCGACGGCGAGGCGGCGGCGGGCGGCGAGATCCTCTATGCGGCGATCACCGCGGGCGGCGTCGCTCGCCGCTTCTACCGCTTCAAGTCGCCGGACGGCTCCGTCGACTACTACGACGAGGACGGCCGCACCGGCGACAAGTTCCTCATGAGGAAGCCCATGGAGCGCGGCGTGTTCCGTTCGGGCTTCGGCATGCGCACGCACCCGATCCTGCGCCGCTCGCGGATGCACACCGGCGTCGACTATGCGGCTCCCCGCGGCACGCGCATCTACGCCGCGGGTGACGGTGTCGTCGCGCAGGCCGGCTGGAAGGCGGGCTACGGCCGCTGGATCGCGATCCGCCACGCCAACGGCTACGAGACCGGCTACGCGCACCAGTCGAAGTTCGCCGACGGCATCCGCCCCGGCGTCCGGGTCAAGCAGGGGCAGGTGATCGGCTATGTCGGCTCGACCGGCTTCTCCACCGGCCCGCACCTCCACTACGAGGTGCGCGTCAACGGCCGGCAGGTGAACCCGCTCAAGATCCGCCTGCGCCGCGGCAAGGAGCTGTCCGGCGAGCAGCTCGTCGCCTTCCAGAGCGAGCGCGACCGGATCGACGCGCTGGTGAACGGCCGCCCGGTGGCCGTCGCGAGCCGCTGACGCGGCGCGGCCCGGCCGGGTTAGTCCCCGGCCGGGCCCACGCCCTCGCCCGCGCTCGGGCGGACGCCCATGATCATGTAGTTCACGTCGGTGTCCTGGCTGAGCGCCCATGCATCGCGCAACGGATTGTAGGTCACGCCGACCGGCTCCCGCGGCACGAGGCCGTTGCGGACGAAGGCGTCGGAGAGTTCGCGCGGGCGCACCAGCTTCTCGAACGTGTGCGTCCCCCGCGGCAGCCAGCGCAGCACGTACTCGGCGCCGACGATCGCGAGGGCGAACGCCTTCCCCGTCCTGTTGATCGTCGCGAACACCGTGAGCCCGCCGGGCCGCACCATCGCAGCGCAGGCGGCGACGAAGTCCGGCACGCTCGCGACATGCTCCACCACCTCCATCGCGAGGACAACGTCGAACGTCTCGCCCTCCGACGCCAGCGCCTCCGCTGTGGTGTTGCGGTAGTCGACGGTGACGCCGGACAGCTCGGCGTGCCGGCGGGCGACCTCGACGTTGGTCGGTGCGGCATCGGCTCCCACGACGCGCGCCCCCATCCGGGCGAGCGGCTCGGAGAGGAGGCCGCCGCCGCAGCCGATGTCGAGGATGGAGAGCCCCTCCAGCGGCCGCTCGGCCTTCGGATCGCGATCGAAGTGGCGGCACAGCGTCTGCCTGAGGTAGCCGAGCCGGACCGGATTGAAGACGTGGAGCGGGCGGAACTTCCCGCGCGGGTTCCACCATTCGGCGGCGAGGCGGTCGAACTTGTCGACCTCGGCGGCGTCGATCGTTGTCATGGCGGCCCTTGGTTGTGATGCGTGCGCTGTCCTGCTAGCTAGCACCGCCAATTCCGGCCGCAACTCGTCTCATCCCGCCTTGATGCCACGCCTCGTCATGAAATTCGGCGGCACCTCCGTCGCCGACCTCGACCGCATCCGTCATTCGGCCGCCCACGTCGCGCGGGAGGTCGCTGCCGGCAATCAGGTCGCGGTCGCCGTGTCTGCCATGGCGGGAGAGACGAACCGCCTCGTCGGCTACTGCCGCGAGGCGGCGGCGCTGCACGACGCGCGCGAGTACGACGCGGTCGTCTCATCCGGCGAGAACGTGACGGCCGGGCTGATGGCGATCGTCCTCCAGTCGATGGGTATCGACGCCCGCTCCTGGCAGGCCTGGCAGATCCCCTTCCGCACCGACGGCGCGCACGGCGCGGCGCGCATCCGCGCGATCGAGAGCTCGACCATCCTGGAGCGCCTGGCGGGCGGGCAGGTGGCGGTGGTCGCCGGCTTCCAGGGGATCAGCGACGCCAACCGCATCACCACCCTCGGACGCGGCGGCACGGACACGACGGCAGTGGCGCTCGCCGTCGCCCTCGCGGCCGACCGGTGCGACATCTACACGGACGTCGACGGCGTCTACACGACCGATCCGCGCATCGTGAAGTCGGCGCGCCGGCTCGACCGCGTCTCCCACGAGGAGATGCTCGAGATGGCCTCGCTCGGCGCCAAGGTGCTCCACGTGCGTTCGGTGGAGCTCGCCATGCTCTACGACATGCCGGTGAAGGTGCTCTCCTCCTTCGCCGACCCCGCCACCACGCCGCCCGGCACGCTGATCACCGGGGAGGATACCGCCATGGAACAGGAAACCGTCACCTCGATCGCCTACTCGAAGGACGAGGCGCAGGTGACCCTCCGCTCCGTGCCTGACGCGCCGGGCGTCGCGTTCGGGGTGTTCGGGCCGCTGTCGGACGCGAACATCAACGTCGACATGATCGTCCAGAACATCTCGGAGGACGGCTCCACCACCGACATCACCTTCACCGTGCCGCAGTCAGAGTATGCGCGGGCAATGGCGGTGATCGAGGGGCTGCGCGAGAAGATGCGGTTCGGCAAGGTCGTCGGCGACACCGACGTCGTGAAGGTGTCGGTGATCGGCGTCGGCATGCGCTCGCACGCCGGTGTCGCCGCGACGGCCTTCCGGGCGCTTGGCGAGAAGCAGATCAACATCCGCGCCATCACCACGTCGGAGATCAAGATCTCCGTCCTCATCGACGCGGCTTACACCGAGCTTGCTGTCCGGACGTTGCATTCGGTCTACGGGCTGGACAAACTGTCGCAATAGAGCGAAGGGCACGGAAGGGCGTCGCCGGCCATTCCCGGCGCACGCTCCGGAGGGCGAGGCCGGTTGGCCTCGTTCGTGCTCGACGGAGGGTGATCGGCGCCGCCGTCCGAAACGCCTCGTCAGGCCGGCGGCTTCATCAATTCTGAATCTGGCGCCGCGCGGTTTCGTCCATGACGCGCCGATCGGCCCGGCAGTCGGACGAACAGAGACGTTGGGAGGTCCGATGCGCGACACGCTCGCGGGTCCACGGCAGCTCATAAAGCAGCTCCATGCGGTCATGGCCGCGCCGCTCGAGGGGCAGGCGCGACTCGACCGCATCGTGAAGATGATCGCCGACAACATGGTGGCGGAGGTCTCCTCCCTCTACGTCCTGCGCGCCGACGGCGTGCTGGAGCTCTACGCCACCCACGGCCTCAACCCGTCCGCGGTGCACCGGGCGAGCCTTCGCGTCGGCGAGGGCCTCGTCGGCCGTGTCGCGAAGACGGCGCAGCCGCTCAACATCACCAACCCGAGAAGCCACCCCGCCTTCGCCTACCTTCCGGAAACCGGGGAGGAGGACTTCAACACCTTCCTCGGCGTGCCGGTCCTGCGCGCCGGGCGGATGATCGGCGTCCTCACCGTCCAGAACCTCGCCCCCCGCCGCTACGACACGGACGAGGTCGAGGCGCTGCAGACGGTCGCGATGGTGATCGCCGAGATTGCCGGCACCGGCGACCTCGACAAGATCCCGCAGACCTCCGCCACGCTCGACATCAAGCGCCAGCTCCAGGTGAAGGGCGCCGGGCTGGTGGAGGGCGTCGGCCTCGGCCGGGCCGTTCTGCACGAGCCGCGCGTGGTGGTGACGCGCCTTCTGACCGACGACGTGGAGCACGAGCTGAACCGCCTCGAGTCGGCCCTCGAGAAGGTGCGCGGCAATCTCGCGGATCACCTGACGCGGCATGAGGTGGCGGAGGGTGACACCAAGGACGTCCTCGAGGCCTTCCTGATGATCGCCCATGACCGTGGCTGGGCGCGCAAGATGGCCGACGTCGTCCGCTCCGGCCTCACCGCCGAGGCGGCGGTGGAGCGCGTCCAGTCCGACAATCGCGCGCGGCTCCTGCGCTCCACCGACCGCATGGTGCGCGAGCGGCTGCACGACCTCGACGACATCGCGAACCGCCTCCTGCGCGAGCTGATCGGCCGCTCGTCCCATTCGCTCGCTGCCGTCACCGGCGACGCGATCCTCGTCGCCCGCTCCATGGGCGCGGCGGAGCTCCTCGATTACGACCGCTCCCGCATCCGCGGCCTCGTGATGGAGGAGGGGACGCCGGCGAGCCACGTGACGCTGATCGCCCGCGCGCTCGGCATCCCCACGATCGGCCAGGCGCAGGGCGTCACGTCCATGGTGGAGTCGGGCGAGGCGATCATCGTCGATGCCGACGGCGGCGACGTCCACATCCGCCCGTCGAACGACATCGAGAACGTCTTTGCCGAGAAGGTGCGCTTCCGCGCCCGCCGGCAGGCGCAGTACCGGCGCCTCCGCCACCTCCCGGCCATCACGCGCGACGGGCAGGAGGTGACGCTCTCCATGAACGCCGGCATGCTCGCCGACATGCCGCACATCGCGGAGTCGGGCGCGGCGGGCGTCGGCCTCTTCCGCACCGAGATCCTCTTCATGGTGGCGCCCGCGCTACCGCGCCGCGCCGCCCAGGAGCAGCTCTACCGCCAGATCTACGCGGCGGCGGGCGACAAGCCCGTCACCTTCCGCTCGCTCGACATCGGCGGCGACAAGATCCTCCCGTACCTGCGCCGGGAGGAGGAGGAGAATCCGGCGATGGGCTGGCGGGCGATTCGCCTCGGCCTCGACCGGCCGGGGCTGCTGCGCACCCAGATCCGCGCGCTCCTGCTCGCCGCCGCCGGGCGCGACCTCCGCCTGATGTTCCCGATGGTCGCCACCGTTGCAGAGTTCAACGCGGCCCGCTCCCTTGTCGATCGCGAGCGGCGCTTCCTGCATACCCACGGCTACACGCTTCCTGCCGAGGTGAAGCTCGGCGCAATGCTCGAGACGCCGTCGCTCCTCTTCGAGCTCGACGAGCTGCTCGCGGTGGCCGACTTCATCTCCGTCGGCACCAACGATCTCTTCCAGTTCGCCTACGCGGCGGACCGGTCGAACGTGCGAGTCGCGGGGCGATTTGACAGCCTCAGCCAGTCCTTCATCCGGATGATGAAGCGGATCGCCGACGCGTGCGTCGCAGCAAACGTCCCCGTCACGGTGTGCGGCGACTTCGCCTCGCGCCCGCTGGAGGCGCTCGCCCTCGTCGGCGTCGGCTTCACGCACCTGTCGATGCCGCCGGCCGCCATCGGTCCGGTCAAAACAGCAATACGCGCTGCAGACCTCGGAAGGCTGCGGGCAAGACTGTGGCCGAGGCTTGAACCCGGACGCGGAAATGACGATGTTCGCCATCTCCTCTCCCGTTTTGCGGATGCGAACAACATCCCGGTCTAGGGATACGGCATGATGCTCCGGCAGCGGCTCGACGAGGTCGTCGACCGCTTCAACATCCTCGAGGCGCGCATGGCCTCCGGCCCCGCGCCCGACGAATATGTCGAGCTCTCGCGCGAGTATGCCGAGCTCGAGCCGCTCGTCCGCCAGGTGGCGGCGCTGCGCTCGGCCGAGCGCGAGCTCGCTGGCCTCGACGAGATGCTGCGCACCGGCGGCGAGCTCGCCTTGCTTGCCGAGGAGGAGCGCGAACTCCTCGTCGACCGGATCGACCGGCTGGAGGACGAGATCCGCCTGGCGCTCTTGCCAAAGGACGAGGCGGACGAGAAAAGCGCCATCCTCGAGGTGCGCGCCGGCACCGGCGGCCAGGAGGCAGCCCTCTTCGCCGGCGACCTCTTCCGCATGTACGAGCGCTACGCGGCGGACCGCCGCTGGAAGGTCGAGATCATGAGCGTCTCCGAAGGCGACGCGGGCGGCTACAAGGAGATCATCGCTGCCGTCCGCGGGCAGGGAGTCTTCGCGCGGCTGAAGTACGAGTCGGGTGTGCACCGCGTCCAGCGCGTGCCGGCGACGGAGAGCCAGGGCCGCATCCACACCTCGGCCGCCACCGTCGCCGTCCTGCCCGAGGCGGAGGAGGTCGACGTCGAGATCCTCGACAAGGACATCCGCATCGACACGATGCGCGCCTCCGGCTCCGGCGGCCAGCACGTCAACACCACCGATTCGGCCGTCCGCATCACGCACCTGCCGACCGGAATTGTCGTCACCTCCTCGGAGAAGTCGCAGCACCAGAACCGCGCCCGCGCGATGGAGGTGCTGCGCGCCCGCCTCTACGACCTCAAGCGCCAGGAGATGGACGACGCCCGCTCCGCCGCCCGCCGCGGTCAGGTCGGCTCCGGCGACCGCTCCGAGCGAATCCGCACCTACAACTTCCCGCAGGGTCGCGTGACGGACCACCGCATCAACCTGACGCTCTACAAGCTCGACGAGATCATCTCCGGCGCTGCGCTGGACGACGTGGTCGACGCACTCGCCACGGAGGAGCAGTCGCGCCTCCTCGCCGACGCCGATGCCTGAGGCCCCGGTCCCCGTGTTCGACTGCGACGCGGACCTCGCCTCGCTCTACAACGCCGTGAAGCGCGCTTTCCGTGAGGCGGACGTGCCGACGCCGGACCTCGATGCCCGCCTTCTCGTCACGGAGACGCTGGGCGTCACGACGGCGCAGCTCATCGCCAACCCGCGCATGCGCGTTTCGGACGATCTGGCGGACGAGCTTCGCCGCCGCGTCCGCCAGCGGCTGTCGGGCCAGTCGATCGGCCGCATCCTTGGCCGCCGCGCCTTCTGGTCGCTGGACCTGCGCGTCGGTCCCGAAACGCTGGAGCCGCGGCCGGAGACGGAGACGGTGGTGGAACTCGCCCTCTCCGGCCTGCAGCCGGCGGACGCTGCGGCGGCGGTGGCGGACCTCGGCGTCGGCACCGGTGCCATCCTCCTCGCGATCCTGTCCGAGCGGATGAACGCGTTCGGCGTCGGCGTCGACATCTCCCGCGCCGCGCTGCGCGAGGCCGTCCGCAACGCAGAGCGGCACAACCTCGATGAACGTGCCGCCTTCGTGCTCGGCAACTATGGCGCCGCGCTCGGGCCGCGATTCGACCTGGTGGTGTCGAATCCGCCCTACATCGCGACGGCGGAGATCGAGACGTTGTCGCCGACGGTGCGCGATTATGATCCGCGTCTCGCCCTCGACGGCGGCGTCGACGGGCTCGACGCCTACCGCACCGTCTTCTCCCAGGCGCTCGCCATGCTGGCGCCCGGCGGCCGGCTCGTGGTCGAGATCGCCCCCGCGGCGCTGGCGGACGTGGTTCGGGAAGCCGAGCGTGCGGGACTCGATGTCGTTCAGGTGGCGAACGATCTCAGCGGCGACGCACGTGCCGTTGCACTCACCGCCCGCAAACTTTGATCTCGCTCGGGGCTGGAAAACGAGCCCCTGCATACGCAATTAAGTCTTGGAAAGGCGCGACGGACCAGCTAACGTCCCGCCGTCGGCCGATGCTTCCTTGACGTGACTGCCGGATTGACGCGCAATCGTTCGCGAGATCCGGTCACGCCGAGAGGACAGCATCGCGAGCCTGCCCCCGAGCGGGGCATTCGTGATCACAGACGCCATGATGGCGACGACCGGGTTCTGTAGGTGTTGAGGCTGCGCGAAGCGCGGCGCTCGACCGGTTCCGTCATCTGGCTCCGTGTGGTGCGCCCTAGCGGCGCTCTGTGTCGAACGGACCGGGGGCGACCTGCGGGAAAGGCGGGTCGCGCGCACGCTGCGGAAGTCCTTGTACTTCCCCGTGCCAAGCTCCTCCCTGTTCGGCGGTGTGTCCCCGGACCCGAGAAAACGAGCACAATGAGACCCAACAACACGAACAAGCGTCTGCGCGGCCGGAACCGCAACAAGAGCGGCAACCCGCTCGCGCGGTCCTACGAATCGAACGGCCCCGACGTGAAGATCCGCGGCAGCGCGCTGCAGGTGGCCGACAAGTACGCCCAGCTCGCCCGCGACGCTCAGTCGGCCGGGGACCGCGTGATGGCGGAAAACTACCTCCAGCACGCCGAGCACTACTATCGGATCGTTGCGGCGGCCTACGAGCAGAACAACCAGCGCCCGCCGCACGTCCGACAGGACGAGCGCCGCTTCGAGGGCGACTATCGCGGCGAGCAGCCGCACATCAACGGGTTCGACGGGCTCGACGAGGACGATGACGGCGGCCTCCGACGCGCACTGCGCGGCAACGAGCACGGCGGCGACGGCGATGACGAGGACGACGGCGACGACGTGCCGGAGGCGCGCAACGGCCACCACCAGCCGCGCGACAGCCATAATCAGCACACCCACTCGCACGGTCAGCCGCGGCAAGAGAACGGCCACGCCAATGGCGTTGGAAACGGCCATGACGCCGACGCGCAGCCGAACAGCAGCTACGAGGCCGCAGAGGCTGGCGAAGCTGGTGACGAGGAGGACGAGGGCGGCGATGCCCGGCCGAAGCGCCGCAGCCGCTCGTCGCGCTCGCGCAGCCGCCGCCGTTCCGCGGTCGAGGCGGGCAGCGAGGGCACGGCCGTCGTGCCGGTGACCGTCGTCGAGCCGACCGAGCCGACCTCCTGATCCCCCGGCGGGAGGTCTCCCGCCACACCTCTGCCGGACTGAAAGCCGCCGCGCCGACACGCGGCGGCTTCGTCATGCGCGGACGGCCGCGCTTCAACCTTCCGCTGCGACAAACCGATCATATTTAATGAGAGGTGCCGGCCTTCGGGCGGCGTCCGCGGTGGCATTGCGCCGCGCCATTCCCCACAATCCGGCGTGCGTGACCGTTCGGCGCCGGGCCAAGGAGGTCCCATGGACATCGAGAAGTTCTCCGATCGCACCCGCGGCTTCATCCAGGCCGCGCAGACGGGCGCGATCGGGGCAGGACACCAGCAGTTCACTCCGGAGCACCTCCTGAAGGCGCTCCTCGACGACCCGGACGGCCTAGCCTCCGGTCTCATCAAGGCCGCCGGCGGCCGCGCCGACGAGGCGAAGGCCGGCGTCGAGCGCGCCCTCGCCAGGCTCCCCAAGGTCGGCGGCTCCGGTGCAGGCCAGCTCCATCTCCAGCCGCAGACCGTGAAGGTTCTCGACCGCGCCGAGGCGCTGGCGAAGAAGGCCGGCGACTCGTACGTGACCGTCGAGCGGCTGCTCGCGGCCCTCGCCAGCGAGCCCGGCACGGAATCGCAGAAGATCCTCACAGCAGCCGGCGTGACGGAGGCGACGCTCGACGCCGCCGTGGCCGCGCTCCGGAAGGGTCGCAAGGCGGACACCGCCGGCGCCGAGGGGCAGTACGAGGCGCTGAAGAAGTACACGCGCGACCTCACAGAGGACGCGCGCGAGGGCAAGCTCGACCCCGTGATTGGCCGCGACGAGGAGATCCGCCGCACGATCCAGGTCCTGTCGCGCCGCACCAAGAACAACCCGATCCTCATCGGCGAGCCCGGCGTCGGCAAGACCGCCATCGCCGAGGGGCTGGCGCTGCGCATCGTCAACGGCGACGTGCCGGAGAGCCTCAAGGACAAGTCGCTCCTGTCGCTCGACATGGGCGCCCTCATCGCGGGCGCGAAGTACCGCGGCGAGTTCGAGGAGAGGCTGAAGGCGGTCCTGTCCGAGGTGAAGAGCGCCGAGGGCGGCGTCATCCTCTTCATCGACGAGGTTCACACCCTCGTCGGCGCCGGCAAGTCCGACGGCGCGATGGACGCGTCCAACCTCCTGAAGCCCGCTCTCGCCCGCGGCGAGCTTCATTGCGTCGGCGCGACCACGCTCGACGAGTACCGTAAGTATGTCGAGAAGGATGCCGCGCTCGCCCGCCGCTTCCAGCCTGTCTACGTCGACGAGCCGACGGTCGAGGACACCATCTCGATCCTGCGCGGCCTCAAGGAGAAGTACGAGCTCCACCACGGCGTCCGCATCACCGACTCCGCGATCGTCTCCGCCGCGACGCTGTCGAACCGCTACATCGCCGACCGCTTCCTGCCGGACAAGGCGATCGACCTGGTGGACGAGGCCGCGTCGCGCCTGCGGATGCAGGTGGACTCGAAGCCGGAGGAGCTTGACGAACTCGACCGCCGCATCGTCCAGCTCAAGATCGAACGCGAGGCGCTGCGCAAGGAGGACGACGCCGCGTCGCGCGACCGGCTGAACCGGCTCGAGCGCGAGCTCACCGACCTCGAGGAGCGCTCGGACGCGCTGACCCATCGCTGGCGCGCGGAGAAGGACAAGCTCGCCGGGGCGCAGGACGCCAAGGCGAAGCTCGACCAGGCGCGCATCGAACTCGCCAATGCGCAGCGGACGGGTGACCTCGCCCGCGCCGGCGAGCTCGCCTACGGCGTCATCCCGGCGCTGGAGCGGCAGATCGTGGAGGCGGAAGAGGCCGGCGAGGGCGGCATGGTCGAGGAGGCCGTCCTTCCGAACCACATCGCGCAGGTCGTCTCCCGCTGGACCGGCATCCCGGTCGACAAGATGATGGAGGGGGAGCGGGAGAAGCTCCTTCGCATGGAGGAGGCGCTGGAGAAGCGCGTCGTCGGCCAGGCCGAGGCGGTGCACGCCGTCTCCACCGCCGTCCGCCGCGCGCGCGCCGGGCTGCAGGACCCGAACCGGCCGATCGGCTCGTTCATGTTCCTCGGGCCGACGGGCGTCGGCAAGACGGAGCTGACGAAGGCGCTCGCCGCGTTCCTCTTCGACGACGACCAGGCGATGGTTCGCATCGACATGTCCGAATACATGGAGAAGCACGCTGTCAGCCGCCTGATCGGCGCCCCTCCGGGCTACGTCGGCTACGAGGAGGGCGGCGCGCTGACGGAGGCCGTCCGCCGCAGGCCGTACCAGGTGATCCTGTTCGACGAGATCGAGAAGGCGCACCCTGACGTCTTCAACGTCCTCCTCCAGGTGCTCGACGACGGTCGCCTGACGGACGGGCAGGGCCGCACGGTCGACTTCCGCAACACGCTGATCGTCATGACCTCCAACGTCGGCGCCGAGTATCTCGCGGCGCTCGGCGAGCACGACGACGTCGACAAGGCGCGGCCGCAGGTGATGGAGATGGTGCGGGCGACCTTCCGGCCGGAGTTCCTCAACCGGCTCGACGAGATCGTCCTCTTCTCGCGCCTGAAGCGGTCGCAGATGGAGGCGATCGTCGACATCCAGATGGAGCGGCTGCGGCGGCTTCTCTCCGACCGCAAGATCACGCTGGAGCTGACGGACGGCGCCCGCGAGTGGCTCGCCGAGCGGGGCTACGACCCGGTCTACGGCGCGCGCCCGCTGAAGCGCGTGATCCAGAAGGAGGTGCAGGACCCGCTCGCCGAGCGGATCCTGTCGGGCACCGTGCACGACGGCGATACCATCCGCGCGACGCCGACGTCCGAGCGGCTCGTGTTCGAGCGGGTCGCTGGCGCCCCTGTCGCCGAGGCGGCCTGACAGAGGGGGCGGCGCTCCGGCGCCGCCCCCTCACTGCCAGTCGAACCGGTCGCGGATCGTCTCGGCGAAGAACGCCCCCTTCGAGTCGGCCCTCAGGAACGCCTCGTGCAGACCGCGCGGCACGTCGAAATAGCGGTAGCGTCGCCCCGGGTCGCTGATGAACCAGACCGAGAGGACCTCGTCGTGCCACTCGATCCGCACGATGGCCTTCGAATCGACAGCGGGCACGACACGCTCCATCCGATCCGGCCGCCGTCCCCGCATGTGGAGCGCCGCGGCCGGGCCCGCATCAGCGCGGCGGGCTGTGCGGCATCCCCTCGGCTGCCTTCGCCACCTCCATGATGTCGAAGGTGGTGCCGCCGCCGACATCCGAGCCGAGCTTCACGGTGATGCCGGCGTCGATGAGCCGCCGGACGTCGCATCGGCCTGAGTTGAGGAACTGGTTGGCGGTCGGGCAGTGCGCGACCACCGCCTTGTGCTCGGCGAGGGCCGCCACCTCGCGGTCGGTGAGGTGGATGCAGTGGGCGAAGATCGCGCCCGGCCGCAGGAGCCCGAATGCCTCGTAGACGCCGAGATAGTCGGGCGCATCCGGGAACAGCCTCCGGACCCAGGCGATCTCCTCCTCCGTCTCCGAGAGGTGGGTCTGGAAGGCGCAGGTCGGATACTCGTCCCACAGCGTGCTCGCCGCCTCGAGAAGCGCGGGCGTGGAGGTCGGCGCGAAGCGCGGCGTGATCGCGAACTGCAGCCGCCCGCCGTCCGCCCCGTGCCAGCGCTCGATCAGCGCCTTCGCCTCGTCGTAGGCGTCGTCGGCGGAGCGCAGCAGCGGCGCCGGGGCATTGCGGTCCATCATCACGAGGCCGGCGGTCACGCGGATCGTCCGCTTCATCGCCTCGCGGAACAGCGCGTCGACGCTGACCGGGCTCGACGTGCAGAAGATCGTCGCGTCCGTCGTCCCGACCGCCTCGAGGTTGTCGAAGAACTCGACGGCCACCTCGGCGGCGTAGGCCGGGTCGTCGAACCGCGCCTCCTCGGGGAACGTGACCGTCTCCAGCCACTCGAGCAGGCCGCCGGCGTAGGTGCCGATGATGCGCGTCTGCGGGTAGTGGATGTGGATGTCGGTGAAGCCGGGCGAGAGGAGAGCGTCGGTCGGCACCACGGTGCCGTCGGAATGGGCGCGGATCACGTCGGGCGCCGGGCCGTAGGCGATCACCTCTCCGTCCTGACGGGCGATCGCGCCGTCCTCGATGACGAGGAACGGGTCGGCGCCGGTGACGGTGCCGTCGAACGGCCGCAATCGGCCGCGCTCGATGATGAGGCTCATGCCCGCTCCCGGTTCATCGCGCCGCCTCGAGCACGGGCATCGGCGCTGGCGCGCGGTCGACTGCGACGAGCTGCGCAGCGACGGATGCCGCGATCACCGCCGGCTCCTTGCCCCGCACCATCGCAAGTCCGATCGGGCAGGTGAGGTGCTCTGCCGACAGCCCGCGCTCGGCGAGCCGGCGCTCGAACGTCGCCCGCTTGGTCGCCGAGCCGATCAGGCCGAGATAGCCGAACGGCCGCGCGAGCACGGCGGCCACGATCTCGAGGTCCAGCGCGTGGCTGTGCGTCATCACCACGTGGAACGCGTCGTCCGGCGCGGCGGCGGCGACGCCCTCCGGGATCGCGACGCGGCGACACGGGAACGGCGCCGGCGCCTCCCACAGCGCCTCGGCGCGGGCGTCCACCCAGCTGATGCTGAAGGGGAGGGGAGCCAGCGCCGTCACGAGCGCCGCGCCGACGTGCCCCGCGCCGTAGACGATCACCGGCCGGCGCGGCCTGTCGGTCACCACCGGCCCGCCGTCAAACAGCTCGAACGGCCCCGCGGGCACCCGGCCCAAGGGGGCGAGCGCCACCGTCATGTGCCCGCCGCAGCACTGGTCGAGCGTCGGCCCGAGCGGAAAGGTGAGCCGCCGTGGCGCGCCGCCGTAGAGGAGGGTGCGCGCGGCCTCGACCGTCTGCCGCTCCGCCTCGCCGCCGCCG
>JAESGF010000319.1_pt1 | contig 15553 bp, 10 predicted proteins | sample 9269621 | NCBI WGS metagenome assembly JAESGF01 (sample SAMN14515066, study PRJNA621663) | algae metagenome | isolation source: Tolypothrix carrinoi HA7290-LM1 and co-occurring heterotrophs from dry rock... | place: USA: Makauwahi cave, Kauai, Hawaii | collected 2011-01-06
CTGAATACTGGTAACAACGGCATCGGCACGTTGGCGCTACGCACCAACGCCACTTTGTTGTACGCGATCGCATGAATTGAGTGATCACAAGCCGTATCAATCGATAACCCGCAACTTGGGTTAATACGTTGCTAGTGCGAGATGGGGCACAGGTGAATGCTAGTACTTCTGGTAAGGGCAAGGGGGGAAGTTTGACTGTTGATGCCCAAGACGTGCGACTGATTGGTACAGGTGCTGATCCTCAGTTTTTCAGTGGCTTAACTACTTCCGCACAGCCAAACTCAACAGGGGATGCGGGAGATTTGACGATCAAAACTAATACCTTACTAGTTCAAGATGGGTCACAGGTGGGTGCTGCTACATTTGGTTCGGGCAAGGGGGGAAATTTGACCGTTGATGCCCAAGATGTGCAACTGATTGGTACAAGCGCTGATCCTCAGTTTGTCAGTGGCTTAGGTGCTTCCGCACAGCCAAACTCAACAGGGGATGCGGGAGATTTGACTATTAAAACTAATACCTTGCTAGTTCAAGATGGAGCTGGAGTAGGTGTGCAGAGTTTCGGAACAGGAACCGCAGGCAACATGATATTAAATGCTCGCTCCATCCGTTTAAACAACGATGCCTTACTCAGCGCTAACACACAAAGCGCTAAAGTTGACCCCAACTCTGAACAGGCGACAATTAACATTAACTCACAATTTTTGATAATGAGCCGCAATAGCAACATCAGAACTAACGCCACAGGAGAAAATGTCATCGGCGGCAATATCAACATTGACACCGATTTCCTCGTTGCTTTTGAAAATAGTGATATCAGCGCCAATTCCACTGATTTTCGTGGAGGTCGAGTCAAAATCAATGCCTCTGGCATCTTTGGCACACAATTCCGGGATGCACGTACCCCAGAAAGCGATATCACTGCCAGAGGGGCTAGTCCTGAGTTAAGTGGCACTGTAGAAATCAATACGCCTGATGTTGACCCCAGCCGTGGCTTAGTTAACTTACCCACCGTACCACTTGACACTGAAGTATCCCAAGTCTGTCAACCACGCACAGCAGAAAATCAAAGCAGTTTTACCATCACCGGACGCGGCGGCTTACCACCCAACCCCAGAACCGAACCCCTCACTCCTGACGCTGTACAAGTAGATTGGGTAACGCTCAAACCAAGAAGTGAAAATCGCGTTAATACAGATGTTTCAAAGTTAACTACCCCCACACCAGCGCCCATCGTGGAAGCGCAAGGATGGGTGAGAAATGCTAAAGGGGAGGTTGTACTCACAGCTTATGCACCCACAGCTACGCCGCATAATTCCTGGCAGAAACCAGCTTTTTGTCATGGTTCGTAAATATCCTTGTAGTTTTGCAGTTTGCTGGTTGCAGGTGAGTTTATTTATCTTACTCAGCAGCCTGATAACTAAACCGTTGAAAGCGCAAATGGATGCAGCACAACTACCGAATCAACAAATCCCTCCGCCGCAGGATGTCCTGCCACCCTCAGCGCCACCATCGCCACCACCGCAACCGCCAACGCCACTTCCCCCACCATCCGACTTACTTCGACCTGATAATCCAGTTCCCACACCCAACGAACAAATCCCAAGCGTTTCGGAAACGTTTACTGTTGAACGGTTTGAAGTTGTTGGCAGCACTGTATTTAGCCGCGAAGAGTTAGCTCTTGTACTTACACCTTTCACCAACAAACCGATCGCATTTACACAACTGTTACAAGCTCGTGACGCAATTAGCGAATTATACATCAAAAAAGGTTACATTACTTCTGGAGCCTATATTCCACCTCAAACCCTCACCAGCGGTGTAGTCAAAATCCAGGTGGTCGAAGGTGGTTTAGAAGACATCCAGATAACTGGTACTGGGCGGTTAAATCGCAATTATGTACGCAGCCGTTTAGCTCTAGCTACATCACCACCTTTTAATCGCGATCGCCTGCTAGAAGCATTGCAACTACTGCAACAAAATCCTTTGATTCAAAACTTGTCTGCCGAACTGTCCGCTGGCTCCCGTCCTGGTACAAGTATACTATCAGTTAGGGTGAGGGAGGCTAAGTCCTTCAATACTCAAATAGCCTTGGATAATGGGCGATCGCCTAGCGTTGGCAGTTTCCGCCGCCGCCTTCAAATCAATGAAGCAAACTTATTAGGGCTGGGGGATAATCTAACCGTCGGCTACACCAACACCGATGGCAGCAACTCCTTCGATGCTAGTTACACATTACCCCTTAATCCGCGCAATGGCACGTTGACATTTAACTATGCTAACACATCCAGCAATGTTATTGAACGTCCTTTCAACAAATTAGATATCGAATCGGCTTCGCGCTACTATGATTTGACATTTCGCCAACCAATAGTCCAGACTCCCACCCAAGAATTTGCCCTTGGTTTAACGGCTTCTCGACGCGAAAGTGATATCTCCTCGTTGCTCTTTCGAGAGGAATTTGGGCTTCTTCCTAGTGAACTTTCGCCTGGGGCTGATGAACAAGGACGCACCAGGGTATCATCGTTGCAATTTTTTCAAGAATGGACGAGTCGCAACAGCCGGGAAGTTATCGCTGCTCGTTCTGCGTTCAACTTTGGCATCGGTGCATTCGATGCCACAATTAATGCAAACGCTCCCGATAGTCGCTTTTTTTCTTGGCAGGGACAAGCGCAATGGGTGCGTCTTTTAGCTGAAGATACTTTACTATTAATACGTGCGAATATGCAACTAGCAGACCGATCGCTTTTGCCAATAGAGCAGTTTGGCTTGGGCGGTTTGGGAAGTGTTCGGGGATACCGCCAAGACTTGTTACTTACAGATAATGGTGTATTCGCTACCGCAGAAGTTCAGTATCCAATTTTACGCATTCCCCAGTGGCAGGGAGTTTTGCAAGTTGTTCCGTTTGTGGATGTGGGTAGCGCTTGGAATTCAGGTAGACAAAATCCGGAGGTTAACACCTTGGCATCCGTCGGTTTGGGTTTGCAGTGGCGTCAGGGCGATCGCTTTACAGCTCGTATTGATTGGGGTATTCCTTTAGTATCTGTTGATTCGAGGGAAAGAACATGGCAAGAAAACGGCGTGTATTTTTCCATACTTTACGGTTTGTAGTAAGCGCTGCAGCGCTTAAAGAAGCACTTCAGTGCTTACTACGAACTACGTTTACCCGTCAATTTTTGGTTGGCGGACTACTGGCGCTGATAACTGCATTTATGGTAGTATCACCTGTTCTGGCGAAAGCTCCTGCCGTGCAAATGACAAGTAGCTCATCCCAGACTGAAAGTCTAGTGGAACAGGGTAAAATATTATACGATGCTGCACAATTTATTGAGGCGGTTAAAGTATTGCAACAAGCAGTTACTGCGTATAGAGCCTCTGGGGATAAATTAAGGGAAGCGATGACTCTGAGCAATCTTTCCCTCACCTTCTTTGAACTTGGACAGTGGACGGAAGCTAACAAAGCAATCGCCCAAAGTCTGCAAATATTACAAAGCGGGGAAAATACAGGCACTTTGGGCGATCGCTTGCAAATTCTCGCACAAGCCTTAGATGTGCAAGGAAGGTTACAATTAACACAAGCACAAGCGTCAGCAGCTTTAACTACCTGGCAAAAATCCGCTGATATTTATCAGCAAATAGGCGATACTGCTGCATTCACTCGTAACCAAATTAACTCTGCACAAGCAATGCAAGCTTTGGGGCTTTATGTTCAAGCTAACAAGATTTTAACCGAGGTGCAGCAAACTCTTACAAGCCTTCCAGACTCACCCTTAGTAGCCACAGGACTGCGTAGTCTCGGCAATGTCCGCCGAGTGGTTGGTGATTTAAGCATATCACGGCTGGTGTTAGGGAAAAGTTTAGCAGTGGCACAGCGAGTGCAATCTGAAAATGCGATGGGCAAAGCCCCTGAGGAGGCGATCGCACTTGCTCAACTTAGTCTAGGCAATACCGCCCGCGCCCAGCAAGACACTAAAGCTGCTTCACAGTACTACCAGCAGGCTGCTACATCTGTTTCCACCATCACACGCATTCAGGCTCACCTAAATTTACTTAACCTGCTTTTGGAGAACAAGGAAAATTTTGATAGGTTGAAAGATGCATTGGCGTTGTCATCTCAAATTAAATCAGAAATTAGCAACTTGCCCCCCAGCAGAACTTCAGTATATATTCGGATTAGATTTGCCCAAAGTCTAACACAATTAAGAACAAAAACCAAGACAGATACCTTCTCATGGCTGGATATTGCCCAAGAGTTGTCCACTGCTGTGAAGCAGGCGGTGTTCTTGCAAGACCAGCGAGCAGAATCTTATGCTGAAGGTACTCTCGGTGAGTTGTATGAAAAAACCGGGCAGTTATCTGATGCTCAAAACCTGACCGAGAAAGCTTTGTTCAAAGCGCAGACTATTAATGCATCGGACATTGCTTATCAGTGGCAATGGCAGTTGGGACGTTTGCTGAACAAAAAGGGAGATATTAAAGGGGCGATCGCATCCTACAATGTAGCTTATAAAACCCTGCAATCTCTGCGTAGGGATTTAGTCGCCATCAATCCAGATGTTCAGTTTTCCTTTCGGGAAAATGTCGAACCGGTGTATCGAGAGTTAGTTGAATTGCTTTTGCGAACCTCCCAAGGAGGTATCAATCCAGACAACCTCAAGCAAGCTCGTAATGTAATTGAATCTCTGCAATTGGCAGAATTGGATAACTTCTTTCGGTCAGCTTGTTTAAATCTTACGCAAGAACTTGACCCAGTGGTTGACAAAAAAGACCAACGAGCAGCAGTAATTTATCCGATTATTTTACCAGACCGCTTAGAGGTTATCCTCAAGTTGCCCAATCAACAACAACTGCGTCACTACAAGACAGTAATAGCCCAAGATAAATTGGAAGGGATTATAGCAGACCTGAGGAAAAACTTACTAGATGTCAGTGGGACTGTTCGGGTTCAGCAGCGATCGCAACAGATATATGACTGGTTAATTCGACCAGCAGAAGCAGAGTTAGCTAAAAGTGGGATAAAAACCTTAGTGTTTGTACTCGATGGTGAGTTGCGGAATATCCCGATGGGGGTTCTTTACGACAAACAGCAGCAGAAATATTTGTTAGAGAAATATGCGATCGCCTTAACTCCTGGTTTACAACTTCTCGACCCCAAACCTTTGCAAAAGGTACAGTTAAACGCTTTAACTGCTGGAGTCAGCGAAAAACGCTTAGTCGAAGGCAGAGAATTTTCCGCACTGCAAAACGTACCACGGGAATTAAAAGAAATCCAGTCTGAGATACCTAGAAGTGAAGAACTGTTAAATCAAAAGTTTACCGAATTGAACTTGCAAAATCAGTTGCGATCGACTTTCTTCTCCGTGGTTCACCTAGCGACTCACGGTGAATTTAGTTCCGATCCGGAAAAAACCTTTATTCTCACCTCGGATAAACTGGTTAAGGTTAAGGAATTTGATAATTTACTGCGAGTTAGCGACCAAAGCAAGTCTAAGAGTATTGAATTACTCGTCCTCAGTGCCTGCAAAACTGCTCTTGGAGACAAACGAGCAGCCTTAGGACTGGCTGGGATAGCTGTGCGAGCGGGCGCACGCAGTACATTAGCTACATTGTGGTCAGTGGACGATCGCTTTACCGCCGATGTAATGAGTGAGTTTTACCGACAGTTAAAGGCTGGGGTGAATAAAGCCGAAGCCCTCCAGCTTGCCCAACTCACTGTTTTTGCTAAGGACAAAACTCCATCAAACTGGGCACCTTATGTTCTGGTGGGGAATTGGTTGTAACCTGCGGCAGAAACCCGGTAAGACTCAAGTTGTTAGTTATACCATTTCTATATGAAGATGCGCCTGAGAGCGCCCACGAACGCGAGTGCGTGCGCTGTCGAGAGCAAGGTAAGCTCTGTTTGTAGAGCCTCAAGCTTAAGCACCTGTTCGCCTAGCGTGCGCTCGGCGCAGGGCGATAAAGCGCAACCTCACATAGAATTAGTATTAGATTAGACAGTTCTCCTTATGCAAACCACACAAATATTTAATTGCGTTACTTGTCCCTACCCAAATCCTGATGCTTCCCTGCGTTTATTCTGCTTTCCCTACGCAGGAGGTAGTTCTCTCATTTTTCGCCGGTGGTTGACAAATCTACCTACAACTGTCGAAGTTTGTCCCATCGAACTTCCTGGACGGGGAATCCAAATGAGGTTAACTCCTTTCTCACGGCTACAACCCTTGATTGAGACTTTAGCTTCTGCCCTCGGACCATATTTAGACAAACCATTCGCTTTCTTCGGTCATAGCCTGGGTGGGTTGGTCAGTTTTGAACTTGCTCGCCAACTTCGTAGAGAGCATAATCTTAGTCCAGTTCACCTATTTGTTTCTGCTACCCGCGCTCCTCAAATCCCGTCACCAAAGCCACCTATTCACGCACTACCAGACACTGAGTTCATTGAAGAACTGCACCGTTTCAATGGTACACCGGATTCAGTATTGCAGAATACTGAATTGATGCAACTGCTCATCCCTATCCTACGGGCAGATTTTGCAGTGTTGGAAACTTATGTTTACGCCCACCAAGCGCCACTTGAATGTCCAATTACTGCTTTTGGTGGCTTACAAGACGAAGAAGTAAGTCTTGAAGAACTGGAAGCATGGCGATCGCACACCATAGCTTCTTACAAATTACAGATGTTCAACGGTGACCATTTTTTCATCCAATCGGAACAAGCACTTTTTCTTCAAACCTTAGCTGAACATTTGCACGCGCTAACTTAAGTTAATGCCTTAAATAAACTTAAAACGCCTTGCGTTCAGCTAAATGAGCCTTTATTATGGCGCGATCGCGCCACACTGGACGCAATTGTTTTTTAGCAAACATCGGCAATTGCTCGCCAACATGAGTTGATCCCGGTTGAGTTGCATTGCCGTAGCTAGTTAGTGCCATCGCTTTTACAGGGTTAGAAAACTCAATCGCAGCAACATATGAATCTCCAGCAACAGATTGAAACCGTCCGTTTTCTGAGGGAGCAAAATTGAGAACGCGGAAAATACCAAGTCCCCCGTCCCCACCATTAGCTGGTAAATCTACATTGCTATACTTCAGACGGAAAACCTCTCCCCACGGCACATCTAGCGCTCCATAAGTCTTTTCTACCTTAGCTGCGACACTTGACAATGTAGCAACAGCATCTTCAGGATTAACCAAACCATCGGGTGTTGTACGGGGAGATTTTTCACTCCAAGGTGTACTAAATGCCTTATCTAAATTTATCGCTTCTACCCAAGACGCAAAGAGTACCGCACCTCGACTATCTGCATTGGCTTGTCTATCCCAAGTTTCCAGTACACTAGCTGCGCGTTTAGCTAATTCCTGACCGTACTGCTTTGCAGCAGGTATTAAATCATCTAATATGCGGTCTGCTAGTTCCATGCGCGTCGAATGCTTGTAAGCAATCATTTCATCTAAAGAAATTTTGTCATCTTCTGCCAACATCCTTGCAGAACGTTGCGCTCGGAAATCCATGAAACGAGGAGCCATATATAAAGGGTAATCCGAAGCTTTAATAGCTAGTGGAAATGTAGTTGTCCAAGGTGGGTCATTGGCATTTTGTAACCAGCCACTGGCTGGGTCAATGACGCGGGGTAAATCGTTGTAAGGGTGAATTTTTGTCCATAAAGTTTTCGAGGTGTCACCGGGAATTATACCTGACCAGTATTCAAAATCTCCTTGCTCGCGCACTGGAACTTGACCGTTAAACAAATGCATAATATGCCCTTCTCTATCGGCATACATCACAGTAAACATCGGCAGTTGCAAGCGCTCAAGTACCTTTTGGAACTGAGTCAGATTTTGGGAACGTGCCATATCCCACCACTGTTCGAGGACTCCCGGTCGGTCAAGACCAACAACCCGCAGCGCGATCGCAAAGCCATCTTTCTCACTAACTACAGGTCCGTGGACGGAACTTTTCACTACTAGCGGTTGCTGTAACAACGTTCCGTCTTTTTGTTTTACCTTCAAAGAAAGGGTTTTTGTCTCAAATGGACGAACTTTGCCATCAAAACGATAACCGTCACCAGTCAGCTTGAGTTCATAAGCATCCCATCCGTCATGGGTGTTTACGGTATGAGTCCAACCCAAATTGTTGTTGAAGGCAATATTTAAAACGGGAATCCCCACCAAAGAGGCTCCGTAAGCATCAATGCCTGGGGCGGTTATTTGCGCTTCATACCACAGAAATAAATCTGACCAGGGAAGGTGTGGATTTGCCAGTAACATCGCGTGACCATTTGCAGAATGTTTGGGTGCGATCGCCCAACCGTTAGAACCAGCTTTTGGTTCCTGGCTACTCACACCCGCTACTTTCTCTGGGTCAACTACAAAAGTAAAATTAAGCACTCGCTGAAGATGAGCCAGTACATCTTCTCCTTTAACTGGCAACACAGCTTCAACCGAGTCATCGATTAAATCACCATGTTCTTTTACATAGGTATTTATCCCAGCAGCAAAGGCATCAAGGTAATTGCGAAAAGCTGGACTTTGTGCAGAATACCAAGAACGGGCGCGTTCGGGTACTCCCATTGTCAGCACCCATTTGTCCGATTCTAAATACTTTTCTCCCCAATATTCGGCAGCACGCCCCCTTGCTTGACCGTACAGACGCAGTAGCAAATTACCATGACTTTGCATTTGCGCCCACCCAAACGCTTGAAAGGCACTTCGGGTATCTTTTCCGTATATATGCGGTATACCATAGGTATCCCAAAGTATCTCGGTCTTTGGTAGAGAGCTTAAACTTTGGCTCCCCACAACCAAAGCAAAAATCAGACCGACTATAAACAGTAAAACCGCAAATGGCTTTCTTTTAAATATTCTCAGCGCATGACGCTTGGAGCGAAAAACGTGAAAAATTTCTAAAAAAATCAACTGCACCCTGTTAATGAACATGATAATAGAGAGCGAAAAACTTTCGCTCTTGAACTAGTTTGATTCAAAACCTGCTATTCTTTTTGAGTAGCGATCGCTAACCGAGCTCCCTTCACCTGACGCACTTTATCCATTACCGCTACAACCTTCCCGTGTCCTACGCCTTCATCGGCATTAATTACTACTACTGCCTCCGGGTTTGCACCAACTAAACTACGCACTTGTTCAGTTAGCACATCAATCGTTGTCGGCTTTTTGTTCAAGCTCACCTGTGCTTGCGAATCTATCGTAACAGTGATTCTTGTGGGAATTTGGGATTGTTGAGAAGTTGAAGCCCTTGGTAAATTTACAGGTAAACCTTCCTGCCGAGTTAGAAACAGCGTTGACATGATAAAAAACGTCAGAATCGCAAATATCACATCAATCATCGGCACAATATTTATTTGCGGTGGAATATCAGGTTCATCTGGTAGTCGCATATGATTTCTCTCCTCGTTCGTAACGACGACGATAAAGTAGTTCTAACTGTCCACCATATTCTTGCATAAAGGCAATTTGACGTTGATAAAGTCCTCGAAATGTATTCGCAAACATCAACGTAAAAATAGCCACAACCAATCCTGATGCAGTAGATACGAGCGCTTCACTGATACCTGCTGTAACGCTTCCAGTTTTACTACCGCCAACATCGCCAATATTCAACGAAGCGAAGGAAGTTATCAAACCTAATACTGTACCAAGCAATCCCAACAAAGGAGCAAGGGAGATGATTGTCTCAAAGATATTATTAAACCGTTTGAGTACAGGTATCTCTGCTTGAGCCTCACTTTCCAAAGCCAAACGAAACTCGTCTGGAGTAGGTTGTTCCAATTCCAAAGCCGAGAGAAACATTCTCCCGATAGGTAAATCTGCATTCTTTCGCAGCTTATCTAGCGCACCCACCACATTATCCAAGCGATATAAATTCAAAACTTCCCGTACCACCCGACTCTGACGTTGATTGATACGATACCAAAAACGAATCCGTTCGATAATTAAGGCGATCGCAGCCACACTAAAAGCCAGTAGGGGGAACATCACCACGCCCCCAGCCACAAACAACTCAACTATTCCCATATTTTGCCTCTAACCAGTATGAATTTACCAAAAACAATCGATAACTACAAAATCATAGTATTGAAACTAGTTTTCAACAAACAGTAGAATGAAATCAGTCCTCATGTCAATCCTATTTTAAAGCTTGATGAGATAAATTTTTATTATTGATGATGAGTTTAGCTATACCAAAAGTGAATGAAGATTGATACATACATGTGTTATGGCGAAATCACCTCTGACACAAATAGTGAATAAAAGATTTATCTAATTAGTTTACTTTTGCACTCAAAAGTTTTACTGTAGAAAAGCAATAGTGAAAATAAGTAGCAATAGTTTATGAGCTTCTCCAGTATTGCGATAGAGCAGCGAGAGAAAGAATTCAAAGCGCTAAAAACTTTCTTGGTTTATAGCACGGTCGGCTCGTTGGTGCTGCATATCGCGGTACTGGCATCTGGTATTGGTAATTTTTTGGCGCGAGCACCAGAACTGGATGAGAAACCGATTGAATTGACTTTTGTTGAGCCGGAAGTCGAGGAAACACTAATAAAGGAAGAAAAAAAGCCCTCACCTGAAGATAATAAATTGGGTGGTGGAAAGATTTTGACATCATCAGGTGGTGGTGGTTCAGCTGGTGGTTCAGCTGGTGGTGGTTCATCTACACAGTCATCTCCTCAAATTCAAGCACAAACTCCCGTAATCGTTCAGGCTTTACCACAAGCACCCGTGCCAGTGCCCAAGCCTATTGAGAAGCCAATCGTACCCCAAACATTTACTGCTGTACAGAAGCAAGTTGAGACAAAGCAACGCGATGTCACACCATTACAACCGCAGAAGGAAGATCCAGTAGTTTCCAAGGAACCGCAAAAGCCAGTAAATAACATACCAAAAGAAACAACTTCAGTTCAAAAGCCTCTTGAAAGAACTCAGCCCCAAGAATCACAAAGTTCTACGCAAGTCGCAACTAACAACACTCCCCTACAATCATCGACTAGCACCCAAGAAAGTAGTCAGAACTTGACAAACACGCTAGGTAACATTAGAGATTTAAGAGCTACTCAACCAGCTTTTGGTAATGGTTCTTCTAATAGTACCTCCAGTACTGGTAATTCCACCATCGCTTCAGGTTTTGGAACTGGTAACGGTACTGGCAGCGGTACTGGTACTGGTACAGGAAATGGTTATGGTACTGGTACTGGCAGCGGTACTGGTACAGGAAATGGCAATGGTTATGGTACTGGTACTGGCAGCGGTACTGGTACAGGAAATGGCAATGGTACGGGAAGCGGCACAGGGAAAATAGCTGCCGCACCAACAAAACCAAAGATACCCAACGGTCGTTCTGGAGATGGTCGAGCCGCCTGTATTCGCTGTGAAAACCCTAAATACCCAGAAAGTGCCAGAAGGCGAAAAGTAGAAGGACGAGTAGAAGTAGCTGTAGATACAGATAAAGATGGTAATGTTACTAACGTGCGGTTGACTCGTTCGAGTGGCGATCGCGAGTTGGATGAAGAAACACAAAGAAAAGCGCGGGAATGGAAACTAAAACCTGCCGAACAAGGAAGGCAAGGAGTTAAGATCGCCACAGAATTCTCGATGAAAGGTTCTCGCCGTAACCGTGAAGTGCAGCAAAAGCAGCAACAACAAGCAGAACGAGAAAGACAGCGGCAACCAGCAGTTTCTTCAAATAACAATAATTCTGGGGATGAAACACCAGGACGCAGAAGACGAAATCTAGAACCATCAGGGGAAAGTGCATCTTCTAATCAAGAATCGAGAAGTCGTAGCTTAAATCAGGGTTTACCGCAACCTAGAGAAGTGAGTCCACCCAAAAACGAAAGTGAAACACCAACACAAGTAAGAAATTCTGAAGAAAGTTCTATTAATAATCGCTTGGGTGGTGGCGTAGAAAATAATTCTGGGTCAGCACCAATACCCCCCACACCTAGGGAAGTTACTGGTGATGTCAGAACATCAGGAGAACAGCAAGCACCGACTAAAAGAAAAAAACGGGAGTTGAATCAATCAAATCAGTCTTCAGATAGTGCTAGTGAGTTGCGTGGTGTACTCCGTCGCAGTCGGGAATCTGTACCTGCTGCACCTAGTAGTGGTGCAGAGGGAGAATAATTGGCGTTGCTGAATGAAAGTATGAATTCAAGCGATCGCTATTTCTATCGCCAGCGAATGAGTGTCCATTTAATAATCTACAAAACTTGTAGGGTGTCGTACTCTCGCAGCTAACACATCAAAAGCTTGGGATGGTGCGTTACGAACTGCATCTATACGCACCCTACGAAATTTCTGCATACTTTCATGCTAACTTTTCAAAAGCCTCTAGGAGAACCTTCACCACGGGGATCGGCTGCTCCTTCTAAAGTTCCATCTTGTGTGACAACGATCGCGTTAGCATTACCCCAAGGCGTAATTTCCTTAATATTTTGTTTGCGACGGCGTAAATCTTGCACAGTCACAGCATCCAAACCCCAAGGTTCGGTTCGCAACTCATCGGGAAGCCATTGATGATGTATGCGTGAAACAGAAACAGCTGCACCTGCATCCATGTTGTATTCCAAGACGTTGAGGATAACTTGCAGCACTTGGGTAATGATGGTACCACCTCCCGGCGCACCCACCGCCATGCGGAGGCGATTATTTTCGGTGATAATTGTCGGAGTCATGCTGGATAAAGGAGTTTTGCGGGGTGCGATCGCATTCGCTTCATTACCCACCAAACCAAAAGCATTCGGTACTCCCGGTGCAGCTGCAAAATCATCCATCTCATCATTCAGCAAAATACCAGTTCCCGATGCCACCACCCCAGAACCAAAGCCATAGTTTACCGTAAAAGTCAAGCTAATCGCGTTACGCTGTTCATCTACAACGTTAATGTGGGTAGTTTCTGGTGATTCGTAGGGAAGATGAGGGGATGAGGGGGATGAGGGGGATGAGGGGGATGAGGGGGATGAGGGGGATGAGGGGGACAAGGAAGACAAGGGGGATGAGGGGGATGAGGGGGACAAGGGGGACAGGGGGGACAGGGGGGACAAGAAAAAATTTCTCCCTTGTCTCCCCCCTCGTCCTTGTCTCCCCCATCTCCCCCCTCTCCCCCTCTCCCCCTCCCCCCCTCTCCCCATCTCCCCTGGCTTGACTTCAGTTGAGGGTTTGGCGCGATCCATTGTGATTTGCGCCCGTCGAATTTTGGCGTATGCTGGGCTGATAAGTTGTTCTACAGGCACTTTGACAAAATCGGGATCGCCTAAATATACAGAGCGATCGGCGTAAGCAATTTTCATTGCTTCTGTCATTAAATGTAAAGCGTCTGGATGATGCCATCCCAAAGATTTTAAATCAGTGTCACCGATAATGTTTAAAATTTGTAATAGGTGAACACCTCCCGATGAAGGTGGTGGCATTGAGCAAATTTTAGAAGAGCGGAAGTTACCACAAATAGGAGTGCGCCAAATTGGTTTATAAGATTTTAGGTCTTCAAGAGTAATTAAACCATTGTTTTTTGCCATGTCGGAGGCGATCGCCCGCGCAATATTTCCGGTATAAAAATCTTGGGGATTCTTGGCAATTGCTGATAAAGTTTTTGCCAAGTCGCGCTGTATTAACCTTTCCCCTGGTTGATAAAATTCGCCGTTGCGAGTGAAAATTGCTCGTGCTGCTGGATTAGCGAGAATTGCTTGTTTGCGTTGCTCGTAAACTTGCAGAGAACGCCAAGTAGGTTGTTGACTGAGGATGAAGCCGTTGTTCGCTAGAGCGATCGCTGGTTTGACAACTTCTTGCCAAGGTAGTTTACCATAACGACGATGTAATTCATACAATCCCGCCACCGTTCCTGGTGTCGCTACTGCCAAATGACCGTTAATACTGACATTCGGACGCACCTTCCCTTGAGCATCTAAGTACATATTTCTGGTAGCTTTTAGCGGTGCGCGTTCGCGAAAATCGAGCGCTTTCATCTCCCCAGTTTGCGATGAATGCATTAGCAAAAATCCGCCACCACCAATTCCTGCCGAAAAAGGTTCTACTACAGAAATAGCAAAAGTTGTGGCGACTGCGGCATCAACTGCATTACCTTTTTTGCGTAACATTTCTAACCCGGCTTCACTTCCTAAGGGATTAGCCGAAACCACCATCGCCTTTTTGGTGCGTACAGGTAATGTTACGGTGGCTGATACTACTTGACTGTTAAATATAACACTAATATAAAAGATTGCAGAGGCAAATTGTTTGTATTTGTTGATACGCATTTGTATGTTATTTTTTGGATATTTATTAACAATGCATTTTATAACAGGAATGAGCGCAGAATTATAGGAAAACGAACCGCCCTTCTCCCAAAGGGAGACGCTGCGCGAACGGGTTCGCCAGTCCCCCATCGATCAAGGAAACCGCGCCCGTCGGGGGCTGGACTCACCAAGTACGCCAAGTACGCCAAGCAATAAGAGGAGCAAAAGAGTTTTTGCGTAAGTCCTATATAACTTAAATTGCTATCAGGTGCGATCGCTTAACTCTGCAACATAATCGGCAAGGTGAGAGTGAACGCTGTTTGACCGTTTGATGTTGAGTCAAGGGTGAGGTCGCCATGATGTGCGCGGGCAATTTCACGGGCTAGGCTGAGTCCCAATCCGATGCCTTCTACTTTACGGGTTCGCGCAGGATCGCCGCGATGAAAGCGGTCAAAAATGCGCTCTTTGTCGCTCACTGCTATGTCTTTTGATGCATTGACAATCGTGACGTAAAGAGTATTCTGACTTTGCCGTGCGTGAATCTGTATCCAGCCGTTGGCGAGATTGTATTTAATGGCATTACTGAACAGGTTTTGCAGAACTTGAATCAGAAGATCGCGATCGCCCTGTACTCTGAGTTTATCGGTAATGTCGGTTTGCACAGCTAAGTGGGGAGCCAGCAGTTCTACATCCTCTACCATCTCGATTAGCAACTCAGACATATCCACTTCAATTAGATACAAACTCATTTGTCCGGCATCTGCCAAAGACAGCAGCAAGAGTTTCCGCATAATACCACTCAGGCGGCGCACCTCATCCAACAAATTGCTTAAGCGCTGTTGCACTTGGGAACCTGGGTCAACCTGTTGCAGCGTTCGTTCCAGTTCGCCTTGCAGAATGGTTAGTGGGGTTTTCAGTTCGTGAGCGGCATCAGCACTGAAGCGAGAAGCTTGTGTAAAACTGCGTTCCAAGCGTTCGAGCATTTGGTTAAACACTTGAATCAGTTCGACAAATTCAACATCCGTTGTCCCAATCGGAATCCGTTGATCTAATCCTTTAACAGTCACCTGTTGAATGACACCTGTTAATTGCCGAATCGGACGCAAAGCACTACCAGAAATCAACCATGCGCCGACCGCAAGCAGCAGCAGCGTTCCCGGAATTGATACAATAAAGATATTGCGAATAGTAACCCAAGTTGCGGGTTATCGATTGATACGGCTTGTGATCACTCAATTCATGCGATCGCGTACAACAAAGTGGCGTTGGTGCGTAGCGCCAACGTGCCGATGCCGTTGTTACCAGTATTCAGG
>JAESGF010000320.1_pt1 | contig 15444 bp, 16 predicted proteins | sample 9269621 | NCBI WGS metagenome assembly JAESGF01 (sample SAMN14515066, study PRJNA621663) | algae metagenome | isolation source: Tolypothrix carrinoi HA7290-LM1 and co-occurring heterotrophs from dry rock... | place: USA: Makauwahi cave, Kauai, Hawaii | collected 2011-01-06
GGAGCGGAGTCGCTCGGCGAAGGGTGAGCCGCCGGGCTCGCGCGTCAGCACGACCTCCCGCCCGCGGGCGCGGAGGCGATCGGCGAGCTTGCGGGCCTGGGTCGACTTGCCCGCGCCCTCCCCGCCCTCGAAGGTGATGAAGACGCCGGCCACACGCCCTCCGCGCCGCGCGCCGGAACAGCCCCGGCCGAGGCGCGGTTTACTCCGCCGGCTTGACCCCGTTCAACTCGCCGGAGCCGCCAGAGGAGGAATCGATCGCGGCGAAGAGATCGTGGGCTCCGAGGATCCGGCTCTCCGCCTCCTCCGCCGGCACGGCACGCAGCGGCTCGGAGCTGGCAGGCGCGGCTGCGCGGGCGGTGGTGGTGGCCGGCGCCGGCTCCGGTGCGGGGGCTGTCGCCTCCGCGGGCGCGGCCTCGTCCCCGGACGGCTCGGCGTTCATCGCGAGGAGGGCATCGATGTCGTCCTCGCCCGCCGCCTGGTAGGCGCTCGCGGTCTGGACAGGCTCTGCCGCGGCGGACGCGACGGCCGAGGGTTGCGCGGCCGGCTCGACCGGCGGGACGACCGCGGTCGGCGCGGACACGCCGGGGAGCGGGTCGCCGCGGCGGGGCGGCTCGGCGCTCGCGAGGCGGACCTCGACCTCGCCGCCTTCCGGCTCCTCCTCGTCCGAGCCGCCGAAGCCGAAGCTCGGAATGAAGCGCCCGAGGCCCTTGCTCCCGTCGCTCCCGCCACCCGTCTCGAACTTTGCCTCGGCGACCAGCGTCTCCTCGTCACCGCCGTCGATCGGTGCCGGTCCGAGATATTCGACCCGGACCTTGGCCGACCCGGCGCGGCGGAAGTCGAGCTTCTCGGCGACCGCGCGGGAAACGTCGACAATCCGGCCGGGCTTGAACGGACCGCGGTCGTTCAGGCGGACCACGGCGGTCTTGCCGTTCTTGAGGTTGGTGACGCGGACGAAGGACGGCAGCGGCAGCGTCGGGTGCGCGCCGGTCAGCATCGAAGGGTCGAACCGCTCGCCGTTGGCCGTGCGCGAGCCGTGGAACTCGGACCCGTACCAGGAGGCGACGCCGGTCTCGTCGTAGTCCTCGTCTTCCTTGGGATGATACCAGCGGCCGCCAACCTGGTAAGGCTTGCCGATGTGGCGCTGGCCCTCGGCGGACTCGTCATCCGCCGCGTCGTCCTCTGCCGGCGTTGCGGCGGCGAGTGCGGGCTCAAGGCCGAGGGTGCCCTGGCAGCCGGCCAGCAGCGGTGCGCAGAGGAGCGCCGAGATCAGCGCCAGAGGCGTCGCGAAGCCGCTGAACCTGCATTCCATCGCGCGACACTCCATTACCACGGCGTGCCTTGCTGCACGGGCATACGCCACGCGCCCTCTGGCACGGGAAACACGGACCGACCGCCTTCACCGGCAGCCGCTTGATGCCGACACCCCGGCCGCCAGAAACGTCCGGGGCGGAAACGCAGAATCCTGCGCTGCCGCGCCGGAGACACTAGGCGGGGTTTTTGCGCCTGCCCACCGACTTCGTGGCTTTTCGTCAACGCAAACTTAACGGGTCGACATTTCTGCCACACCTTGTGGAGTCCACGAGGCATCAGGGGCGCGGGACTCATGACGATCCTGCGGGCCCGCCGCTGCCGCGGATCGCGATCGCCGAGATCTCGACCTTGATGTCCGGGAACGGGAAGGCCACCACCAGCGCCGTGTTCGTCGGCCGGATCGCGCCGAACGCCGCCTTCAGCTCGGGCGTGATCGCCGTCATCACGTCGGGATCGGTGACGTAGACGGTGAGCTGTATGACGTCGGCGAGGCTCGACCCCGCCTCTCCGAGCGCCCAGCGCATCGTGCGGACGATCTGGCGGACCTGCTCGACCGGGTCAGGCGACATCGTTCGCGTGGCGTAGTCCATGCCGACGGTGCCGGACAGCGAGATGAAGTCGCCGACGCGGACGGCGCGGGCGTAGCCGACCGCCTCCTCGAAGTGCGAGCCTGTCGAAATCGTCTGCCTGCCGTCGCTCATCGCGGCGCTCTCCGTTGCGGTGAAGCCCTAGCGGCTCTAGCACGCCTGAGGCTTGCGCCTTCCTTACCATCGCCGCCAACATCCGGAGGTTGCCTTGTCCGACCGCCCCACCACAGCCCCCGTGCTGGACGATGCCGGCCACGGCGAGGGCATGACGCCGATCACCCGGCTGCGCGCGCTGATGGCGCGGCTCAGGGATCCGGACCGGGGCTGCGCCTGGGATCTCGCGCAGGATTTCGCCTCGGTCGCCCCGTACACGATCGAGGAGGCGTACGAGGTCGCCGACGCCATCGAGCGCGGCCATCTCGACGATCTTCGCGAGGAGCTGGGAGACCTCCTCCTCCAGGTGGTCTTTCATGCGCAGATGGCCGAGGAGGCGGGGCATTTCGGCTTCGATGACGTCGCCCACGCGATCAACGAGAAGCTCGTCCGCCGCCATCCGCACATCTTCTCCGACGGGCCGGCGCGGACGCCGGAGGAGATCAAGCGGATCTGGGACGAGATCAAGGCCGAGGAGAAGGCGGGCCGTCCGGCGGGGCTGATCGACGACGTGCCGGTCGCCTTCCCGGCGCTGGTGCGAGCGGAGAAGCTGCAGAAGCGCGTCGCCAAGGCGGGGCTCGACTGGCCGAGGGTGGGCGGCGTCGTCGAGAAGGTGCGCGAGGAGCTCGCCGAGGTGGAGGCCGCCATGGCGGCGCAGGACGCGCGGGCGACGGAGGAGGAGATCGGCGACCTCCTCTTCACCGTCGTCAACCTTGCCCGCCACGCCGGGGTCGAGGCCGACGGCGCGCTGCGGCGCGCTAACGCGAAGTTCGCCGCCCGCGTCCGGCGCATCGAGGCGGCCGCAGCCGCGGACGGCGCTCGCGTGGAGGCGTTCGACGAGGCCGCATGGGATCGCCGCTGGCAGGCGGCGAAAGCGTCCGAGCGGGGCTGACGTGGGGCCGCTGGCGTCTGCGGCCGCCGGCCGTCAGAGGCCGAGGGCGAGGATCGCGGCGAGACCGAAGGCGGAGATGAACACCGTTGCGATCGCGCCGAGGGCGAGCGGGCGCCACCCCTTGGCGCGGAGCTTGCCGATGTCGGTCTCGAGGCCCATCGCGGCGAGCGCCATCGAGAGGAGGAAGGCCGTCGTCGTGACGATCGCGGCATGCGCCTCGGGCGGGATCGTCACGAGCGAGTTGACCGCGACGAGGGCAAGGAAGCCGAATACGAACCATGGCACCGGTGCCGCTGCCTCGCTGCGTCCGCCGGACCGGCGCGCGGCGAAGAGGCCCAGCGTCAGGATCAGCGGCGCGAGGAGGATCACCCGGGTGAGCTTGGCCACCGTTCCGGCCTGCCCCGCCGCCTCGCCGCCCTGGAAGGCGGCCGCAACGACCTGCGCCACCTCGTGGATCGTTGCACCCGTCCAGAGGCCATAGGTCTCGGCAGAGAGCTGCATCGCGTTGGCGAGGATCGGAAACAGGATCACCGAGATCGAGCCGAACACGGTCACGCAGGCGACCGCGTAGGCGACATCCTCGTCTCGGGCGCGGGTCACCGTATTGGTCGCGATCACGGCCGACGCGCCGCAGATGGAGGTGCCGGCGGCGATCAGCTCCGCGAGCTTGCAGTCGACCCCGACATAGCGGGCGACCCACTTGGTGAAGAGGAACGTCGCCACCATCGTGGCGACGATGGCGAGGAGGCCGGCGCCCCCGATCGCGCCGACATCCGCCACCGTCAGCTGCAGCCCGAGGAGGATGATCGCGAAGCGCAGCACGCGGCGGAGCGCAAACTTGATCCCGGGCACGGCGGCCGCCGGCAGACCGACCGTGTTGCGGACGAGAATGCCGATGGCGATCGAGATGATCAGCGGCGACAGCGCCACCACCCCGAACGAGCGCTGCAGGAGCACGGCCGTCGCCGCGATGGCGGCGACGAGGAGGATGCCTGGACCGATTCCCCCGAGCCATGGCCTCTCGTCCGAGGAAACAGACCGGGTGATGGGGGTGAGAGACATGACGACTCCAAGCTCAACGCGAAGATGTCGTTGACGCCTTGATCGGTCCATCGGATTATTTCGCACGAACCAATCGAAACGATCGAACGGACAGCGTTGACCCTCGATCAGTTGCGCATCTTCCTTGAGGTGGCCCGGCGCGAGCACGTGACGGATGCGGCACGGTCGCTGAACCTCACGCAGTCCGCGGTGAGCGCTGCGGTCGCCGCCCTCGAGGCGCGCCACGGCGTCCGCCTGTTCGACCGGATCGGCCGCCGGATCGAGCTCACCGCCCTCGGCCGCCGCTTCGTCCCCGAGGCGGAAGCTGTTCTGGCCCGCGCCGAGGCCGCAGCGGCCGTCCTCAGCGATCTCGGCGAGGCGATCGCGGGTCCGCTGAGAGTGCGTGCGAGCCAGACGGTCGCGAGCACCTGGCTGCCGCCGCGGCTCGTCGAACTCCACCGGCAGCATCCGGGAATCCTGATAGCGTTCGCCGTCGGCAACACGCGCGAGGTGGCCCGGGCGGTTGTGGACGGGACGGCGGACGTCGGGGTCGTCGAGGGCGCGGCGGACGACCCGCGGCTCGAACGGCGGATCGTCGCCGATGACACGCTGGTCCTCGTCGTCGGCACCGGCCACCCGTTCGCGAGACGCGCCAAGATCGCCGCCGACGAGTTCACCCGCACGCCCTGGATCCTGCGCGAGGAAGGCTCCGGCACGCGCGGCGAGTTCGAGGCCCATCTCGCGCTCCTCGGTCTCCGCCTCGCCGACCTCGAGGTCGCGCTGGAGCTGCCGTCGAACGAGGCGGTGCTGTCGGCGATCGCGGCGGGCGGCTACGCCACGGTGCTGTCGCGGAGGACGGTGGAGGCGGCGCTCGGAACAGGCCGCCTCGCCGCGATCGACCTCGGCATCCCGCCCCGCCGCTTCGTGGCGCTGCGCCACCGCGAGCGGCAGCCGACGCGCCAGGCTGCCGCGCTGTTCGACCTCCTCGCCGAGGGCGGGGACGCGCCGCGGCAGGACCGCGCGAGTTGACAACGCCCGCGGTTGGACGCCCTCATCAGCCGCCGCCCGGCCGCGACGGTTGCGCGGTCCCGCCTCACGTCCCCACCGCCTCTCCCTGACGGAGCCTCTCCCCGTGACCAACGCCTACCGCATCGCCACCATCCCGGGGGACGGCATCGGCCGCGAAGTCGTGCCCGAGGGCATGCGCGTTCTCGAGGCGGTGGCGAAGCGCTACGACCTCTCCTTCTCGTTCGACGTGAAGGACTGGAGCTGCGACACCTACGCCCGCACCGGCCGCATGAGGCCCGAGGGCGCGCTGGAGGAGATCCGCGGTCATGACGCAATCTTCCTCGGCGCCGTCGGCTGGCCGACCGTGCCCGACCACATCTCGCTGTGGGGCCTTCTCATCCCGATCCGGCGCACGTTCCACCAGTATGTGAACCTGCGCCCCTGCCGGCTCCTCAAGGGCACGACGAGCCCCCTCGCCGGCCGCGGGCCGGAGGACATCGACTTCTACGTCGTGCGCGAGAACGTGGAAGGCGAGTACTCGGAGGTCGGCGGCCGGCTCTACCGCGGGACGGACGACGAGCTTGCCATCCAGGAGGCGATCTTCACGCGCCGCGGCACCGACCGGATCCTGCGTTACGCCTTCGAGCTCGCGATGACGCGGCCGCGCCGGCACGTCACCTCCGCCACGAAGTCGAACGGCATCGTCCACACGATGCCGTTCTGGGACGAGCGGTTCGCCGCCGTGAAGGCCGACTACCCGGAAGTGAAGACGAGCCAGTACCACATCGACATCCTGTGCGCGCACTTCGTGCAGCACCCGGACTGGTTCGATGTCGTTGTCGGCTCGAACCTCTTCGGCGACATCCTCTCCGACCTCGGCCCCGCCGTCGCCGGCTCGATCGGCATCGCCCCGTCCGCCAACATCAACCCGGAGCGGACGGCGCCGTCGATGTTCGAGCCCGTGCACGGCTCGGCGCCCGACATCGCGGGACAGGGGATCGCAAACCCCATCGGCCAGATCTGGTCCGCCGCGATGATGCTGGAACACCTCGGCCACACGGAGGCTGCAAACGCCGTCATCGCCGCCATCGAGGCCGTGATCGCCGACCCCTCTGCCCGTACGCGCGACATGGGCGGCCGCGCCTCGACCGCCGAGTGCGGCAAGGCAATCGCGGACGCCGTGCAGTGAGGATTGTCGAGATCCGGGAAAAGACGGTCCCGATCGCGAGCCCCATTGCGAACGCCTTCATCGACTTCTCGAAGATGACCTGCTCGGTGGTCGCCGTGGTGACCGACGTCGAGCGGGACGGCGGCCCGGTGATCGGGTTCGGCTTCAACTCCAACGGCCGTTACGGCCAGGGCGCGCTGATGCGGGAGCGCTTCATCCCGCGCCTGATGGAGGCCGATCCCACGACGCTGGTCGATGATGCCAACGACAACCTCGACCCGTTCGCCATCTGGCGGACGATGATGACGAACGAGAAGCCCGGCGGGCACGGCGAGCGGTCTGTCGCGGTCGGCACGATCGACATGGCGGTCTGGGATGCGGTGGCGAAGATCGCCGGCGTCCCGCTGTGGCGGCTCCTCGCGGACCGCTACCGCGGCGGCGAGGCGGACGAGAGCGTCTGGGTCTATGCTGCCGGCGGCTACTATCACCCCGGCAAGGAGATCGAGGGTCTCAAGGACGAGATGCGGTCCTACCTCGACCGCGGCTACACCGTGACAAAGATGAAGATCGGCCTCGCGCCGCTTGGCCAGGACATGCGCCGCATCGAGGCGGCGGCGGAGGTTGTGGGCGCGGAAAACCTCTGCGTCGACGCCAACGGCCGCTTCGACCTCGAGACCGCCGTCGCCTACGCCGAGGCGATGCGCCCGCTCGGCCTCTACTGGTACGAGGAGGCGGGCGACCCGCTCGACTATGCGCTCCAGGCCGCGCTCGCGGACCACTATCCGGGGCGGATGGCGACGGGCGAAAACCTCTTCTCGCACCAGGACGCGCGCAACCTCCTTCGTTACGGCGGCATGCGGCCCGACCGCGACATCCTGCAGTTCGACTGCGCCCTCTCCTACGGCCTCGTCGAGTACCTGCGGACCCTCGACGTCCTGGCAGAGAACGGCTGGTCGGCGCGCAGCATCGTCCCGCACGGCGGCCACCAGATGTCGCTCAACATCGCCGCGGGGCTCGGCCTCGGGGGTAACGAGAGCTACCCGGACGTCTTCGCTCCCTTCGGCGGCTTCGCCGATGCGACGGAGGTACGGGGGAGCAGGGTTGGCCTGCACGACAGCCCGGGTGTCGGCTTCGAGGCGAAATCCGCGCTCTACTCGCTCCTCCGGCGCGAGCTCCTCGACTGACGCGAGAGCTCGCCGGCTAGCCTCACGCCGCGAGTGCGGCCGGTGCTGCCGTCGCGACGCCGCCCGCGTCAGTTACAGGGGCCCGGCGACGGCGAGGACCGCGCGACGACGATCCGCCTCCGCGCTGATGATGGCTTGTGCGATGGCCTCGCCCGCTCGTCGATCAGAGCGAGACAGCGCGTCCGACGCCAGTGGCGAAGGTCTCGTCAGGTGACGCTGATCGCCGCGATGACCTCGTCGTCCACCTCCAGCCCCTCCGTCGCCGCGCGTGTCCTGAGGGCGCGCCCCCGCTCGCCCGGGATGCGGGTCCCCGGCTCGTCCGCAATCGCGGCGAGGAGCGCACCGACGCGCCCGATCGCCTGCGGCCCACCCGCTGCCTCGGGGTCCATCGCGAGGATGAACTGCCCCAGCCCCGGCGGAGGCCCGTCGGCGTCGAACAGCGAGGAGGCCTCGGACGCGTAGTTGGCGCCGGTCAGCCCCGCCGAGAGGAGCTCCACCACGAGCGCCAGCGCGGCGCCCTTCGCGTCGCCCAACGGCACCATCGTGCCGGCGAGCGCGGCGGCGGCGTCTGTCGTCGGCCGTCCGTCCGCATCGAGCGCCCAGCCCTCGGGGATCGCGGCGCCCCTCTGCTTCGCCGCCATCACCTTGCCGCGGGCGACCTTGGAGAGCGAGAGGTCGACGACCAGCGGCTCGCCGTCAGGCACAGGCGTTGCGAAGGCGATCGGATTGGTGCCGAACAGAGCGCGGCGGCCTCCCCAGGGGGCCATCGCGCCGGGCGAGTTCGCCACCATGAGCGCAACGAGACCCGCCTTCCCGAGGCGCTCCACGGTGAGGCCGAGGACGCCGGCGTGGTGCGAGCGGCGGATCGCTGCGATCGCGACTCCCGTCTCGCGCGCGATCCCCGGCAGCGCCTCGACGGCGAGGTCGAGCGCCGGGAAGGCGAAGCCGTTTCGCGCGTCGATGCGCGCGACGCCGGGTCGCGTCCGCTCAAGCACCGGCACCGCGTGGCCGTCCACCTTGCCGGCCTTGGCTTGTGCCGCATACGCGGGAACGCGGCGAAGGCCATGCCCGCCCTGCCCCGTCCCCTCTGCTGCAACGAGGGCCGCCGCCGTCGCCCGCGCCTGCGCCGCGCCGACGGACGAGCGGCGGAAGGCCTCGACCACCATGGTCTCGAGTTCGGCGAGCTGAAACCTCATCGCGCCGCCTCCAGGTGGGCGAGCACTTTCTCGGCCGTGACGGCGCTGACGCGCACGTTCGACTCGACGGTGACCCCCGCGACGTGCGGCGTCAGGACGAGGTTGGGGACGCCCGCGAACACGGCGCCCGCCGCGGCGCCGAGCGGCTCCTCCTCGAAAACGTCGAGCGCCGCGCCGCCGAGCCGGCCCTCGCGCAGCGCCGCCGCGAGCGCCACCTCGTCCACGACGCCGCCCCGCGCCGTGTTGATGAGGATCGCGCCCGGCTTCATGCCGGCGATCGCGTCCGCGCCGATCATCCGCCGCGTCGTCTCCGTCAGCGGCACATGGAGGGAGACGACGTCGGAGGTGGCGAGGAGAGCGTCGAGCGGCAGCCGCTTCGCCTCGGCCCACGCGGGGTCGTCGTCGGCGCGGTAGGGGTCGTGCGCGGCGACACTCATCCCGAACACGCGGGCGCGGCGGGCGACCTCGCGCGCGATGGCGCCGAAGCCGACCAGGCCGAGCCGCTTGTCCATCGCCTCACGGCCGATCAGCGCCTGCCGCGGCCATGTGCCCGCCACGACCTCGCTGCTCGAGGCATAGGCGCCGCGCAGAAGCAGGAGCGCCGTGGCGAGCACGTACTCCGCGACAGCGACGTCGTTCGCTCCGGTCGCGGGGTAGACCGTCACCCCGCGCGCCTTGGCTGCGGAAAGGTCGATGTTGTCGAGCCCGACGCCGAGCCGGCCAACGCAAAGGAGCCGCGGCGCGCCGTCGAGAAGCGCTGCCGTCACCCTCGTGCGGTTGCGCACCACCAGTGCCCGCGCGCCCTCGACCGCTGCGGCGAGGTCGGCGGGGCGGTCGACCAGCGCCGGGTCGTAGAGGGTGTCGTGCCGGGCGCGGAGGCGGTCGACCGCCTCCCCGTCCATGAACTCCGAGATGACGACCTCAGGCACTGCGGTAGAGCTTCGTCATCACGAACTCGCGGTGGCCGAGCGCCTCCGCCGCCGTCCAGCGCCCGTTGGCGGTCCGCATGATGCTCTCGATCAGCGCGTCGCCGGCCTTGTCGATGGTCATCTCGCGGCGGAGGATGCCCGAGACGTCGACATCGACGTGCTCGCCCATCGTGCGGACCGTGCGCGGGTTCGCCGTGATCTTGATGACGGGCACGATCGGGTTGCCGATGACGTTGCCCTGCCCCGTCGGGAACGTGTGGATCACGTAGCCCGCCGCGGCCATCAGGGTGACGCACTCGGCCGCCGCGGACGAGGTATCCATGAAGTAGAGCCCCGGCCCAGCCTTCGGCTCCTCGGCTGGCTCGAGGATGTCGATGTAGCGGCACTCGCGACCGATTTTCTCGAGGTTGCCGAGCGCCTTCTCCTCGATGGTGGAGAGCCCGCCCTCGATGTTGCCCTTGGTCGGCTGCGACTCGGAGAGGTCGTTCGTGGCGTGGGCGAAGATCACGTCGTCCTGATATGCCTTCCACATGCGATACCAGCGCTCTCCGACCTCCTCGTTGATGGCGCGGCGCTTGGCGATGTGCTCGGCGCCGGTGATCTCGGAAGTCTCGCCGAAGACGCCGTAGATGCCCTCGGGGATCAGCTTGTCGTACATGTTGCCGACCGTCGGGCAGGAGCCGAGGCCCGTCGTGGTGTCGCTCTCGCCGCACTTCGTCGAGACCCAGAGTTCGGAGACGTCGCACTCCTCCTTCTGCAGCTCCGTCGCCCAGTGCACGAAGTCCTTCGCCTTGCGCGAGACCATCTCGATGGTCTTGAGGTCGCCGAACTGCTCGATCCAGAACGCCGCCACGGGCTTCCCCGTCTCGGCGATCCCGTCGGCGATCTTCTGCGTCCACCCCGGCTCGATGCCGACGACGATGCAGGCGGCGACGTTCGGGTTTGCGCCCGTGCCGATCATGGTGCGGAAGTGGAGGTCGAGGTCGGCGCCGAACTGGAGGCGGCCGTAGGCGTGCGGGAGCGCCATCGTCCCCTTGATGTTGTTCGCCACCGCCTCGCAGGCGGCGTTGGAGATGTCGTCGACCGGCAGGATGACGACGTGGTTGCGCACGCCGACGCGACCGTTCTCGCGCCGGTAGCCCATGAACTTGCGACCCGTGTTGATCGGCATGGTGGCGCTCCTTACCAGCGGTTGGTCTTGAGGTTGTGGACGTGGACGTGGCGGCCCTTGCCGACGTCCGCCTTGAAGCGGCCGATGTCCTCGCCGTACTTCCACGCGACGTCGCCCACCCTCACGTCGGCGAGCGCCACCTTGTGGCCGATCGGCACGTCGTCGAGCACCTTCATCGTGAACGAGGAATCGTCGTGGGTGACGACGCAGAGCATCTCCGTCCCCGCCTTGAGGTTTTCCACGACGACCACGCCGACATTGTCCTTGTGGTCGTGGACGAGGAGGTGGGGGATCGTCATGAACGGCTCTCCGATGCGTGGCCTTGTGTCTTATATAAGACATCAGATAGAACAGTAGCGCCTGTCAAGCCCGGAGCCGCCCGCCGCACCATGGACGACGCCGCCCCCGCCTTCCGCCCACTTTACCGACAGGTGCGCGACGCCCTCGTCCGCCGCCTGATCGACGGGGCGTGGACGCCGGGCATGCTGATCCCGCCGGAGCACCGGCTCGCCGCCGAGCTCGGCGTATCGCAGGGCACCGTCCGCAAGGCGCTCGACGCGATGACGGCGGAGAACCTCCTCGTCCGCCGCCAGGGCCGCGGCACGTACGTGGCGACCGCAGAGGACGGGCGCATCCTCTTCCAGTTCTTTTGCCTCACCGCCGACGACGGCGCGCCCGTGTTCCCCGAAAGCGAGGTCTTGCGCCGCACCACCGCCCGTGCGACGGCCCGCGAGCGCACCGCCCTTGCCCTCCCCACAGCCGCCCGCGTCCACCGCATCGAGCGCGTTCGCCGCCTCGCCGGCCGCCCCGTCATCTCCGAGCGGATCGCCGTCCCCGAGGCGCGCTTCCCCGGCCTTGCGGCGCTGCCCGAGCTCCCGAACAACGTCTACGCGCTCTACGCGGAGCGGTTCGGCCTCACGGTCGGCCGCGCGGCGGAGCGGCGGAAGGCCGTCGCCGCGGACGAGACGACCGCCGCCCGGCTCGGCTGCACGCCCGGCACACCGGTTCTGGAAATCGAGCGCACCGCCCTCAGCCTCGACGGCAGCCCCGTGGAGTGGCGCCTGTCGCACTGCCTGACGGACGCCTTCCACTACGCGGCGGAGCTGCGGTGAGGCGCCTCACATCCGCTCGCCTGGCAGCCGGCTCGCCTGCAGCACCCAGTCGGTGAACCGCGCCTCGTCGAGGACGTCGTGCTCACGGATGTCGAGGTAGCGCACGAGCGCCTGCTTCGAGTTGCCGGGTGGTATCGGCTCCAACTCGGCGCCGCGGAAGAACGCTACCTTCACGTAGGCCGTCATGCAGTGGAAGGAGAGAAACCAGACGCCCGCCTCGAGCCCGTAGAAGGGCGAGTTCCACTTCACCGCCTTCGCGACGCCGGGGACGGCCGCCTCGACCAGCCGGTCGATCCGTTCGCCGACGCCCCGCTTCCAGCCCGGCATCGCCGCGATATAGCGCTGCACGACCTCGTCGCCGTACCCCTTCGCGATCTGCGGGTTGCCGCCGGAGAGGAGCACGACGCCCTCCCCGCCCGCCGCCGCGCCGCCCGCCTGCCTCACGCCGCCACCGCGGGCGGCGAGCCGCGCAGGCCGCGGGCTTCCAGGAGCGGCAAGACCGTATCGCGAAAGTACGGGAACTCCGCCACGTAGTCGACGAACGACAGCGTCGTCCCGCTGAAGCCCGCGTCGGCGATGGCGGCGATCCCGTCCGCCACGTCCTCGGGCGTGCCGACCAGCGGGTAGCCGCCGTGGCCGGCCGCCATGCGGTCGCGGATCAGCTTCAGGAGGTCGTGCGGGAAGGACTGGGCGTGCGCGAACTGGAGGCGGACGAGGTTGTCGACCGCCGCCCAGTCCGCCTGCTCGTCGGCCGTGCGCGAGAGGAACGCCGCCGCCTCCTCCCGCGTCGGCCGGCAGACGACGTGGGCGAAGGTCAAGACGTCCACCTCGCGCCCCTTCCCCTCCGCCTGCGCCTTCAGCGCCGCGATCTCGTCGCGCGAGCGGGCGAGGTCGATCGCCGGCGTGAACAGGAAGTCGGCGTTCCGCGTCGCGAACTCGCGCCCCTCACCCGAGCCCGCCGCGTTGATGATCGGCACGCGGCCGCGCACGGGTGCCGGGTCGCCCTTCACGGCCTTCAGGTGGAAGAACTCGCCGTCCCAGTCGAACGGCTCCGGCGAGTCCCAGAGCTTGCGGACGACGTCGAACCACTCCTGGGCATAACGGTAGCGCGTCGGATGGTCGTCCGGGAGCGTCAGGCCGAGCGCCTCGTATTCGGGCTTGTTCCAGCCGGCGACGATGTTGAGCCCCGCGCGACCGCCGCCGATCTGGTCGATGGTGGCGATCTGCTTCGCCGCCACGACCGGGTTGTTCGCCGCGGTGTGGATCGTCGCGAACACCGCGATCCGCTCGGTGGACGCGAGGAGCCCGGCCGCCCAGGTGATCGTCTCGAGGACGCCGCCGTGGAAGTCGGTCTCGCCGCCGTAGCCGATCCAGCGGGCGATCGGCAGCATGAAGTCGATGCCCGCCGCGTCGAGCATCCGGCCGAGCGCGAGGTTGTTCTCCCAGGAGTTCACCCACCGCTCGGGCGCCTTGGTCACGCTCATTCCGCCGGAGCAGTTGGAGGCGAATGTGCCGAGGAGGAAGCGGTCGCGGACGAGCATCGGGTTCGCGGTCATGGGGCGGTCTCCGGTGGTGGCGCCGGCAGCGTCCTGCAACTTGAGCGCCGCCGCAACTCGCTTGACGGGCGCGGTCGGGGCGGACAGGGTGCCGCCGACCTCAGACCGGGCGCCGATGACCGCCAGACACCGACGAGCCAGCCCACTCCCCTCTTCGTTCACGGCGCGTGATGGCTCTCTGCCTGAACGGGGATGCCGGTGACGCCCGTCGAGGTGACCCGCGCCGACGGCCCGCTCATTCTCGGCATTCCCCACGCGGGCACCCACGTGCCGGACGACATCGCCGACCGTCTCGACGACAACGGGCGCCTCCTCGCCGACACCGACTGGCATGTCGACCGCCTCTACGCGGGCCTCGTCGAAGCGACCGTCATCCGCGCCACCTTCCACCGCTACGTCATCGACGCGAACCGGCCGCCCGACGATGGCACCCTCTACCCGGGGCAAAACACGACCGGGCTCGTCCCGCTCACCGACTTCGACGGTCGCCCCCTCTGGCGGCCTGGCGCGGAGCCGACGGCGGAGGACCGAGCCACCCGCCTCGCCGCCTATCATGCCCCCTACCACGCGGCGCTGGCGGCAGAGGTGGAGCGCGTGAGGGCGGCGAACGGGGTCGCGGTTCTCTACGACTGCCACTCGATCCGCTCCGTCTGCCCCTTCCTGTTCGACGGCCGCCTGCCCGACCTCAACATCGGCGACAACGGCGGCACCACCTGCGCCGCCGCTGTAACGGAGGCCGCCAGCGAGGTCGCCGCCGCCTCGGGGTACACGCACGTCGTCAACGGCCGCTTCAAGGGCGGGTGGACGACGCGGCACTACGGCCGTCCGGGCGCCGGCGTCCACGCGATCCAGATGGAGCTCGCCCAGGCGACGCACCTCGCTTCCGAGGCGCCGCCGTTCGCTTACGACCCGGCGCGGGCCGACCAGCTCCGCCGCACGCTTGGTCTCATCCTTGCCCGCCTCGAGCGGCTCGCATTATCCGGCGCTCTCGCATGAGCCGCGCGGCGCGATCGGCCGGGAGGCGCCGGGCGCCATGAACCGCTTCGACCTCTCCGGCCGCCTCGCCCTCGTCACCGGCGCCTCGCGAGGCATCGGCGCGGCGCTCGCGGCCGGGCTCGCCGAGCACGGCGCCGACGTGGTGCTTGTCGCCCGCAGCGTGGACGGCCTCGCCGAGACCGCCCATGCCGTCGAGGCCGCGGGGCGGATCGCGCATGTCATCCCCTGTGATCTCGCAGGCCCCGCGGGCGCCGCCGCCCTTGCCGCGGCGCTCGGCGAGCGCGGGCTGCGGCCGACGGTCCTCGTCAACAACGCGGGTGTCGAGGAGGTGCGGGCTTCGACCGCCGTGGACGAGGCGCTGTGGGAGAGGATCGTCGGCACCAACCTCAAGGCGGCGTTCTTCGTGGCGCAGGCGTTCGCCCGGCCGCTCCTCGCCGCCGGCACGCCGGGCGCGATCGTCAACCTCGGGTCGCTCACCTCCGCCGTCGGCATTGCGACCGCCGTCCCCTACACCGCGTCGAAATCCGGCGTCCTCGGCATGACGCGGGCGCTCGCCGCCGAGTGGGCGCCAACGATCCGCGTCAACGCGCTCGGCCCCGGCTACTTCCGCACCCGGATGACCGAGGGGTTCTATGCGGAAGCCGACTGGGCAGAGCGGATGCTCGGCCGAATTCCGATGCGCCGTTTCGGCCGGCTCGACGACCTCGTCGGCGCCGCTGTCTTCCTCTCGTCCGAGGCCTCGGCCTACGTCACCGGCCAGATCCTCTATGTCGACGGCGGCACGCTCGCCGCGCTCTGACGGCGGCGCTTGCGAGCACGCGGCGAGCCGCTACGGTCCTGACCGACAATCATGAGATCGCCCATGACCCCCTTTCGCCCCGCCCTCGCCGTCGCCGCCGTGCTCTCCGCAGCGACGCCGGCGGCCGCACAGTCGGCGGTCGACGTCGTCCGCGCGATCTACGACAACCCCGAGGCGGCCAACGCCTGGCGGGACGGCGAGGCCGCGGCTCTCGGCGACTACGCCGGCGCTGCCCTCGAGACGCTGCTCGCGCACAACCGGCTCGCCGAGAGGGACGGGTACGGCTGCATCGACTTCGACTTCGTCATCGCCGGCCAGGACTATGATGCCGACGAACTCGC
>JAESGF010000321.1_pt1 | contig 15322 bp, 15 predicted proteins | sample 9269621 | NCBI WGS metagenome assembly JAESGF01 (sample SAMN14515066, study PRJNA621663) | algae metagenome | isolation source: Tolypothrix carrinoi HA7290-LM1 and co-occurring heterotrophs from dry rock... | place: USA: Makauwahi cave, Kauai, Hawaii | collected 2011-01-06
CCGAGCCCGCTGCGCCGCGCCCGCGGACCACCCCTGCAGTGACGGAGGAGGAGCACCGCGTCGCGCCGCTTCCGCCGGCCGCAACGGAGCCGCAGGACGCGCTCGACTGGGAGCTCGACAACGCCATCGGCGCGATCATCGCAAGTGGCCGCGGCGCCGAGGGCGAGGCGCCGCCGATGCCCGCGCCGGTCACGGCACCGAAGTCTGCCGAGCTGTCGCGCGCCGAGTCGTCCCGCGCCGAGCTGTCCCGCGCCGATGCGGAGCCTGTCCCCCCTGGTGCAGCCGAGCAGCCGGTGCGCAGTCCCGCCGCCGAGCCGGCCGCCCGACCGGCCGCCGAGGCGCGCGTCCTGGCGGCCCTGCCCGCGCCCCGGGCGGCGCCCGCTGCCGATCAGGCCGCCCGCTCCGATGCGCGGCCGACCGAACCTCAGGCGCCCCGCACTGCCGCGGCGGCGCCGCGCCGGGATGCGCTCGCGATCGCGCCGGTCGGCGGCGCGCGCCGCAAGCCCATCCCCACCTTCCGCTTCGAGCGCCGCGACGAGCCGGACGACCCGCTGCCCGCCGTCCCGCGCGATGTCGACGACCCGCTCGCCAACGTCTTCTTCGACGATGTTCGGCAGGCGTTCGACGCCGTTCACCCCGCCGCCGTGGGCGACGACCCGCACGAGGGCCTCTCCGAGCTCGAGACCGACAGCTACGACCCGCCGCTCGACGATGACGACGAGCTGCCGCCCTCGCTCGTCCGCGCCGCGGCCCCTGTCCGCCAGCGCCGCCGCTCCTGGCGCTCGTCCGGCGTCGCCGCCGCCGTGCTCGGCATTGCGGGAGTCGCCGTCGCCGCGGTGATCGGGATGAACGTGTTCGCCGGCCCCGGCTCGTCGGACGGCGAGCCGCCTGTCATCCGCGCCGATGCGCGCGACGTGAAGGTCGAGCCCGAGGCTGGCACGGCGACCGAGGAGGTGCGGCCGGACATCTCCGAGCGCGCCGCCCTCGGCGAGAGCGACCGCCTCGTGCTGCCGGACCAGGTCACCATCGCCGACGCGGCAGTGCCGGACGAGGAGCCGCTCGAGGAGGAGCTCGTCTCCCGCCGCGTGCGCACCGTGGTCGTCCGGCCGGACGGGACCATCGTCCCCGCCGAGCCTGCCGAAGCGGAGTCGGCGGCCGCGGTGGACGAGCCTGCGGCGCTGCCCGAGCCGGTCGCGCCGTTGCTGCCCGACGCGGGCGAGGCAGCCGGCCTTGGGGGCGAGGTGGACGCCGCCGAGCCGTCCGCGGACGGGTTCGACGAGAGCGTTGGTGTCCCCATCGAGGTCGCCCGCGCCGATCCTGCCGCAGACCCTGCCGCCGCGCTCGGCACGCCCGGGATCGCGACCGACGCGCCGCCGTCCGCAACGACAGCGCCAGCCGTCCCGCGTGCCCGCCCGCCGGTGCCGCCAGCCGCCCGCAGCAATGCCGCCGCTGCCCGCTCGGCTTCGGCAGACACCCCACCGCTCGCCCTCGCGCCCAGCGCTGCGCCGTCCCGCGCGGCAGCTCCGGTGACGCCGTGGGATGCGCCCGCCGAACCGGCACCCGCGTCGTCGGGGACGAGTGCGCCGTGGGCTGTCCAGCTCGCCTCTCAGCGGTCGCGGGCGGACGCGGAAGCCTCCCTGCGCAATCTCCGCCAGCGCTATCCGAACCTCGTCGGCTCGGCGGAGCCGATCATCGTCGCGGCGAACGTCGACGGCCGCGGCACCTTCTACCGGGTGCGCTTGCCCGCCGCCTCCCGCGGCGAGGCGGCGGCGCTCTGCCAGCGCCTCAAGTCCGCGGGCGCCGACTGCTTCATCGGGCGGAACTGATGGCGGACCTCTCGGCCGCGGCGCGCCCCGCGCCGCTCATCGTCGGCCTGTCCGGCCCCGTGCTCACGCCGGACGAGCGCGCCTTCCTCCGCGAGGCGAGGCCGCTCGGCATTATCCTCTTCGCGCGCAACATCGCTGATGAGGCGCAGCTCGTGCGGCTCGTCGCCGAGGCGAAGGAGGCGGCCGCGGCGCCGCTCGGCTTCGTCGACCAGGAGGGCGGGCGCGTGCAGCGCATCCGGCCGCCGCTCGCACCGCGCTACCCGTCCGCGGCCACGATCGCGGCGCTCGGTGGCGAAGCCGCCCGTCGGGCCGCCTGGCTCGCCGGCCGGCTGATCGGCGCCGACATCGCCCGCTTCGGCCTCGACAGCCCCTGCCTGCCTGTGGCTGACGTGCCCGTCCCCGGCGCGCACGACGTGATCGGCGACCGCGCCTACGGCCACGACCCAGAGACGGTTGCTGCCCTCGCCGGCGCCGCCGCAGCGGGCGTCCTCGCCGCGGGCTGCCTCCCGGTCGCCAAGCACATCCCCGGCCACGGCCGCGCGGTGTCGGACAGCCATCACGAGCTTCCGACCGTCACCGCCGATCGCGCCGCGCTCGACGCCGACTTCGCCCCCTTCCGCGCACTCGCCGGCCTGCCGATGGCGATGACCGCGCACGTCCGCTACACCGCCATCGATGCCGGCCGCCCGGCGACGCTGTCGCCTGCCGCGATCGCGCTCATCCGGGACGAGATCGGCTTCGACGGCCTCCTGATGTCGGACGACATCTCGATGCGCGCGCTCTCCGGCCCCGTCGACGCGGACGCCGCCGCTGCTCTCGCCGCGGGCTGCGACGTGATCCTGCACTGCAACGGCGACCTTCGCGAGATGGCGGCGATTGCCGACGCCTTGCCGCCAATGACGGATGACGCCGCTCGCCGGCTCGCGGCGGCGCTCGCCGCACGCCGCACGCCGGACGACGGCGCGCTGCCGGCGCTCCGGGAGGAGTTCGCCGCGCTCACCGGGGTCGCCGCGGCGTGAGCGAGGATTTTGATGCGCCCGTCCGTCGCGCCCCGGCGTCGGCGGAGGAGACGCTCACTGTCGAGCTCTCCGGCTACGAGGGCCCGCTCGACCTTCTCCTCGACCTCGCCCGCCGCGAGAAGATCGACCTCCTCAGGATCCGCATCCTGCCGCTCGCGGAGCAGTACCTCGCTTACATCGCCCGTGCGAAGGCGCTCAGGATCGAACTCGCCGCCGACCTCCTCGTGATGGCGGCCTGGCTCGCCTACCTGAAGAGCCGTCTCCTCGCGCCCGAGACTGGTGCCGACGAGGAGGCGGAGGAGCTCGCAGAGGACCTTGCCTTCCGCCTCCGCCGCCTCGAGGCGATGCGTGAGGCGGCCGACAGCCTCTTCGCCCGGCACCGGCTCGGTCGCGACGTCTTCGCCCGAGGGATGCCCGAGGTGCCCGCGATCGCAAGGCAGACGCGCTGGACCGGGTCGCTGTTCGAGCTCCTCTCGGCCTACGGGTCGGTGCGGCAGGCCGAGATCGTGCGCGAGACCACGATGGAGAAGCGGCCCGTCTTCTCCCTCGTCAATGCGCGGCGGGTGATGGAGCGGATCGTCGGTGGCCACGCGGACTGGCTGCCGCTCGACCTCCTCATCCAGGCGATGCCGGCGGGGCACGACCGGAAGGCGCTGATCGCCTCAGCCTTCGGCGCGGCGCTCGAGATGGCGAAGGAGGGCCGCATCGACGTCCGCCAGGGCGCCCCGTTCGCGCCGCTCTTCATCCGCCCGGCCGAGCCACGGCGGGAGGGCTGATGGCCGAGCCCGTCACGCTGTTCGGCGCGGACCGGCGGCAGGGGGAGACGATCCGCCGCCTCGAGGCGCTCCTTTTCGCGAGCGAGACGCCGCTGACGCTGGCGGCCCTCGCCGAGCGTCTGCCGGAGGAGGAGGATCTCGCCGCCCGTCTCCGTCAGCTGCAGCAGATCTACGCCAACCGCGGCGTCAACCTCGTCGAGGTCGCCGGCGGCTGGGCGTTCCGCACCGCGCCGGACCTCGGCTTCCTCCTGCAGGGGACGCGGGAGGAGGAGCGCCGCCTGTCGCGCGCGGCGATGGAAACGCTCGCGATCATCGCCTACCACCAACCGGTGACACGGGCCGAGATCGAGGAGGTTCGCGGGGTTGCAGTTGCGAAGGGGACGCTCGACATCCTCCTTGAGACGGGCTGGGTGCGGATGCGCGGCCGCCGCCGTGTGCCGGGCCGGCCGGTGACCTTCGGCACGACGCCGGCCTTCCTCGACGCCTTCGGGCTCGCGGCCGTCGGCGACCTCCCGGGGCTCGACGACCTGAAAGGCGCCGGGCTCCTCGAGGGCACTCCGCCGGCGGGCTTTGCAATTCCCGCCCCGCGCGACGACGACCGGCTGGACGACACGGAAGACCCACTCGATGCTGATGACGGCGAGCCCACCTCCTGACGCGCTGACGGCGCCGCTCTCGGTGGAAGACGTCGGCTACGACATCGCCGGCGAGACGATCCTTAACGGCGTCACCCTTGCGGTGCGCCCACGTGAGATCGTCTGCCTGCTCGGGCCGTCGGGCTGCGGCAAGACGACGCTCCTCAGGATCGCCGCCGGCATCGAGCGGCAGACGCGCGGCGTGGTGCGCGTCGCGGGCACGGTGGTTGCCGACGCGCGCACCTTCGTCCCGGCCGAGGCGCGCGACCTCGGCCTCGTGTTCCAGGACCTCGCGCTCTTTCCGCACATGCGGATCGCCGACAACGTCGCCTACGGCCTGCGCGGCCGGCGGGCGGGGAGGGAGGTCGGCGCAGCGCTGGCCCAGGTGGGCCTCAGCGGCTACGAGCGCGCCTATCCGCACCAGCTCTCCGGCGGCGAGCAGCAGCGCGTCGCCCTCGTCCGCGCGCTTATGCCGGCGCCCCGCGTAGTCCTCTTCGACGAGCCCTTCTCCGGGCTCGACCGCAAGCTGCGCGAGGTGGTGCGGGAGGACACGGTGGCGCTCCTGCGCGCCCGCGAGGCCACCGCCGTGATCGTGACGCACGACCCCGAGGAGGCGCTGGCGGTGGCCGACCGGATCGCCCTCATGCGGCAGGGGCGGATCGTGCAGACGGCGACGCCGGAGGAGATCTGGCGCTGGCCGGTCGACCTCGAGGCGGCGCGGGTGTTCTCCGTCGTCAACGCCTTCTCAGGAGTGGTGGAGAGGGGCGGCATCGTGACGCCGGTCGGCCGCGTGCCGGTCGGGGCGGACCGCGAGGGGGAGCGCCTCACCGTCGGCTTCCGTCCGGAGGCGCTGAAGGTGCTGCCGGAGGACCAGAAGGTGGGCGTCGAAGCCCGCGTGACCCGGCGGCGCTTCCACGGCAGCCACGTCGAGCTGACGGCGGCGGTGGGGGAGGCGGTGCTGACGCTGCGGGCCGACCCGTATCTCGTCCCGCACGCGGAGACGGTGCGGGTGGTGCCGGACCTCCGGCAGGCGATGGTCCTTCCCGCCCAAGATTGACGTAGGCGACGCCGACAGGTCGCGCTATAGCTGCCTAGCGGGAGCGGCGGCGAGCCCCCATCTGGGGTCGGTCCGCGGCTCCGAGGGGCCGCGGTCGATCCGCGGTGCGGCGGCCCGGCCGGTGCGCCCGCGGTGCAGGGCCGGTATCCCGCCAATCGGGACCGGTCAGGCAACGGTTCACAGCAAGCCGCCAAGGTGCAGAGGCGCTGGCGAGAGGGAGGGAGTTCGTACGATGGGCGCAATGAGCATCTGGCATATCCTCATCGTGGGGGTTGTGGTCGTGCTCCTGTTCGGGCGCGGCAAGATCTCCGAGCTGATGGGAGACGTCGCGAAGGGCATCAAGAGCTTCAAGAAGGGCATGGCGGACGACGAGGAGACGGCGCGCGCCGACCAGCGCACCATCGAGCACACGCCGGCCGCCACGATGTCCGCCAAGGACGTCGAGAACAGCCGTAACGCGTAAACGCCTAGGCGCCTGTGTTGGACATCTCGTGGACGGAACTCCTGGTGGTCGCGGTGGTGGCGATCGTCGTCGTCGGGCCCAAGGAACTGCCGGGGATGTTGAGGACCGTCGGCAAGATGTTCGGCCAGGTCAGGCGGACGGCGCGCGAATTCCAGAGCACCTTCAACGATGCGCTGCGCGAGGCGGAGCGCCAGGCGGCGCTCGACGACGTGAAGAAGGGGCTCGACGAGGTGCGGCGCATCGATCCGACGAAGGATCTGCGCTCCACCGTCGCGTCTGCGCAGAAGGACGTCAACGCCGCCGTGTCGGGCGCGGGTTCCACCGCGATGCCGCAAACACCGGTCGCGCCGGCGGCGCCGGTCGGTGGCCCGGTCACGCCGGCCGTTGCTCCCGACCCGCAGGGTCAGGCGGCAGCCGCTCCGGCCGCGACGCCTCCGGCAACCCCGGCCGTCCCCGCGCCTCCTGCGGCACCCGCCGTCACCCCTGTGGCGTCCGAGGCATCGGTCCCGCCGCAGCGGCCGGCTGATCCGCCGGCGCGCCCCGCCGAGCCTGCCGTCGCGGCAGAGGACACGCCGGCGCGCCTCGCCGTCGGGGACCGTCGATGACGCACGACGACATCGAGGCCTCGCGCGCGCCTCTCATCGAGCACCTGATCGAGCTCCGCTCGCGGCTGATCCGCTCGCTCCTCGCGCTCGCCGTGGCGTTCATCGTCTGCTTCTACTTCGCGGACGACATCTTCAACCTCCTCATCGTCCCGTACGAGAGGGCGGCTGGCAGCGTCGCCGACGTCCGCCTCATCTACACGGCGCCGCAGGAGTTCTTCTTCACGCAGATCAAGCTCGCCATGTTCGGCGCGCTCTTCATCGCGTTCCCGGTCCTCGCCTCGCAGATCTACATGTTCGTCGCGCCCGGGCTCTACCAGAACGAGCGGGGCGCGTTCCTGCCGTTCCTGATCGCGACGCCGCTCCTCTTCGCCGCCGGCGCGGCGCTCGTCTACTTCTTCGTCATGCCGTTCGCGATGGGGTTCTTCCTCTCCATGGAGCAGACCGGCAACGCCGAACAGGCGGCGATCCAGCTGCTGCCGCGAACCAGCGAATATCTCAACCTCATCATGGTGCTGATCTTCGCGTTCGGCCTCGTCTTCCAGACGCCGGTCATCCTGACGCTGCTCGGTCGCGCCGGACTCGTCACGGCGGACCAGCTCGCGAAGAAGCGGCGTTATGCGATCGTCGCCGCCTTCGTGATCGCGGCCGTCCTGACACCACCCGACCCGATCAGCCAGATCGCCCTCGCAATCCCCGGGATGCTCCTCTACGAGGTTTCGATCCACATCGTCCGCCGGATCGAGAAGCAGCGCGAGCGGGAGAGGGCGGCCGCGGCCGTCTAGGCTCCAGGCGAGCGCGCGCCTGCCGACCCGGGCACCAGAGGGGCGGATCAGCGCAACACGCGCCCGCACGTCCTAACGGTGAGGCGGGACGTTGGGCACGCCGCCTGCCGTGCTCGCAGATCAACCAAGCTCGTCCTGCCGGGAAGCGCCGCTGACGCGAGCGCGTGCAGCGGCCTTCGTGCGAAGCGGACAGGAGCGGCGTGCCTGGCGTCGTGCTGTCGGCTGACGACGCCCGCCGATTAGATCACACTCTAGCGGTCATACCGCGAGATGAACGCCTCGTCCGACATGCGGAACAAGCGGATCGCGTCCCCCACCGCCACGAGCGCAGGCACTAGCGTCCAGGAGAAGGCGAGGTAGATCAGCGCCGGCCGGATACGCCCGAGATACAACTTGTGCGCGCCGATTCCACCAAGCCCGAGGGCGAGCAAAGCGGCAGCGCTCCGGCTCCGGCGATTGCTCACCATCGCTGCCTGCACCGTCCCGCAGTCCGGGCAGGCCGGCGCCGTCTTGTGCAGGGTGCGGCCGCAGCCGTGGCAAAACTTGATGTTAGCGGCGGCGGCGGGCGCGTAGAACTCGGTTGCCTGAAGCATGGACATCGATCCTCCCCGCAGGATCCTTTTTCTATCAGTCAATCAAGCCATAGGTGTGTAGGGTTGTCTAGATACACAACTTATAATTTTGTTGATGTCAAGCGTGCATTCGGTCCGGCGAGGCGCTAGACGAGGCGCCGAGAGAGACCGGAGACATGCCGTCATGATCGACATCCGCGCCGTCCGTGAGGCGCCGGGCGCCTTCGACGCCGCGCTCGGAAAGCGCGGTGTCGAGCCGGCGTCGGCCCGCCTCCTCGCGCTCGACGACGAGCGGCGCGGCGTCATCGCCCGCCTGCAGGACGCGCAGACGCGCCGGAACGCCGCCTCCAAGGCGATCGGCAAGGCCAAGCAGTCGCGCGATGAGGCGGAGGCGGAACGGCTGATCGCGGAGGTTGCGGACCTGAAGTCGGCGATCCAGGAGGGCGAAGAGCGGGAGCGGGCCGTCACGGAGGCGCTGGAGGCCGCGCTCGCCGCCCTGCCCAACGCCGTCCTCCCCGACGTGCCGGAGGGCACCGAAGAGAGCGACAATGTGGAACTCCGCCGCGTGGGCACGCCGCCCACGTTTGCATTCGAGCCCAAGGCGCATGATGCGCTCGGCGAAGCGCTCGGCATGATGGACTTCGAACGCGCCGGCGCGATCGCGGGCGCGCGCTTCACGGTGCTGACGGGCAAGCTCGCGCGGCTCGAGCGCGCTCTCGGCCAGTTCATGATCGACCTTCACACGAGCGAGCACGGCTACACGGAAGTCTCCCCGCCGCTCCTCGTCCGCGACGAGGCGGTGTTCGGCACCGCGCAGCTGCCGAAGTTCGCGGACGACCTCTTCCGCACGACCGACGGCCGCTGGCTGATCCCGACCGCCGAGGTTCCGCTCACCAACCTCGTGCGCGACCGCATCCTCGACGGCGCCGCGCTGCCGATCCGTGTCACCGCGCTCACCCCCTGCTTCCGGTCGGAGGCGGGATCGGCGGGCCGCGACACACGGGGGATGCTGCGCCAGCACCAGTTCCAGAAATGCGAGCTCGTCTCGGTCACCACGCCGGAGACCTCGCAGGACGAGCAGGACCGGATGACGGCCTGCGCCGAGGAGGTGCTGAAGCGCCTCGGCCTCGCCTACCGTGTCGTGACGCTCTCCACCGGCGACATCGGCTTCGCGGCGCAGCGGACCTACGACATCGAGGTCTGGCTCCCGGGGCAGGGGGCCTATCGCGAGATCTCGTCGTGCTCGACCTGCGGCGACTTCCAGGCCCGCCGCATGGGCGCGCGCTATCGCCCGGCGCCCGACGCGGCCCCCGCCTACGTCCACACGCTGAACGGGTCGGGTGTCGCGGTCGGCCGTGCGCTGATCGCGGTGATGGAGAACTATCAGGAAGCGGACGGAACGATCCGCGTTCCGGAGGTGCTTCAGCCCTACACGAGGTTCGACAGGATCGACCCCGCCTAACCCCTGAAACGGAGGCGCAATGACGGAGGACGAGGAGGCGGTCGCCCGCGCGGAACTCGCCCTGAGGCTCCGCCGCCAGAACGTGGGGCGCCGTGAGACGCTCGCCGCCATGGAGAGCGTGCCGCGGTCGCTCTTCCTCGACGCCGCCGACCGGCGTCTCGCCTACGCCGACCGCGCCGCCCCGATCGACTGCGGGCAGACGATCTCGCAACCGACGGTGGTCGCGATGATGACGGACGCGCTCGACCTCACCCTCGCGTGCCGCGTGCTCGAGATCGGCACCGGCTCCGGCTATCAGACGGCGATCCTTGCCCGCCTCGCCGGCGAGGTGTTCACCGTGGAGCGCTACCGCAAGCTGTCGGAACTTGCGGCGGAGCGGCTGCGGGTGCTGCGTCTCGGCAATGTCCGCTTCCGCGTCGGCGACGGCCACGCCGGATGGCCGGAGCACGCCCTTTACGACCGGATCATCGTGACCGCGGCAGCCCGCGCGGTGCCGGCGCCGCTCGTCGAGCAGCTCGCCCCCGGTGGGCTGCTGGTTGCACCGGTCGGTGCCGAGGAGGACACGCAGGAGTTGTTGAAGTGCCGCCGCACCGACCACGGCCTGGAAGGCGAGAAGATCGCCGACGTCCGTTTCGTGCCGCTGTTGCCTGGGGTTGCCGGGGCGCTGTGACAGGGCTGCAACAGTCGCGGAAAGCTCTTCAAGGCAAAGGCAATTCCAAGCGGTTCCGGGCGTTTCGGCCTCCCGGATTAAGGTCTCGGTAATGTCTCCGGCGCCCTAGTGGATCCCAAGTTTTCCACAGCGGCGGAAGGTGCGGGTCATGCTGGGAGTGGTGCAGCGTTGCGGACGGGCGCGGCTGTCGAAGATCGTTCTGGTTGCGTCGATCGGCTCGTTGGCTGCCGGCTGCTCGTCGGGCGCGATGCGCTTTTCCGACGGCCCGCTGTTCGGCGCCTCCAACGCGCCGCAGCAAACGGCGGCGGCGCCAGGCATCGAGCAGCGCGAGCTCGCACCGATCGGTGGCAGCTCCACCGCCTCCGGTTACGCCGCGACGCCGGCCGCCTTCACCACCAGCGCCAGCCTGCGCGAGCGGGGCTGGACGGTTGAGGGGGCCCCGGTGGTCGAGGTCGGCCCCGGCGATACGGCGGCGAGCCTCAGCCAGGGCTTCGGCGTGCCGGTGAGCGTCATCGTGGAGGCGAACGGCCTCACCTCACCGACGGATGTCCGCCCCGGCCAGCGCCTCGTGATGCCGACCTACGTCTACCGCGACAACGCCACGGTGCCGCCGGTGACGGTCGTCAGCGTTCCCACCACGCCGGCCGAGCCGGCCCTCGCGACGCCGCCGACCACGCTGAACGCGCAGGCGACCGCGCTGGGCGGCCCCGAGAAGAGCCACACGGTCGCTGCAGGCGACACGCTCTACTCGATCGCGCGCATGTACGGCGTGTCGCCCGGCGAGGTGGCGCGGGTGAACGGCATCGGCGCCGACGGCACGGTGAAGCTCGGCACCACGCTGCGCATCCCGGGTGCCGCGGGCGTCGCCCCGCACGAGACGCAGGTCGCCTCCCTCGACCCGCAGCAGACCGCGCCCGAGGTGATGAGCGACGCCGCGCCCGCCATCGCGCCGGCGACGGTGGAGCCGCCCGCCGCCGTGGTGCAGCCGGTCGATGACGGCGTCTCCTCCGCCGGCGCCGACGGCTTCCGCTGGCCGGTGCGCGGCCGCATCATCGCCGGCTTCGGCCGCCAGTCGGACGGCGTGCGCAACGACGGCATCAACCTCGCCGTCCCCGCCGGGACCCCGGTACATGCCGCCGAGGCTGGCACGGTGATCTACGCCGGCGACCAGCTCGAGGGGTACGGCAACCTCGTCCTCATCCAGCACAAGGACGACTGGGTGTCCGCCTATGCCCACGCCGCCAGCCTCAACGTGAAGCGCGGCGACACGGTGAAGCGCGGGCAGACGATCGCCACCGTCGGCAACACCGGCTCGGTCGACCAGCCGCAGCTCCACTTCGAGCTCCGCAAGAAGCAGAAGCCGGTCGACCCGCTGCCCCACCTCTCCGGCGCCTGACACGGCGCCACCTCCCGCACGGAGGCCGGCCTCGCGCCGGCCGCTGTCCCGAAGGCCGGCTCAACGCCGGCCTTTTCGCGTTTAGCCGAGGCGGACCGGCACGCCGAGCCGGCCGGCGACCTCCTGGATGAACTGCCAGGCGACGCGGCCCGAGCGCGCGCCGCGGACCGTCGCCCACTCCAGCGCCTCGCGCCGCAACGAGTCCCGGTCGATCGCGAGCCCGATGGCGTCGGCGTAGCCGTTCACCATTGCGAGGTACTCGTCCTGACTGCACTTGTGGAAGCCCAGCCAAAGCCCGAAGCGATCCGACAGCGAGACCTTCTCCTCCACCGCGTCGCCGGGGTTGATCGCGGTCGACCGCTCGTTCTCGATCATGTCGCGCGGCAGGATGTGCCGGCGGTTGGAGGTCGCGTAGAAGAGGACGTTATCCGGCCTCCCCTCGACGCCGCCGTCGAGCACCGCCTTCAGCGACTTGTAGGAGGTCTCGCCCGCATCGAAGGAGAGGTCGTCGCACAGGATCACGAAGCGGTGCGGCGCAGGGCGCAGCACCGCCATGAGGTCCGGGAGCGAGCCGATGTCCTCGCGGTGGATCTCGACGAGCTTCAGCCCCGGCAGCGCCGCATGAACCGCCTTCACGAGCGAGGATTTTCCCATGCCGCGGGCGCCCCAGAGGAGCGCGTTGTTGGCCGGCAGCCCGTCCGCGAAGCGCCTCGTGTTCTCGAGGAGGCGGTCGCGGTTGCCGTCGATGCCCTTCAGGAGAGCGAGGTCGACGCGGGAGACGACCGGCACAGGCGTAAGGCGCGCCCGGTCCGCGTGCCACAGGAAGGCGTCGGCCGCAGCGAAGTCGGGCACCGCCGAGGCAGGCGGTGCCCAGCGCTCGAGGAGGGCGATCAGCGTGTCGAGGCGGGCGAGGAGGGGGTCGGTCATCTTGGGTCCGTTGGCGGCCGCCGCCGGTAACACGCGGCGCGAGGCGGCGGCAAACTCGGGGGCGGGGCAGGCGGCGGCGGAGCGCATCGGGCGCGCCTCCGTTGCAATCGGCCAGCGCAGTCGCTAAGTCCCGGCGAACCCCGGCCGGCGCGACACCCGCGCCGCCGCGACGCTTTCGCAAGGTCACCCGATGTTCATCACCGAAGCCTACGCCCAGACCGCGGGCGCCCCGGCCGGCGGCGCAGACTTCCTCATCTCGCTCGCCCCGTTCCTCCTCATCTTCGTCATCATGTACTTCCTCATCATCCGCCCGCAGCGGCAGCGGATGAAGGCGCACCAGGCGATGGTGGCGGGCATCAAGCGGAACGACACGGTGGTGACGGCGGGCGGCCTCATCGGCAAGGTGACGAAGGTCGTCGACGACGGCGAGGTCGAGGTGAAGTTCGGCGAGAACCAGCCCGTCCGGGTGGTCCGCGGGACGATCACCGAAGTGCGCGTGAAGCCGGAACCGGCGGCCAACGACTGACATGCTCCACTTTCCCCGCTGGCAGGTCGTCGCGATCGTCATCACCGTCCTTCTCGGTGTGCTGGCGGTCGTGCCGAACTTCCTGTCGCGGCAGACGCTCGACGCGCTGCCGTCCTGGTTCCCGGACCAGCGCATCGTCCTCGGCCTCGACCTCCAGGGCGGCGCCTACCTCCTCTACGAGGTCGACCGCGAGGACTACATCGACAAGCGCCTCCGCTCGCTGACGGGCGAGGTCCGCGAGGCGCTCCGGCAGGAGCCGCGGATCGGCTACACCGGGCTTGGTGTCGATGGGAACGGGGTGAACGTCCGCGTCCGCGATGCCGCTGAGTTCGAGGCGGCGCGCGAGCGGCTCGCCGGCCTCACCAACCCGCTCGGCCAGACGCTGTTCGGCGCCGCGGGGGCGGAGGAGTTCGCGCTGACGGAGGGCGACAACGGCCTCCTGCGCCTCGCCTTTACCGAGGAGGGGCTCTCCCAGAGGATTTCGTCCATCGTCGACCAGTCGATCGAGGTGGTCCGCCGCCGCATCGACGAGCTCGGCACGACCGAGCCCAACATCCAGCGCGAGGGCGAGGACCGCATCCTCGTCGAGGCGCCGGGCGGTGACCCCGAGCAGCTGAAGGGCCTCGTCGGCACCACGGCGCAGCTCACCTTCCACCTCGTCGACACCGAGGTCGACCCGTTCCAGGCCGCTCAGGGCCGCCCGCCCGCGGGCACCGTCGTCCTCTACACGGCCGAGGAGGACGAGTTCGAGCCGGCCCGACCCTATGTGGTCGACGAGGCGCCGCTCCTCACCGGCGAGGATCTCGTCGACGCGCAGCCCGCCTTCCAGCAGCAGACCAACGAGCCTGTCGTCACCTTCCGCCTGACGACGTCTGGCGCGCGCCGCTTCGGCGAGATCACGACGCAGAATGTCGGCCGCCCGTTCGCGATCGTGCTCGACGACACGGTCGTCTCCGCGCCGCGCATCAACGAGCCGATCACCGGCGGTTCGGGCCAAATCTCGGGCTCGTTCACCGTCCAGGCGGCGAACGACCTCGCGATCCTCCTGCGCGCCGGCGCGCTTCCGGCGGCGTTGACGCTGGTCGAGGAGCGCACCGTCGGCCCCGGTCTCGGCGCCGATTCCGTCGCGGCGGGCGAGATCGCCGGCATCGTCGCGTTCGTCCTCGTCGGCGGGCTGATGATCGCGGTCTACGGCCTCTTCGGCATCTTCTCGATCGTGGCGCTCCTCCTCAACATCGCGCTCATCCTCGGCCTTCTGTCGCTGCTCGGCGCGACGCTCACGTTGCCCGGCATCGCCGGTATCGTTCTCACCATGGGCATGGCGGTCGATTCCAACGTCATCATCTACGAGCGCATCCGCGACGAGGGGAGGGCGGGACGGTCGCCTATCCTTGCCATCGACGCCGGCTTCAGCCGCGCGCTCGGGGCCATCATCGACGCCAACGTGACGACGCTGATCGCGGCCGTGGTGATGTTCCAGCTCGGCTCCGGGCCGATCCGCGGCTTCGCGGTGACGCTTGCGATCGGCGTCCTCACCACGGTGTTCACGTCCTACTTCGTCACCCGCCTCATCGTCGCCAGCTGGGTCCGCCGCACGCGGCCGACCGCGATCCCGGTCTGATCCCATGCGCATGATCCAGCTGCCCTACAACACGAAGATCCCGTTCATGCGGTGGCGCAAGGTCGCCTTCACGCTGACGGGCATCACCTCGCTCGCCTCCATCGTCCTCTTCCTGACGGTGGGGCTGAACCTCGGCATCGACTTCCGCGGCGGGACGGTCGTGGAACTGCGTTTCGAGGAACCGGTCGACGTCGCCGAGATCCGGTCACAGGTCGGCGAGTTCGGCTTCGGCGACGTGCAGATCGTCGAGTTCGGGTCGCCGACCGACGTCCTGATCCGGGTCGCCCAGCAGCCCGGCGGCGACGAGGCGCAGCAGGTCGTCATCCAGTCGCTGCGCGAGCTCTACGATGCCGAGGCGGACTTCCGCCGTGTCGAGGTCGTCGGCCCGCGCGTGTCCGGCGAGCTCGCGCAAACCGGCATCCTTGCGGTGGTCATCGCGCTCGCAGGCATCCTGATCTATCTCTGGTTCCGCTTCGAGTGGCAGTATGCCGTCGGCGCCGTGCTCACCACGCTGCACGACGTGATCCTGACGATCGGCTTCTTCACCGTCACGCAGCTCGACTTCAGCCTGTCCTCGCTGGCCGCGATCCTCACGGTCATCGGCTACTCGCTCAACGACACGGTCGTCATTTACGACCGGGTCCGGGAAAACTTGCGAAAGTACAAGCGCATGCCGCTGCCGGAGCTCCTCGACGTCTCCATGAACGACGTCCTGTCGCGCTCCATCATGACGTCGGTCACCACGCTGCTCGCGCTGGTCGCCCTCTTCGTCATCGGCGGCGAGGTGATCCAGACGTTCGTGCTGCCGCTGATCTGGGGCATCGTCGTCGGCACCTATTCGTCCATCTTCGTCTCCGCGCCGCTCCTGATCTCGTTCAACCTGCGGCCGTCGGTGGCAAAGGGCGAGGGCGCGGCGGACACGGCACCGGCGAAGACGTGACGGCCGCCCGCTGATGGGCGGTCTCGTCATCCGCGACGCGCACTT
>JAESGF010000322.1_pt1 | contig 14925 bp, 14 predicted proteins | sample 9269621 | NCBI WGS metagenome assembly JAESGF01 (sample SAMN14515066, study PRJNA621663) | algae metagenome | isolation source: Tolypothrix carrinoi HA7290-LM1 and co-occurring heterotrophs from dry rock... | place: USA: Makauwahi cave, Kauai, Hawaii | collected 2011-01-06
CTTTGGGGCGACACCTCGCTGCCCCACCAGCAGCGCAAAACAGCTTTCCCCATAGCTCAGACCATGACCACCGCGGTTCGGGCACCGAAGACTTTCCGACGCCTGTCGGCGTCCGAAACCCTCAACGATTTCGGGCTGACCGCTTTTAGCGTGCAAACGGGGAAAGCGGACGTTTAGCGACACGCCAAAGCGTTCGGCCCCAGAGGGTGTGGTCCTTGTCAGCGCCGCAAAGCACTCGAAAGCAGCTTTGCGCCTATCGAGGCCGGCAATCGTCCCTGTCCGAAGGTATGCCCAAACCAATGCCTCGATCCAATCGACCAGGAGCTGACCGCCACCTAGTTTGCTGAATGTCGTGATTGCACGGCTTTCAGGAGGATCGAGACATGAAACCCGACACTATTGCAACGCCCGAGAAATCGGGCTTCGAAGAGCTGGTTCCGTCGCGTTATGCGCTGCAGATTGGCGACATCGACGTACTTGTCGTCAGCGACGGCGTGCTGCCGCTGCCCACCGAAACGATGGCCACCAACGTGGACCCCGCGGTCCGCGCCGAATGGTTCAAGGATATGTTCGTCGGACCCGACATGTTCGACTGGGCTCTCAATGTCCTCGTGCTGCGCAGCGGCGACAAGACCATCTTGGTCGATGCGGGCCTCGGCGGCCAGTTCCCCGGTTTCCCACGCGCCGGCCAATTTCCCAAGCGGCTGCGGGCGGCCGGGATCGACTTGGCATCAGTCACCGACATCATCATCACGCATATGCATATGGATCATGTCGGCGGCCTGCTCGTCGAGGATGTGAAGCAGCGCCTGCGGCCCGACGTCCGGATTCACGTGACGGCCACCGAAATCGCCTTCTGGCAGACCCCCGACTTCGAACAGACGGCGATGCCTAACCCCGTTCCCGAGGTTCTGCGCAAGACCGCTACGCAGTTCATCGATGCCTATGCCGACAAGATCATGGCCTTCGACGAGGAGTGCGAAGTGGCGCCGGGCGTGGTCGCAAAGCTGACCGGCGGGCACACGCCGGGGCACTGCGTCGTCCATGTCGCATCGGGTGGCGAGCGCCTGACCTTCGCGGGCGACGCGCTCTTCCCCGTCGGTTTCGACCATCCCGACTGGCATAACGGCTTCGAGCATGATCCCGAAGAATCGGTGCGCGTGCGCGTTCGCCTGTTGCAGCAAGCGGCCGCGAGCGGTGAGTATCTCGTCGCGACGCATTTGCCCTTCCCTTCGGTGGGCCGCGTCGCCGCCGATGGCGACGCCTTCCGCTGGGTCGCTGCCTTCTGGGATTTCTGATCTCCGGCCGAAGGCTCCCCCGGGGGGCGTACCGACCGATCGCGCCGGTATGCCCCCAACCGGCAGAACACCGCCCCCTCCAGTCCAGGGAATTCGAAATGCGGCATCCGTGCGAGCCCGTCTCGCTGCACGCTTATGGTCCGTCAGGCCGAATGCGCAGCAAGCCTGTCTGCAAGAAAATCGGTGAACAATCGGACGCGCAGCGGTGCAAGGCGGCCGAAAGCGTGCAGCGCCTGGACGGGAACCGAGGCGAGCGGATCGTGCGGGAATATCTCGGCGAGGTGTCCCGCGGCAAGATCGTCCGCCACCGCCAGCCGAAGCAGCTGCGCAATGCCGACCCCGCCGAGCGCCGCAATCCGCATCGCCTGACCCGAATCGGTGTCGAGTGCCCCTTCGGGCAGCAGATCGGTCCCGTCGGCGAAGCGAATGGGATAGGCCTGCGACCCAAGCCGATACCGGATATGCGGCAATTGCGCGAGCGCTTCGCGCGTCGCGGGATGGGCAACGCGTTCGAGCCATTGAGGCGCCGCGACGAGGATGAGCGGCAGGGTCGCAAGACGTCGCACCATCCAGTCGACATTCCCCATTTCGCCGACACGCAACGCCACGTCATAGCCTTCGCGGATCAGGTCGACATGGCGATCGGATATGCTGATCTCGAGCTTGATCTCGGGATAGCGCGGGACGAATTCCCGGGTGAGCGCTTCCATCAAAGCGGGACCGAGCACGCCGGGAAGGCTGGCGCGCAGCACACCCTGCGCGCGTTCGGCACCCTTCAAGGCGTCGCCGGCCTCGTCGAGGGCACGCAGCAGCGGGGCGATGCGCTCGTAATAAGCGGTCCCGTCGACAGTCAGTGTCAGCGAACGGGTCGACCGGAGGAAAAGTTTGACGCCGAGGCGTCGTTCGAGCCGTTCGACGCTCTTCGAAACCGCGGAGGGGGTGGTCCCGGCAAGACGCGCCGCGGCGCTGAACGAACCCGTCTCGACGGCGCGCACGAAGGCTTGAAGTCCGGTCGTCGGTTCGAGGTCAGCGGCCATTCGATAGTTTTTAGCAAAAATGATGTGCCTTCCTCCAGTCTAATTTTCCAACCAGGAAAAGCCAAGTTCATCTCCGTCTCCAACCACAGAGGTGAATTATGGACAGTTTGAAGGGAAAGGTCGCCGTGATTACCGGCGGCAACAGCGGCATCGGCTTCGCGAGCGCGAAACTCTTTGCCGAGCAGGGCGCGCAGGTGGTGATCACCGGGCGGCGTCAGGACGCACTCGATGATGCGGTACAGGCCATCGGATCGGCTGCAACCGCGATCCGGGGCGATGTCGCCGACCCTGCGGATCACGCCCATGTTGCCGATCTCGTCCGCGAACGCTTCGGGGGCGCCGACATCTATATGGCGAACGCGGGCGTCAACACGATCACGCCGTCGGGCGACGTGTCCGAAACCGAATATGACACTCAGTTCGGCATCAACGCGCGCGGTACCTTTTTCGGCGTGCAGGCAATGGCTCCCGTGCTGCGCGATGGTGGATCGATCATCCTCGTCGGCTCGCTGGCGAGCGAAAAGATACTCGACGGCCACGCCGTCTATGCGGGCAGCAAGGCCGCGATCGGCGCCTTTGCGCGGAGCTGGGCGCTCGAATTCAAGGCGCGGCGTATCCGCGTCAACATGCTGAGCCCCGGACCGACCGAGACCGAAATCCTCGGCAAGCTCGGCGTCGCGCCCGAAGATCGCGAAGCCTTCGCCGAGATGATGGCGGGCGCGATTCCGCTCGGGCGCCTTGGCCAGCCGATGGAACTTGCCCGCCCCGCGCTGTTCCTCGCTTCCGACGCCAGCAGCTTCGTCACCGGCATAAACCTGCGCGTCGACGGCGGCATGGCGCTGCTTTGACCCCGCATTGGAAAGATTCTGAGATGACCGATACACAAATCGATCCCGCCATCGCCGCGCTGATCCACGATGTCGTCCATGTCGGCAGCGCCTACGACATCGAAGGCATGGAAAGGCTCTACACGCCCGACCAGATATTCCTGGTCCTGGGCAGCGATGGTCATGTGGCGCGCGTGCGGCGTAATGATTCGATCGCCGAGTTCCGCTCGCGACGCGACGCCGGCGAAGAACCGTTGTCGACCGAACATCGCGTGCTGCACGTCGAGCAGCAGGGCGATCATGCGACGGCGCTTCTCTATCGCCGGATGAGCCCCGAGGCGCCGCCCGCGATGTACGAGCTTCGCCTGCGCAAGGATTCCGGCACCTGGATGGTCGCCGGTGAAACGGTGACGCCCTGGCCGGGCGGCATCGATGGCAACTTTCTGCCTCCACGTCGGAAAGCGGCCTGACCCCGGGCGCGCGCGGCCTCCCCCTCCCCCGTCCGCGCGCGCCCATTTTTTTCAAGAGCAAAAAGGAAACCGACCCGTGAAATATCTCGCTCTCCCTCTCGCCCTCGGCGCGGCCATTGCCACCGGAATCGCGGCGCCCGCTGCCGCGCAAACATTCGATGGTCCCTATGTCGGCGCGCAAGCCGGCTGGAGCCAGAATAGGCTCGGTTCGGTCGATACCGATCTCGGCAAGGCCGGGATCGACGACAAGCGCGATTCGGCAACCGCCGGCATTTTCGTCGGCTACAATCTCCAGCCAACCGCCGGCGTCGTGCTGTCTGCCGAAGGGGCGGTCAATTTCGGCTTCGACGACGGGCTCGCCCGCTCGCAAAAGGACGCGTCTGCCGCGATAAATCCCGAATATGGTTTCGATCTCGGCATTCGCGCAGGATATCTCGTCACCGACAAGACGCTGGTCTATGCGCGCGGCGGCTATGAGAATGTCCGGACCGCAGTACGGATCCTCGATCTCGAAGGGCCGCGCCGCGGTAAGGATAATCTTGACGGCTGGTCGGTCGGCGGTGGCGTCGAACGGGCTATCACCGACCATATCTCCGCGCGCGTCGAATATCGCTACAGCGACCTTGGCAGCGGCGGCACCAAATGGGATCGGCATCAAGTTCTGGCGGGCGTCGCTTGGAATTTTTGAGGATCGCTCATCCCATCCGAAGACTGAATGTGGCGGGCAAGGCAAGGCAGGAATGTCTTGCCTTGTCAAACGCGGACAAATATACTCCGCGTTATGGCGCACATGACCGCAAGCGTGGAATACGGGCTGCATTGCCTGCTGGGCCTGATCGATGCGGGCGATGCGCCGCGCAGCGCCCGCGATCTGGCTCTCTTCCAGGGAATTTCGCCGAGTTTCGCGGCCAAGATTTTTGCCAAGCTGGAGAAGGCGGGGATCGTGACGGCGGCGGAAGGCGTGCGCGGCGGATATCGGCTCGCGCGGTCGGCCCATGCGATCAGCGTGCTCGAACTGGTCGATGCGATCGAGGGGCGCAAACCCTTGTTCGACTGTCAGGACATACGCGGGCGTTGCGCTCTGTTCAAGGACGGCGCGCCCGAGTGGGCGACGCGCGGCGTTTGCTCGATCCATGCGGTCATGCTCAAGGCCGAAAAGGCAATGCGCGACACGCTGGCGAGCGAGACGCTGGCCGACATTGGCGGCCGGCTCGAGCGCAAGGCCCCCGCCGAGTTCGGCGGCGACACCAAAGCCTGGTTCGACGCGCGACTCGCAAGACGGCGGTCGCGCCCGTCGCAAGCAGAGGATAGGCAAAGATGATCCGACCGGCATCCGAGGAACAGCCGCCGCTCGTGCTGGTCGTCGACGACGATGAGGACGTTCGCACCGCAATCAGCGAGCTGATGTTATCGGTAGGGATAGAGGCCGAATGCTGCGCCTCGACCCGCGACCTCATCGAATCGCCGCTTCTCGATCGCGCGGGCTGTCTCGTCCTCGACGTACGAATGCCGGGCGCGAGCGGGCTCGACCTCCAGCAGCATCTGGCCTCTGCGGGCATTTCCAAGCCCATCGTCTTCCTGACCGGGCACGGCGACATCCCCATGTCGGTGCAGGCGATGAAAGCCGGCGCGGTCGATTTTCTGACCAAGCCGGTCCGCGATCAGACCCTGCTCGACGCCGTAACCGCCGGGATCGAACGCGACATTGCCGAGCGTGCCAATGCGCAAATCGTCCATGAACAGGTCGAACGCTATGCGACGCTGACGCCGCGGGAAAGTCAGGTCATGCGCGAAGTCGCACTGGGGCGGCTGAACAAACAGATCGCTTACGATCTGGGCATAACCGAGATCACTGTGAAGCTGCACCGCAGCAATGTGATGCGCAAAATGCAGGCCGCTTCGGTTGGCGAACTGATCCGCGCGTGGGAAAAATTGCCGGCGGAGGTGCGCGAACCGGCCCCGGCCTAGACTTTGGTATGGTTATAATGGCTTACAAGCTGCGCGACATTGACTCCATCGGCCAGCGAGGCCGCGTGAAAGAGGATGCCGCCGCTTGTCCCATATGCCGACCGTCGCGATCGTGGACGATGACGAGGCCGTTCGCGAAGCCCTGGGCGACCTTCTGATGGTCTCGGGGCTCGCCTGCGAATGTTTCGAGGGCGCTGCCGAGTTTCTCGCGGCGCGCCGCGTCCGCCAATTCGATTGCCTTGTGACCGACATTCGCATGCCGGGCATGTCAGGCATCGATTTGATCGAACGATTGCGCGACGAGCGCGCGGGATTGCCGGTGATCGTCCTATCGTCGGTGCTCGACGAAGCGACGCGATCCCATGCCCTCGCGATCGGTGCGCAGGCGTGGCTCACCAAGCCCGTCACCGACGAGCATCTGCTGGGAGCGCTCGCGCAGGCAATCGCAAGTTCAGGTTCGAGCTCAAAGCGGTGACGGCGACCCTCCTCGACCCGCTTGAGAGCGATGTGGAGGGCATCGCGGAACTCGCATCGGAGAGCATCGTCATCCTCGATCCCGCCGGGATCATACGCTATTGGAACCCGGCCGCCGAGCGCCTGTTCGGCTGGCCCGCACTCGCCGTTCGCGGGACCGATGGCGCACGGCTGTCGCCCGCGCCGGGCGATGAGGCGAACGCCTGGTCGCAATTACTTCAGGAAGGCGCGTGGGAGGGGCGTATTCGGCGCCGCACGCGCGACGGCGACGTGCGGATCGCAAAAATCCGGCGGTCTTTGCGCTATGACGCGGCCGGAACGCTGCGTGACGTGATCGAATATGCCCGGGCCGATCCCGAGGCACCAGGCCCGACAGGAGGGGACGACCGAGTCCCGGATCGGTCCATGGCCGCAAGCTGGGAAATCGACGTCGCGCCCGCCGCCGACATCCTCGCTCGTCTCGCAGCCCGCGCGCCCGGCGCCGACACGTCCGAGCGCGATGAACTTCTCCACGGGCTCGTCAATGCCGCACGCATCGTCGAGGTCAACGATCGGACCGCGAGGCTGGTCGGTGGCAATCGCGGGCGTGCCCTGATGGCCGGCCAATCGGTCGCGGCTTTCTGGCCGGTCGAGAGCCGGACAATTCTTGCCGGTCTCATCCTCGATGCACTCGCCGACCGCGAGGGCCGCAGCGTCCACCGCCGCCTCGCGTCCGATGGCATCCTGCGCGATCCCCTCGTTACCGTGTGGCGCGCGGGCGACGATCGACCGGACCGGTTGTTCGTCGCCGTCGACGGCGCGGCCGACGACGATCGATCCTATCTCTATCTGCGCGCCAGCGAGGCGCGCTACCGCAAGCTCATTCACTATATGCCGGTCGCACTCTGGCAGGTCGATGCGAGCCACATGGGCAAGATATACGCCGAGCTGCGCTCGCGCGGCGTCACCGATTTCGCGGCCCATCTCGACGATCACCCCGAACTCGTCGAGTTCGCTGCGGGGAGCGTTCCGGTCACCGACGTCAATCGCTGCGCCATCGAACTCATCGGCGGCGCGGGCGTTCAGGATCTGATCCGGCCCGTTGGCTATCTGTTCACCGAAAGCCCGGAGTCGCTGCGCCGCGTCATGATAGGGCGGTTCAGCGGGCGCAAGAATTACAGCGAGTTCATGAAGATACGCGCGCTCGATGGCCGCCTGCTCGACGTCCGTTTTTCGGTCACCTATCCCGAGCCGCTGCTCGAACTCGATACGACGATCTTCAGTCTCGAAGACGTGACGGAACGCCTCCGCATCGAAACCGAGCTCAGGCAACTCCAAGCCGATTTCAGCCACGCCGCGCGTATCTCGACGCTCGGCGAGCTGACCAGCTCGATCGCCCATGAGGTCAACCAGCCGCTCGCAGCGATCATGACGAATGCCGAGACCAGCCTTCGCTGGCTGGCCCGTGACGAACCCGACATCGGCAAGGTCGCGCAGTTGACCACGCGGATCGCGACTAGCGCTCGGCGCGCCGATGATATCGTGCGGCGCATCCGCCGCATGGCCGTCAAGCAGGCCCCCGCGCCGGTTCCGGTCGCGCTCAACGACGTCGTGCAGGAAAGCCTTCTCTTCGTGCGTCACGAGATCGAGACACGCGGTATTCGCGTGACGACATCCTACGCCCGAAGCCTTCCCAAAATCGTCGGCGATCGCATCCAGCTCCAACAGGTGATCGTCAACCTGCTGATCAATGCGGCGCAGGCCGTGGAAACATCGAGCGAAAACGAAAGGGAAATCCACGTCGCAACCGCAGCCGGCACCGAGAGCGGGGCGGTTCTCACGCTGCGCGACCGCGGACCGGGAATCGCGCCCGAGCATCTCGGCCAAATCTTCGACGGCTTCTTCACCACCAAGGCGCAGGGGATGGGAATCGGGCTGGCGATTTGCCGGTCAATCGTTGCTGCGCACGGGGGCGACGTTTCGGCCTCCAATCATCCGGATGGCGGCGCAGAATTTCGCGTCCGCTTGCCGCCCGCGCGCCAGGCATCATGATCGAACCGGCTGGCCTGTTCGCCGGTCTGGCAATCGGCGTTGCGATGGGCGCGCTTGCGTGGCGGCGCCATGCCGAACCCCATATCCATGCGGACGAGGCGATTCATCCCGGCGACCGCCAAGCCATCGCACAGGCCGAAGCACGCGCCTTTTGCAGCGGCGTACCGCAGGTCGTCAGCTACCGCCAGCGCTCGCCAAGGCACGGATGGCGATGGCACAAATATCGTGCCGAACCTGCCTATTCCTCCAATGTCACCGTAGGCCCCTTGGTTCACGACCCGGACGAAGACTGGGTGCTCGCCACCTCGCTCGGGGAAACCGGCGATGCGGTAAACGCCGCGAAGATCATCGAAGACGTCTACGGCTCTGCGTTCGCCTTCGACGCTGAAGGACGCTTCACCTATGCGACCCCCATGGCCCAGACATCGCTTGCGATGACATTGGACGATTTCAACGAGCCGCTGAGCGATGCGGCTTTCCTCGACGGCGGTGACCTTGGCTGGAAGAGGGGCGTGCATCCCGCAGACTATGACGGCGCTTCTGCCGAGCTGCGCCGCTGCATGCGCGGCGGGATGCCGTTCAACTACGAATATCGCGTGCTGCGGGCAACCGGCGAATATGTTTGGCACCGCTTTGCGATCCGCCCTGCACGCGCCGACGACGGCCGCGTGACGGGTTGGTACGGCACGGGTTTCGACATCGACGTCTTCCGCCGGACCGACGCCGCCCTGCACGAGAGCGAGCGCTCCCTGCGCGAACTGCTCGAGACTGCGCCCGCTCTCATCTGGTGCATGACGCCCTCGGGCCGGCCGATCTACTTCAGCCGCCACATGCGCGAATTTCTCGGCTTCGACGTCGCGGCGAAGGACGAACCCGATGTTCCGCGATTGCAAAGCCTGCTGGGCACCATCATCCATCCCGACGATCTCGACCGCGTAAACGAACGTCTCGATCATTCGCTGCGCACGGGCGCGCCCTATGCGCTCACCCATCGGCAGCGCCGCTTCGACGGAACGTTTCGCTGGGTCGAAACGCGGCTCGCCGCCATGCGCGACGAAGCCGGAGAAATCGTGCAGTGGAACGGCGTTTGTCTCGATATCGACGACCAGATCCGGGCGCAGGATGAACTCCGGCAAGCGCAGGATAAACTCGCGAAAGCCGGCGAGGCGGCGAGCCTCGCCGAACTCTCGGCATCGATCGCGCATGAGGTCAATCAGCCGCTCGCCGCCATCATGACGAATGCCCAGGCTTGCCAGCGGTGGCTGGCCGGCGACGAGCCGAACATTGCCCGCGCGCGAGATATCGTTGACCGAATCGTGCGAAGCGCCGAATCCGCAGCCGACATCGTCAGCCATATCCGTGCTCTTTTCCAAAAGAGCGCCGGTCCGCGCCGATCCACCGACTTAGGCGCGCTGGTGGGCGAAGTGCGAGACCTTCTCGCCGAGCCCTTCGCGCACAGTCGAACATCTCTCGACATTCGGCTCGCCCCCGGGCTTCCGCGCGTCGCGATCGATGCAATCCAGATCCAGCAGGTTCTCGTCAACATCCTGCGCAACGCGATCGAGGCAATGACTGCGAGCCCGGAGGGCAGCCGAAAGTTACGGCTGGCAGGAGCCGTCGAGCGCGATCGCGTACGGATCGACATCACCGACACGGGGCCAGGCCTTGCCGACCCCGATCACGCTTTGGAAGCCTTCTTCACGACCAAGGTGCACGGCATGGGAATGGGTCTCGCTATCTGCCGATCGATTATTGAAGCGCACGGCGGCCCACTCCGAGCCAACAACATCGAACCCACGGGCGCGCGCTTCACCTTCACCCTTCCAATAGCGGAGTGCGGCGATGACTAATCCTCAATCTGCCTCGACCTTGGCATAGTCGCGGCGCATCCCCCGTATAATCGCGCTGGCGCCAGAAATCCTTATCCCAAGTGGGCCGATCCCGTCCCGGGCGTCCCGAATACGGCATCGGTTCGACGCGAAGGATCACAGCATGCCCATACTTCAGGATTTCATGATCGGTCGCCGGGCGCTCGTCGCCGCCGGTGGCGCGGCGACCCTTGCAGGTGGCTTGGGCTGGTCGGCTGTCAGCCTTGGCTCAATACCCCCGAAAGCTCACGAAGGAACCGATCCTATGACTTATATCACTGCCAGTGACGGCGCACAGATTTTCTACAAGGACTGGGGGCCGCGCGATGCGCAGCCCCTCGTCTTCCATCACGGATGGCCGCTCACGGCCGACGAGTGGGACAACCAGCTGCTCTTCTTCCTCTCTCAGGGCTACCGCGTGATTGCCCACGACCGGCGTGGTCACGGCCGCTCGACGCAGACCGACCACGGCAACGAGATGGACACCTATGCCGCGGACGTCGCGGCGCTGGTCGCTTCGCTCGATCTCAAGGGCGCGGTGCATATCGGCCATTCGACCGGCGGTGGCGAAGCTGCGCATTATGCCGCGCGCGCCAAAGCGGGAACGATCGCAAAGCTGATCCTCGTCGGCGCGGTTCCGCCGGTCATGGTCAAGAAGGCCAGCAACCCCGGCGGCCTTCCGATCGAGGTGTTCGACGGGTTCCGCACGGCACTCGCCGAGGACCGGTCGCAATTCTATCTCGATGTCGCCTCGGGCCCCTTCTATGGCTTCAACCGCGATGGTGCGAAGGTCAGCCAGGGCCTGATCCAGAATTGGTGGCGGCAGGGCATGGTCGGGAGCGCCAAGGCGCACTACGACTGCATCAAGGCTTTTTCCGAAACCGACTTCACCGAAGATCTGAAGAAGATTGCGGTGCCGGCGCTCGTCATGCACGGCACCGACGATCAGGTCGTGCCGTTCGCCGACTCCGCGCCGCTTTCGGCGAAGTTGCTCGCGAATGGCACGCTGAAGGCCTATGAAGGCTTTCCGCACGGCATGGCGGCGACCCACGCCGACTTGATCAACAGGGATATGCTCGATTTCATCCGGAGCTAAAATAGAGGCCGGGACGAACCGCCACGTTCGTCCCGGCTAATTTGCGATCGCGGCAGCGCCAACCCGCCCAAGCGAGGATGCGTCAGCCTATCTTTGAGCCGGGCCGATCCACTTGCTCGCTACCGGCGCACAATATTGCGCCATGGCCCGCAGGAGCATAGCGGGGTCGTCCTCGACGATCAGCGTGTCGCGGTGGACAGGCTTCAAAAAGCCTTGCCCGGCAATATGATCGAGGAATCGCAGCAGCCCCTCATAGAAACCCGATACATTGAGCACGGCGCATGGCTTGATGTGACTTCCGAGCTGCGCCCAGGTCCAGATCTCCAACAGTTCTTCCAGCGTTCCGATCCCGCCCGGAAGTGCGATGAAGCCGTCAGACAGCTCGGCCATCAGAGCCTTGCGCTCGTGCATCGAGGCCACGATGCGCAGGTCGGTCAGCCCCGGATGAGCGACTTCCCTTTCGACGAGCGCCTGCGGAATGACGCCGGTTACCCGGCCGCCGCGCGCCAGCACGGCATCGGCAACGGCGCCCATCAGGCCGACGGACGCGCCGCCATAGACCAAGTCTATTCCGCCGAGCGCCAGCTGCTCGCCAAGTCTCCGTGCGGCGGCTCCATAGGCGGGCGGAATTCCCGGGCTGGAACCCGAAAATACGCAAAGCCGGCGGACCTGCCCCCGCGCCCGTTCGGCGGTCATCAGCAATATCCCGGCTGATGAATACCGAGCAACCGGGCGCTTTCGCGCCACAGCGCTTCGGCCGTTTCGCGGTCGATCGCGAACGGGCGCACACCGGGGCCGCCGAGTTCGCCGTCCGCTTCGACGGGGGCAATGTCGCAGTCCTCGCAATAGACCCCGCCAACACCCTCCAGCGCGAGCGACGTAGCGCACCAGATCGTCGTGGCTGCACCCTGTTGCGGATTCTTGAGGTCGCGGTCCGGATCGACGACCGCCGTGCCGTCCGAATGCACCGCCCCGAACTGCTCGATCTCCTCCCGGCTCAGGTGGCGCGCCAGTGGGCCCAGAATCGAACCGGGGTGGACCGAATAGGCGCGAATGCCATGATCGGCGCCGCGCGCGTCGAGCGCGACGGCGAAGAGAGCGTTTGCCGTCTTGGCCTGGCCGTACGCCAACCATTTGTCGTAGGCGCGGCGCCGGAAATCGAGATCGGACAGGTCGAGCCCGCCAAGTTGGTGCGCGCGCGACGACAGGACGACCACGCGCGCGCCGCCGTCTGCGCTCCGAAGCCGCGGCCAGAGCGCCGCTGCAAGACGGAAATGAGCGAGATGATTGGTCGCGAACTGGCCTTCTCGTCCCGCGGCATCGCGGAACAGCGGCGTCGCCATGACTCCGGCGCTCAGGATCAGGAGATCGAGCGCGCGACCGCTCTCCTTAAAGCCGGACGCGAAGGCTGTGATCGACAATGGGTCGAGAAGGTCCATCGCGGCGACTTCGACGTTTGGCATATCGTGGAAAACTTGCCGGGCCGCGCTCGTATTGCGTGCGGGCACGACAACATGAGCGCCTTTCAAAGCGAGTATCTTGACCGTCTCAAAGCCCAGATTCGATGCGCCGCCCGTGACGATCGCGGACTTCCCTGTAAGATCGACGCCATCGGCGACATCAGCGGCGGTCGTGAACGGGCCGAAGGGCGTATCAAGCGGCAATTGCGCAGCAGTCATGGAGAGTTCCTGTTCGATAGGGGACGACGGGCCGCAATTGCGCCCGCGGGAAAAATGTCGGTCGAGAATGAGTGAGGCGCACGACCATCGCGGAGCCCGGCAAAACGCCCCTCAGAAATCGACCGTGCGCGCCTCGAAGGCATTCTGGAATGCTGCCGCGCGCTCTGCCGCGGGCGGATATATCCAAACGCTATTGACCTCCATCTTGACCTTCTTCGCCTCGGGTCCGGTGATCTCGACGGTCCGGGGCGACCAACCGCGGGTGAAGATCGCGGCATCAGGACCGAGATCAAGGCACACGACATAGGATGGTTGGTCATATGGCAGGGTTGTCTCGCCAAGCAGGTCGGCGGCGGCATTATGCCCGGCAAAGGCGCCGAGGCGGCGCGCGTGCTGGCACGACATCAGCGAAAAATTACCCTTATCGTCGGTAGCCGCCTTCGCGGTATCGCCGGTTGCGAAAATATGCGGCGCTCCAGGGACTCGCAAATCGGGATCGACGAGGACGCGGCCGAGCGTGTCGCGCTCGCCGGGCAATTGTGCGGTCAGAGGCGAAGCACGCATGCCTGCCGACCAGATCACCGTGTCGGTTTCGATCCGCGCGCCATCGTCGAGCGCGACACCGCCTTCGTCGAGGCCGGAAACGCCGGATCCGACGATCGTCTCGATACCGAGCTCGCGCAGCCGTGCCTCGATATAAGGACGAGGCTCGTCACCCATGTCGCCGGCGACACACGGCCCATGCTCGACGATCACCACGCGCACCGGCGTGTCCTGCCCCAGGATTTCGCGCAGCCGGTCGGGCATTTCGGTCGCCACCTCTATGCCCGTGAACCCGCCGCCGACCACCACCACAGTATCACGCGCGGGCGACGCTGGTCGATCGGCGAGTGCTTGCAGATGTTTATCGAGTGCGACCGCGGCCGCCCGATCGTTCACGCTATGGCCGAAATCGGCAAGGCCAGGTATCGGCGGCTGAAATCCGTGGCTTCCCGCGGCGACGACCAGACGATCATAGGGCAGCATTTCGGCCGTGCCGTCCACGCCCTTCAAATTGACGATGCTTTTCTCTGCATCGATCTTGTCGACCCATCCGGCACGGAAATCGATGTCGGTCGCGGCGAACAGCTCGCCGAGGGGCGCCGTCATCGACGCGGGATTGCGTTCATAGAGGCGCGGCCTGACGATCAGCGCGGGTTCGGGCGCGACGACGGTAATGGTCAAATCCGCTGGCGAGACACCCTTCTCATCACGCAGCCGCGCCGCCGAAAGGGCGGCCAGCAGTCCGGCGAAACCGGCTCCGATAATGACGATTTTCTGTGCCACGGGACTCTCCTTGCTGAATGGGGCCTCCTCCAACCTGCTGAAGCGGGCGCGGGGAGGATCGGCCCGAGCATCGCGGACCGCCCGGCCCTCGGCTATCGTGCAAGGGACTAGCGACTGCAGGCCGATGGCGAGGCAGACCTATTCCTTAGGACAGGGCGAGGCGCCGGAATGTCGCACCCATCCAGTTGGCAGGCTGGCGGCACCGACCTTCAGAATCGATACAGAAGGTTCAGCAAGCTGGCAGCGACAAGGTCGCGCTCAAGAGGAGACAGGCGCATTGAAAGGGCCACCAGCGTGACCACGGTTTCGAATATCTGGGACGGTGCGTTGCGAAGAAAAGCACCTTGCAGCAAAGGCGCCCTTCGAACCCCATTGCCCGAGCGCACCGCAAATACCGCGAAGGCGATAACGCTGGCGCATTGCGCAAGCGGCAAATATGCCGAAGCCCATAGGCAACCTCCGAAAGCGAACAGCTGAGAATGTCGGGCGCTCGATTGCGCCGACAGGAAGATATTTCTCCGAACGCTGTTCCAGAGAATGCGTGAAAGGGTTGGGGGGTGGCCTCGCATGATTTCTGCCTCGATGATGCGATGGCAGATTGCGTTCAGGAATAATTTACGACCATCCTACTCAATGGCCTAGTGACCCTGTGCCAACATATGGGTCGGAGGACTTGCGCCCAACATGCGGTGCCCTCAGGATGCAACTCTTCATCTCTGGCCGTTGCACGAACCGCTCCGCGGATTGGTGCTAGCCTCGATGTAAAGCGGCCGAGCGAGCGCCGCACCTGATTGAACGTGGTCTGCCGCAGGCAGACCCTTTCGGCTCCTTTACCTGAGGAGTCGAACGAT
>JAESGF010000323.1_pt1 | contig 14731 bp, 13 predicted proteins | sample 9269621 | NCBI WGS metagenome assembly JAESGF01 (sample SAMN14515066, study PRJNA621663) | algae metagenome | isolation source: Tolypothrix carrinoi HA7290-LM1 and co-occurring heterotrophs from dry rock... | place: USA: Makauwahi cave, Kauai, Hawaii | collected 2011-01-06
GCTGGATCTCGATCGGATCAAGCTGCTCATGCGCCGGCCCGTGCTGATCGACCTGCGCAACATCTACAAGCCCGACGACATGAAGGCGCGCGGGTTCGATTACGCCAGCGTCGGGCGGCCTTGAGCGTCCAAGCGCGGTAGTGCCAAGAGCGACGATCTAAACCCTGCCCCAACTCTGCGCGTGAGTACGATGACCATCTTCATCAATGGACGGTTTCTAACACAACGCCCCTCGGGCATGCAGAGGTGGGCGGAGGAGCTGCTAACCGCGCTGGATCGACGGTTCGGTAACAGAGTACCCAACGGCCAAGTCACGGTTCTACGCCCGCAGGGGGAAGCTCGCACTCCATCGTGGCGAAACATTCGCGTGCGAGAGGTGGGGAGCCGTCGGGGCCACCTCTGGGAACAGACCGACCTACTCACCGCCAGCAGGAAAGGCCTCCTCGTCAACCTACTCAGCAGCGGCCCGATCCTACATCCGCAACAAGTTACGACTTTCCACGACGCAGCCGTGTTCAAGAAGCCAGAGTTATTCTCATGGACCTACCGCACGCTTCACAGGGCCTTGCGACCAATGCTGGCCCGAAGGGCGAAGGCATTGATAACTGTGTCTGAGTTCTCAGCGTCTGAACTGAGCCAGGTACTAAGTGTCCCTAAAACGCGCTTTGAGATCGTACCAAACGCGGCAGACCACATGTTGCGCTACCCGCCCCGTCTACCAGAATGGGGTGGTGGCAAGTTCGCACTGTGCGTCGGCAATCAAACACCCAACAAGAACGTGGAAACAGCGATTCGAGCGTTTCTCGCCCTGGAACGCTCTGACCTCAAGCTAGTGCTTGTCGGGGCAGCGACCGCGGAGATTTTCGGACCTGTGCGGCTTAAAGATCACCCTAATATTGTGAAATTGGGGTTCGTGGAGGACGCTGAATTGCGGGCGCTCTACGAACGCGCAGAGTTCCTTTGCTTCCCGTCCAGATATGAAGGGTTTGGAATACCCGCGCTTGAGGCTATGACCCTGAATTGTCCAGTAATCGCGAGTGATGCTGGTGCGGTAAGGGAAGTGGTAGGCGATGCTGCGCTGATAAGGTCGGCCGACGACGTCGATGGGTTCAGCGCTGCAATGCGACGGGTATTGGATGAACCAGAACTCGCTATGTCTCTGCGAGCTCGCGGCGCCGGTCGTGCCCAACACTACTCATGGGATGCTTCCGCAGCGAAATTCGAAGCCTTGCTGGATCGGCTTAATGGAGCGAGGCCATGAGCAACTCGCCGGTGGCCGTTCTCTTGACGGGCCATTTCTACGACCAGAAGCGGCGTGGCAGCATCCATTGGCTTGCGGACGAATTCATAAGGCACGGCTGGGAAGTTCGGTTCGTTACTGTTGGCTACAGCTGTATTTCTAGGCTCATCGGCGACGTTCGCTTGAAGGCGTTGGGGATGCGGCCAAAGCCGGGTGATCAGGTCGTGAAAGCGCGATTGTCCACACACTTCCGCTACACAGCTTTCCATCCCATCGACCTTAGATCAGGGCTGATGAACCGCTTAGCGTCAGGGATGTTCGGCCTGTGGCCACGGCTCCTGCACACGTGGCTACGCCCTCTCGTTGCAGACGCGCAGTTAGTAGTGATTGAAAGTGGCCTTCCACTACTCCTCACATCAACGATCTCGGGCATCACATCCGCTCGGCTTGTCTATAGGGTCAATGATGATGTCCGCGCTATGCGGACACCTCCGAGAGTGGCTGCCGCAGAGTTGGAGTTTGCGCCTCTCTTTGACCGTATCAGCCTGGCAAGTCCTGTCCTCGCCCGGCGCTTTCAAGGACTCGCTCCCATTGGTCTAGACCCGATGGGCCTCGACAAATCCGCCTTCGACGTGACGCATCCAGATCCCTATGCGCCGCGGTGGGAGCGGGAGGTGGTCTGCGCTGGAACCTCGCATTTCGATGCTGCTGCGGTGATCGGGATGGCCAAGCTCCGACCCAGCTGGCGCTTCCACATCATCGGCCGCCTTCGGGAGCCTATTGCTGCATCGAACATCGTCGCGCGTGGAGAGATGCCGTTTGCGGCGATCATCCCATTCGTCCAGCATGCTGACTACGCGCTGGCACCATATCGCGACGTGGCCGGCATGGAGTACCAAGCCCACCACTCCAACCGGCTCCTACAATATGCTTACGCGCGGCTCCCAACTGCGGTGCCGGAGAGGATGCTACATCCGGATGTAAAGTTCCTCGTGGGATACCAGCCCGGAGACGACCGGAGCTTGGACGATGTCTTGACGAAGCTCTCTCTGGTGCCTGCGGACGCGTTCTCTCCAGAACCGCCTCCGTGGGAGGCGCTGTACCAGGGCGTAGTTAGCGTTCTCTCTGAACATGACAATGCAGTGCGCGATAGCGCGACCCACGAGGCCATCTGACGCATGCGGGTACTCGCGGTAGAGGCTCCATGCTAGGCGTTCGGATAGGGTTCGGAGGGGCAGGTATGCGGCTATCGCCGATTTGGTGGACCGATCCGGGAAAGCTGCTGCTCTACATCACGCTTCCAGTCGTCATGTTGGCCGCATGGCTCGGCGGCGGACAGATGCACAAGTACGGTGCGCTCACCTTCATAGATCCGGCGATCCTTGCGCTATGCGCAGGAACAATCGGTGCTCTGTTTGTGGGCGTACGACTTGGCGGTGGGCTGGATCGGCTGCGGCCTGCTACGGCAGAGTTCGAACCGAGGCGCGTAGAGACGGCGATACTCTGGCTGGCAGGCGTGTCGATCGCTTGTCACCTTGTTTACCTGGGCGCGGCGCTAGCAAAGCCTGCGGTTCTCTTGGACGCCATCTCCGGACATCGGGGAGCGGTCTACATTCTGAAGAAGGGGCTCACCAAGATCCCGGGAGTGACCTCATTCACCCAACTCTACATGTTGGCGCTGCCGCTCTACGCTGCTTTTCCTCCGATCTGTGGCCGGCCGCCGTCTAAGACCGTTCAGCGCACCATCCATCTGCTCGTAGCTATGATCGCGCTTCGCGCATTTGTCGGGCTAGAGCGTTTTGCTCTGATCGAGGCAGCAGTTGCCTACGCCTTGCCTAAGCTAACATTCCGCGAGCAAGTGAGCCGAAAGTTCGCGTTGATACCGCTGTTTGGTTTCATCGCGTTGCTCGCGATCTTCGCTGCGGGTGAGTTCATGCGTACGTGGGCGTACTATCGGCACTCCTTCAACTCTTTCGGTGAATTTGTCTACAGCCGTTTCCTCGGCTACCTCGCCACCGCCACCAATAACGCCGCGGGCCTAATCTCGACCACTGAGCCGATGGGGGCGCCATTCTTCACAGCAGCGTGGCTGCGCAAGCTTCCAGTTTGGGGAGAAGGGGGGCCAGCGTTTCTCCCTGACAGCCCAATGGCGGTGTTTTTTGGCACCTATGCCAATGCGGAATTCAACAATCCAGGGGGCGTGCTCACGGGCGTGCTTGACTACGGAGTAGTCGGTGGCGTGGCTGCGATGTTCGCTACTGGCTTGGTGGGTGGGCTGGTATTCTCTTGGTTTCGGCGCGGTCACCCGGCCGGTATCCTACTGTTTCCCACCTCATACACAGGGTTCCTGGTTCTCACGCAAGCAAACTACTGGGGAGATCCTCGAGCCTTTACGGTTTGGATTGTCGCTCCGCTCGTATTTTTCTTCACTGTTCGAAAAGCGCGCACCACATGGCAACGCCAGATCGCAAGGTAGAGCCGTTTTCCGCGTGGCTTGATTTCTTCCGTTGGGCATCTGCGTTTGTAGTTGTCTGGAGCCACGCCGGCGGCAAACTTCTGTTGCGATCGGATCAGGTGGCTGACGCCACGCTGGTTCATCTGGGCTACTCGTTCATTGCCGGGTATGCTCACTATGCCGTGATGGTCTTTTTTGTGATGAGCGGCTACCTAGTAGGAGGTAGCGCTTGGGCGGAGCTGCGGCGCACTGGCAGCCTTGATTTGGGCGGGTATGCTGCAAAGCGGGTGCTGCGCCTTGTAATCGTGCTTTATCCTACTTTGCTGCTCACTACGGCGCTGGTGCCCCTCTCGCGCTTGATCTGGCCTGGAGCGTTTCAAGGCGTCGCCGCGGCACCATCAACCTTGGCCTGCAACGCGGTTTTCCTACAGGAAGCGCTCTGTACGGTGTACGGAGGCAATGACAGCCTTTGGTCGCTTTTCCACGAGTTTTGGTACTACTCAGCATTCCCGTTTGTAGCGCTTGGCTTGGCGGGGAAAGGACCTACGCGCATCGCGTGGTTCGGCACCGCTGCGATCCTGCTTGGCTTGTTGGGCGTTCTCCAAGTTCACCAAGTGCCGATCCTGCCCTACTTCGGCATCTGGTTGCTCGGCTTCGTAATCGCCGCAGCGCCGCGGCCGCGCGTTCTGCCACCTCCTTGGCTTGCTGGAACAATCTTCGTCACCGTCACAACGGCAGTTCGGATGAATCGGGATGATTTGGATGGAGTTGGCGCCATAGCGGCAGACTTCGCCATCGCGATTGCGTTTGCGACGTTGCTGACATCATTGAAGTGGCGATCTAAGACGCCGCCGCCGCTTTCGGCGGTGCACGCTCAGCTAGCAAGCTTCTCCTACAGTCTGTACTGCGTGCACATACCGCTGCTGGTCTTATACAGCGCGATTTGCATGCGGCTGTTCGGCGTTGGTGCCGACATGGACCCCGACAGCATCTTCGACTGGTTGATCGTTGCGGTAGGCCTTGCGTTCGCGACAGCAGGCGCGTTGGCGATGTACCATCTGACTGAGAAGCACACCGCGACAATACGCGATGCTATGTTTAGACGTCGGGTGAGAGTCGCCTGAGGTGTGAGCTGAGCCCGGAAGTGGCGGGTCGCTCCCTGGAGGGGATCAGTGGGGGGCGGTAGTTGCGCAATCAGAACACGCGATCGAGATACTGCGGCTGTACTTCAGACTCATCCCCAACTGAGGGACACAACGCCTGCTCGGTAGTCGTCTGCCTTCTGTGTGGCTCGGCGTGAAGCGAGCTTCAGGATTGCTTACGCTATTTTGGTCTGGAGTCCTCCAATGGGCGCGGGTCGGCGTCAATGCCGTTGTGTTCCTGCTGCTCTCGCGCTGGCTTACGTTGAGCGAAATCGGAGCGGTGGCCGCAGCTCAGGCGCCGGTGCTGATCCTGCAGGCTATCCTTACAGCAACGATCCCCGATTTCGTCGTTCAAGAGGTTGGTCTCGATCGACGCCGTCTTTCAACGTTGTTTTGGCTGTCGATGGCGGTCGGTGCTGGGAGCGTGTTGCTTCTGATTGCTGCCGCGCCAGTGATCGTTGCGGGGATCGATGATCCGCATGCGGCCAAGTTCTTATACGCCTTGAGCCTTTGCCCGTTCTTCTGGTGCCTTTCCAGTGTGGCGTCATGTCTGCAGGTGTAGCTGGAGCCGTGGCTATTGCCTTGAGCTATAGCGGTGCAGGAAGCTGGGCCATTGTCGCGTTCAGCTTGCTCAGCGCAGCCCTAGGTGCGCTACTGACGATGGCAGTATCCGGCTTCAAGCCAAGCGTGGAATTTGATGCGGATTACATCGGCAAGTCTCTGCGTTCGTTAGGACACTTAGCTTCCCATAATATCCTGAGCGCTGCAGTGATGCCGATCCTGCAGTATTCTGCAGTTATTCAATTGGGACCTGCAGCGGGCGGGGCGCTTCAGATCGCGGCGCGCCTGTTCACATTGATCGATGCTGTAGCGATCACGCCACTACGCTTCCTGATCATGCCTCTGTTCGCCAGGGCGCGAGACGAGGGTGACCGCATCGCGACGAGCCTCTACCTAGCGGTGGCAGGCGGCACAGCGATCGCTGCACCAGCGTACTTCGGGCTCGTAGCGATCGCCCAATCGCTCCTGCCTCTCGCGCTTGGCGAAGCCAACGGGTCTGCAAGCGCGAGAGTGGTGCAACTGCTTTCCCTCCAGGGGCCGTTCGCGATTCTGTTGTCGATGACCACGCAGGCGCTGAGTGGGCGGGGCCACCTGCGGATAGTCTTTCTACGGACAGCTCTGATGTACATCGCGGCAGTCCTCCCGGCGGTTTGGGCTGCTCAGTTTTCTGTGGAAGCCATGGCCGGCACTTACGCCTTGGCTAGCGGCAGCATTGGGCTCGCCTTGGGGATTGTGATTGCGAGCAGGGTCCTGAAAGCTTCGCCGAATAGGCTCTTCATCTCCTGGGCGCGGCCATTTCTCGCCGGCGCGACTTTGCTGGTGATGCCTCTGCTACGCCACCTGTTGCACGTTCCGCCAGGCCCATTGCCGCTCCTTGCAATGCTATTGATCGGGCCTGCTCTATACGCGGCGGCTCTCTGGCTACTTGCGAAGCCCGAACTGACCAAACTCCTTGAGTTGCTGCGATCCACGGCAAGGCGGAGGAGCTCGCCATGACGCGAAGGTTCGTCACCCGCGCAGGTTGAGGCTACGCGCGCAGTGCATGTAACGGTAATATAGAGCTGGTACTAGAGAGCCGCCGCTGTTCGCGGCTCGTGATGAGCGTTGGGGATTCGTTCGTTGTTACATCAACCGCCGCGTGTCGGGATCGTCACGTTCCATGATACGCCCAATTTCGGCGCAACCTTGCAGTGCTACGCGCTGAGCGAGTTTCTGAAATCCGAAGGAGCTTGCGTTGAGGTCGTGAACTATCGTCCGCGTCATGCGCGGATTCAGTACCTCAAGTCACTCTTCCTCGGCCGCCGTCGAAGCTTGGCAAATATTGGGAGGATCCAGCGCTTTCGGCGGTTTGTCGGCGAGCGGCTCCGACTGAGTGGGCCAGCGACGGCTGACCGGCACAAGCTTCGCCGACTGGCGCACCGGTACGACCTGGCCATTACTGGCAGCGATGAGGTGTGGAAGGTGGACCATATGCGGCGGCTGGACCCCACCTTCTATCTAGATGCGTTCGATCGGACCCGGACGAGGCTGATATCCTACGCGGCAAGCGCCTCGACAGTCACCGACTTGCGCCATCACGCCCCGATCGTTGAACCGCTACTGCGCAGGCTGCATGCAATATCAGTGCGTGAGCCCCATACCGCATTGCAGGTCCAGAGCTTGACGGGCGTAGACCCCTTGCAAGTGGTTGACCCTACGTTCCTTTGGAACTGGCATAGTGAAGAACAAGGTCGAATTGAGCAGCGACGCTATATCGCGGTATATTCGTGGCTATCTGCGAGCGAATTTCGCCATGTGCGCGCTGTTGCCATGGCCAACGACTGGGCAGTTGTTTGTGTCGGCTGCCGGCATCCTGACGCTGATGCAAACTATGTGGCTATCGGACCCGCCGAGTGGCTGCGCCTGTTCCGCCACGCAGAGCTCGTGGTGACCAACTTCTTCCACGGAGTTGTCTTTGCACTGTTGTTCGGTCGACCGCTGTATGCTCACGTTGACCCAGCGAAGCGAATAAAGCTGGAGCGCGTGTTGCAGTTGGCTGGCGAGCCAGCGCTGCTGCACGACGGCCTCGAACCGCTAAGCGGCGGGGGCATGGCGGTGTGCCGATACGATGCGGAGATGGTCCAAGATCGTCTTCATCCGCTTGTAGAGGCCTCGAAGGCGTTCCTACGAATGCAACTTGAAGCTGCTCGTGGCGACGTCGCGGTCGCGACATGAGGCAAATCCTGCGGCGTGCGAAGGCAGTATATAACATCGCGGCGGATTTTACCTACGACGCGAAGCGATACTTCACCTTCTCCCAGTCGGGCCGATACGACTTGGGCAAAGAGCAACTCGAAGCGCGTATCCTGCAGAAGGCGCACTCGATTGAGAAGGGGCTCTCGCTACCGGAAGTAAGGCCTTGGTTCGGAAAGGAAGCTCTGTCGGAGCTGTGTGCCCGGATGTCTGAGTACCTGGCGCGCGGGTTCGACGTGAACGATCCAATCTTCCGCAAGGGCGGTGCCGCTATCGCGGCGTATCGTTTGCATCACGGAGACAGGCGCCTTTCGTTGCCGGCTGAGCTGCGCTTCATCGAGCAACATGCGGCGGAACAGGCTGACGCGAACGCTGGCGGCGTAATGAAGCTGACCGCCAGGGAGGTAAGAGCTCGAGCGCGTGGCGACTTTGCCGACGTTGCCCTCTCGCGCCACAGCGTACGAATGTTCGCTCCAGGGCACGTCTCCGACGATGAGATTCGCGAAGCCGTACGCCTGGCGCAGAAGAGCCCCTCTGTATGTAACCGGCAGTCTAGCAGCGTCGCGATCGTTCGAAGCCCACGACTAAAGGCTGCCGCGTTGGAGATCCAGGGTGGCAACAGAGGGTTTAGCGAACAGATCAGCTGCCTAATCGTCGTGTCCGGCACACTCAGCGCGTTCCGCGACGCCCGTGAACGTAATCAGGTTTGGGTTGATGGCGGCTTGTTCAGCATGTCGCTGATGTTCGCCCTCCACTTCCAGGGCCTTGGTTGTTGCCCCCTCAACTGGTCTGCGGAACGTCAGCGTGACAGGGCACTACGCCGGCTGCTCCGCATCCCCCAGGAGCAAGCCATTATTATGCTTCTGGCGGTCGGACACCTTCGGGAGGAATACGAGGTAGCTTCATCGCCACGGCGTAAAATCGAAAGCGCCATTCGAGTAATCGAATAAACCGAGCGACGATCCACCCGCTACATCGAACCAACCGCTACCGCAGGAGCGGTCCGCGGGCCCAGTTGGATCGCGGCACCGATTTGCCGGTACACCTCATCGATTCGCTCAACCATCCGCTCGGCAGCCCAGTCGGACAAATCGATCTTAGTGGATGCCCTCGACATTCGGCGTCGGAGTAGTTCGTCAGACAGCAGAGCGCAAAGAGGCTCCTCCATCGATGAAAGATCATCGATGGGACACAGCAGGCCGTTCTGCCCTTCCCGAACAACGCGGTCGATGCCTGGCAATTGGGGGGCAACGATCGGCAAGCCTCCAAGGGCATATTGTATCACCGAGCGCGCTAATCCCTCTCGTTCTGAGGCCAAGACGCCGATGTCGGCTAGTTTGATGAGCTGATCGACGTCGTCGCGCAGGCCGAGAAGCACGACGTTGTGGCTTAGGCCGAGCTGCGCTGCAGAGCGCTGGATAGCATCCGCCTCACTGCCAACCCCGGCAAGAAGTAGTTTGGTGTTGGGTTCGCGGTCGACTACTGCCTTGAACACACTGAGGAACGGCACGTGCCGCTTCCGCGCCTCCAATGCAGAGACTAGGAGGATAATGCTTGGCCGCCTGGTGAACCCGGGCAGAGGCGAGAGGAGGGCATGTGCATCCTTCGGAAGCGTAGCTTTCTTGAATGCTGAAACATCCATGCCGCTCGGCACGACGAAGTGCTGATCTTCACGCCCGATTTTTGCTGCAATGCATTCGCTTCTAAGGGCGGGCGTAACGTGCACGAATGCGTCGGTCCATGGTCCCAGCAGTTTCTCGATTGTGCGGTAGATCAGCGCTTCCGCTGGCGTCGTGTTCATGAATGGCAGGATGTGCACGCCGTGCACCACATGAGGGGTGCCGGCAAGCTTTGCTGCCAGCCGACCCAGAGCGCCTGCCTTGCTCTGATGAGTATGAACAAGGTCCGCCTTCACTTCCCGGAACAACTTGCACAAGCCAAGCAGGGCGACGACGTCGTTTATTAAGTGGGGCTCATGGACGATGGCGTCAATACGTACCTGCTTGACTGCCGGGTGAAGTAAACGCAGCGCTCGATCGTCGTACTCTCTACCGTAGACGACCCAAACCTCGTGTCCCGCTTCGGCTTGGCCGTTGCAGGTGATAGCCGTGTTCTCTTCGGTGCCAGCGCGCAAGAAGCGCGTAAGAACATGCACAATACGCATTACAGAAGCCCCCCAATAGATCCAAACATAACGCTCAGTACACGCCTTGCCGCTTGGCTACGGCGGGCACCGTCATGGCGAGGATCAACAGGTATCTGCTTACGGAATTCTGTTTTGCGAAGAGAACGTCCATCGCAACACGCCGACGATAATCTACGTCATTGCGGCCACTTACCTGCCACAGGCCAGTGATGCCGGGACGAACAGCGCAGTAGTGACCAAACCAACGGCCATAGCGGCTCACTTCGGCCACTACGATAGGCCGCGGTCCTACCAGGCTCATCTCGCCTTTGAGGACGTTGAGCAGCTGGGGGAGCTCGTCGATGCTGGTGGCGCGGATAAAGCGTCCCAGCGCCGTAACGCGCGGGTCGCGGCGCAGCTTGTGGTCGGCTTCCCACTCGGCGCGCGCTGCAGGGTCACGGGCGAGGAGGGCCGCGAGGCGCGCTTCCGCGTCGACGACCATGCTGCGGAACTTCCAGCAGCGGAAAGTGCGGCCGGCGCGGCCGACGCGACGATGTCCGAAGAAGACTGGACCGCCGTCCTGAATTTTGATCGCCACCGCTGTGACAATCATCAGTGGCAATACAAACAGGAGGGCGACAAGGCTGATCGCAATGTCGAGGATACGAGGCGCTTCTAGGCGCAGGCCGTCGTCCCGCAGAGAGACCTCGCCCTCAATTTGTAGTGTGTCTGTGCCGGAAATGAACACGGTGAGCCCCCTACACCCTTAACTAGAGCTTTACCGTGCCAGAGCTGTGCCAACCAGTGTTTTTCGTTGAAGGTTTCGCGACTTAGCCCATTCACCTTCAACGGAGACCGATTGTTAAGCTCGCTGTGGTTCAGATTGGGCAGCGAGGAGGCACCGCTGTGGCTCAACCCCTGATGAAAGAAGCGCAGTGCATCGCCTCGATTGAGGAGCCAGCCCGGGCTTTCGCGGCCGTTAATGTGGCTTTCGATAGCCCCGCGCGCCGACTGCAACAGGAGCTTGAGCGGGCCATGAGTGGCGCCGGCGAGCAGCGTTGGTCTGCCCGCCGGTCACTGGGCTTTATAGTGCTCACCAACGGCGCCGTTTGGATCGCCCTGATCTGGACAATCCGCGCAGCGCTTAGCTGACGTAGTATTTTTTGTACTCGGCGTAGTAGTAGCCCGGATCGCCGTAGCCGTACTTCTGCTGCTGCTTCATATCCACCTGGGTCAGCGCCACGCCGCCCATGTGCGCGCCGGTGCCTGAGAGCAGGCGGAACGCCGCCTCGATGGCGTGTTGGGGCGTCTTCCGCCAGCGGGCGAGGAAGATCATCGCATCGGCCTTGGGGGCCAGGATCCGGGTATCCGCCACCGGCAGTACCGGCGCGGTGTCGAGGATGATCAGGTCATAGCGGGACCGTAGTTCGGTCAGCAGGCGCTCCATGGCGCTCGTCCCGAACACGTCTTTCGGGGTAACCGCACTTTTGGCGAGCGGCAGGAAGTGGGCGCCGCTCTCCTTGTCGGCGACGATCGCCTGTTGCAGCGTGGCCTCGCCGCTCAGCACCTCGAGTAGGCCGACGGTCGGCTCGTGTCCCATCAGGCGGTTAACGGTCCGACGGCGAAGATCGCAATCGACCACCAACACCCGCTGCCCTTGCATGGCCGTGGTTCGGCCGAGGCAGATTGAGGTCGTCGTCTTGCCTTCGCCGGGTAGGGCGGACGTAACGCCCACGATCTTCACGGTCTCGCCAATCCGGGAATAGAGGATCGAGGTCCGAAGATTTCGGAAGGACTCGGAAAACGCCGACAGGGGCTTGGCGACCACGTGTTCTAGCGGCCCTAGGTTGTCCTCGGAAATCGACGCCAGGAGCGGAACAGCGCCTAGGTAAGTCGTGTCGAGACGCCGCTCCACGTCCTCGGCCGTCGCTAGGCCCGCGTCAAGCATTTCGGCGAGCGTCACCGCGGCCACGCCGGCTCCTAGCGAAAGCAGCAGACCGAGCGCAAGGTTCACCGGCACGTTGGGTGAGCTTTGGCCCGTCGGAATCTTGGCCTTTGAAACCACGCGGGCATCGGATTGACCAATGCCTTCTTGGCTCGACGTCTCTTTGTAGCGGCTCAGGTAGCTCTCGTAGAGCGTCCTCGAAGCGTCCGCCGTCCTCTGCAGCTCATTGAGGCGCACCATTGCCCGGTTATTCGAGGCCAGTGTGCCGCGAGCGCCGCCCAGGCTGCCGGCGATGGCGCCGGCGCGCTGGCGCGAGACCTGAGCACGTGCTTCCAGGTTCGAGATGATCCGACCAATCTCTTGCTCGATCTGCGTGTCAATGTCCTGCAACTCGCGACGCGCTTTCAGCATCTCGGGGTGACGGTCGCCGTAGCGACCCTGCAGATCGGCGACCTTAGCGCTCACCTCCGTCCTTTTGGCGCGAAGGCCTTGAACTACCGGGGACGACAGAGCCTCGCCCACGTCGTCTCCTGACGAACCATTTGCGAGTTGACGGCGTGCCGTGGAGAGCCGTGCTTCCTCCTCCGCAACCTGGGCGCGGGCCTGGGCCAAGGTCTGATTGTAGTTCGAAATTTCCTGCTCAGTCAGGTTCGTACCCGAGGCAGAGAGCAGGTTGTTGGCGATCTTGTATTGCTGGACGGCTGCCTCATCGGCCAAGACCTGATCGCGTAGCTCGCCGATGCGCTCATTCAGCCAACCAGTGGCTTGCTGGGTCGCTTCGAACTTCGCTTCCAATTGCTCTAGCAGATAGAGCTCGGCGAACTTGTTCGCGATGAGGGCTGACTTCTGCGGACTCTCGGATTCGAAGGCTACATTGATAATATAGGTCAGCCCGGCGCGCTTCACGGACAGCCCGGCCAGCACGCTGTCCACGACCCTTTCGTGCGCCCGCTGGCGCTCAATGGGCGTGAGCTGTGCGTCGGTCGGCTTCGCGGCTCCCAAGAGGCCAACCGCGGCATCAGTGACAGCTTTGAGCCCCTTCGGCTCTGCGACCCGCGCATTGAATTCCGGATCCTGCTCGAGCTTGAGCGCCGCGACGACGCGTTCTGCGAGCTGGCGCGACTTAAGAACCTCGACCTCAGTGTCGACAGTGCTTGAGTCGGCAGGAAGGCCGGAGAGCACCTCCTCGACGTTCGTGACATTCTCCTTCCGCGTATCGAGCATGACGTTCGCGGTGGCCGTATACTTCGGCGTACTCGTCAGAGTCAGCAGTAGGGCCCCCAGCAACACCGCCGCGACAACGGCACCGAACAGGCGCAGCCGACGCCTAAACACCGTCGACAGCCGCCGTAGGTCCAGCTGTCCGGCGATGCTTGCAGCCCAGGTGGATGCCGCTGGGCGGTGACCAGGCTCGGCGTCGATGGCGGAAGTAGGAAGATGGGCGTTCATGCTGTGACCCGGTTCGACGACTGTGGGTTGTCTGACGCTGGCATAGACCAGCTAACAGACTTCAAGATCCAGGCCAGCCGGCGCGACCCCGACGCGACGATATGTCAGCCGGGGCGCGCCTGCGGTTCAGTACTGGAGCGTGAGCGTCGCGCCGATGCGGTTGACCTTGAAGTCGTTACCGCTGTCGACGCCCTTCGACTTCTGCTTCGAGTAGTCGTAGCTCACGGTCAGGCCCATGGACCGGTTCATGAGGTAGGTCGCCGCGAGGCCGGCCGTCGAGCGCTTGTCGTTGCGGTCGATGCCCTTGTAGTCGTCGTCGCCATAGCCGGCGCGGCCGGTGATGATGACATTGCGCATCAGCTCGTAGTCGACTTGGCCGCCGACGTTCGTCGACAGGTAGCCAGACGCGCCGATGACGCCGGCGTCTTCCACGGTCCGCGCGCCGGTGAGCGTCACGGTCACCAGCTGGGTGGGGAACCACTCCAGCTGGCCGCGGCCGCCGAAGCCCTCGATGTCGCCGAAGGCGTTGTTCTGGAAGTTCTGGCTCAGGTAGCCGACGCCGAGTTCGCCGCGAACAAGGGCCGAGACCTCGAAGTTGGCGCCGGCCAGCACTTGGAAGCCATCCGAGTCGCGATCCACGAAGTTGGGGAAGGCGGCCGGCGGCGGGCTTTCGAGGCGGTAGGCGCGCTTGTTGCCGGCCACTTCCACGAACAGAGCGGTGTCGGGGCTCACGGCGTAGTCGCCGCGCGCCGAGAGCGAGGTCACCGTCCGGTCCCGGTCGTCGGTCGGGGTGTTCCCGACGCGAGCCAGGTAGGTGAAGTTGCGGATGTCGAAGCGGCTCGAGAGTCGCAGGCGGTTTAATTCGCGTGCGCCGGACAGATAGGCGCTGGCGAGTTCGTATTGCACGGGGCGGGCCTGGCCTTCGGCGCTCGCCGAGGTGCGCGGCTCAGTCAGGCGCGACCAGTCGACGCCGGCGTTGATCTGGGCGGTCCGCAGCGCGTCGAGACGGCCGTTGATCCCGGCCTGATAGTCTTCGGTGTCCTCGGTCGAGAAGTCTGAATAGCGGTGGACGATGGCGCGGGCGTAAGCGTTCAGTGCGTGCCGCGACCAGGTGGACTGCAGGCCGACTTCCGGGGTGATGTGGAAGATCGTGTCGTCCTGCTCGTCGGTGTCGGTAGCGAAGATGTTGTCGTTGCGCTCGACCGTGCCCGTCACCTTCGGCCATACCATGAAGGCGCCGGTGCGCAGGCCGACGGCCTCGTAGCCCGGGTGGGGACGTTGGCGGACGCTGACGTTACGGTCGCGGCGGAAGTTGCCGGCTCCAGCGTCCTCCGCGGCAGCTAGGCTACCGCTGATCGTTTGCGCGCCTGCGAGCGTGGGCATGATCGATAGTATCGCCGCGCCAGCCAGGAGGAGCCGCTTTTCCAATTGCACGATATTGCCCCGTTCGAAGGAGAGGGCCGCCCGCCCGGGGGCGGACGGCCCTGTGAGAAACCGTTTGATCTGAGTTGGCCGGGGCCTCGCCCCGCGGGCTTAGCCCTCGTCGGTCGGGTGAGCGCCGCCTCCACCGCCGCCGCCGCCG